>JAEEGK010005579.1_pt1 | contig 30404 bp, 27 predicted proteins | sample 8958771 | NCBI WGS metagenome assembly JAEEGK01 (sample SAMN16246547, study PRJNA631951) | gut metagenome | biome: gut microbiome; feature: rumen; material: SC-attached | host: Bos | place: Iran: Karaj | collected 2018-10 | reverse complement strand
TGCTCAGATTGGAGCCATCACGTTGGTGCTTCAGGTCACATCGTCCATCCTGCAACCGTTTGTTGGGTTTTATGCCGACAAACACCACCATTCCTGGCAGTTGTCTGTGAGCATGCTCTTTACACTGTCAGGCATCCTGATGCTATCATATGCTACGAGCTACGAGATGATTCTGATGGCCGTTGTCCTGATGGGATGCGGTTCGTCCATTTTCCATCCTCAGGCTTCGCAAGTGGCACAGGTAGCGTCAGGAGGACGGAAGGGATTGGCGCAAAGCATCTTTCAGGTAGGCGGCAATGGAGGTTATTCCATTGGCCCATTACTTGCTGCACTCATCGTACTGCCAAGAGGGCTTGCCGGTGTTCGCCTGCTCGCCTTCGTGGCCATCTTTCTTGCCATCATCTTAGGCTACATTGGTCGATGGCTTGTGCAGGAGATGAAAGAAGCACGAAAGAAAGCCGTCGAGCATTGGGCTACAGCGAAGCAATATAGCCGGCGAAGAATCTATTTTTTCATCTTCATCCTATTCATGCTGATGTTCTCGAAGAACTTCTATACTTCGAGTATGACAAATTATTTTACATTCTTCCTCATCGACAAGTTCCACATTTCGGTGGCCAATGCACAAGTTTGTCTCTTCGCCTTCCTTGCCTCTCAGGTGGTTGGCACTATCGTGGGAGGATGGATTGGCGACAAGTATGGTCGCAAGTATGTGATATGGTTCTCGATTTTCGGGGCTGCACCCTTCACGTTGCTACTTCCTTATCTCGATGGCTTTGCCACTACCGTTGGTCTGTCCATCGTGATTGGTATGGTTATGGCGTCCGCATTCTCGGCCATCCTCGTTTATGCCACCGATCTCATGCCGCATCATACAGGCACGGTGGCAGGCATCTTCTATGGCCTTTCGTTCGGACTGGGAGGACTTGGCAGCAGTTTCTTTGGATGGCTGGCCGATCAGACCAGCATCCTATTCATCTTTAAGGTCAGTGCCTTGCTTCCCTTGCTTGGCATCATAGCCGTCTATCTGCCAAAGATGAAGAAAGAGACTGCATAAATTGTTGTTTTGTGTTAAAATTACGCGTTTTCTGAAAGAAATATCCTCTAAGACTTGTTTTTGTCCCTGAAATCGTGTATCTTTGCCGAAACAAAGTCAAAAGATATGGAAAATCACGAAAAACCCCACTTTGGATATATCTATCCACGACCCGCAGTCACCACCGATTGTGTCATTTTCGGTTTCGATATGACCGATGAACTCCTGAAGGTGTTGCTCATCGAACGAGGCATTGAACCTTTCAAGGGACGTTATGCTCTGCCGGGTGGTTTCATCAAAATTGAGGCCAAGACCAACGAATACGGCTTGGTGGTCGAGGAGAAGAACGAGAGTCTCCTTGAATGTGCAAAACGAGAGCTGAAGGAGGAGACCGGCTTCGACGTTCAGAACATCTATGAACTTGGTACATGGAGTACTCCAGGGCGAGATCCTCGATGCATCACGATCACGGACGCCTATTATGCTTTGGTGACCATCCAACCTGTACGGGGTGGAGATGATGCTGCCGATGCCAAATGGGTTCCACTTTATCAGGTGCTCAATACCATCAAGAATCTGCCTGACGGTATGCGGTTTCTGGCTTTCGACCACGACGAAATCATTACCGCAGCCCATATCCGTCTGCAACAGCAGTTGTGCTTCGAACCTTTGGCCTTCAAACTTTTGCCCAAGCGATTCTCGATGTCGACGCTCCAGAAACTCTATGAGGCCATCCTCGAAAAGAATTTCGACCGTCGCAATTTCGCCCGTAAGATGCTCGACAGTGGTATTCTTGATGTGTTCCCCACCGAATCGAGAAACATCAACTATCAGCTTAATCTCGAGAAGTACGAGGAATTCAAGCGCACCGGCAGGCTCTCGAACCTGATTTTCTGATTATTCGGGAAGATCCTGATAATTGTTGAAAGCGTGTCAAGCAGACGCGCTTTTATTTTTCCATATTTTTGTACTATCTATGTTTACCTATTTGTCTTTTTGACACATAATGATGTAAGAAGACAAATTACCGAGTGTTTAACCAATTATTAAATAGTACACAATTATGTTAGGAGCAATCATAGGCGATATCGCTGGATCAACATTTGAGTTCTGCAACACGCATGACTACAACTTCCCGCTCTTCGACCTGTTTAGCAATTTCACTGACGACAGCATCTGCACTGTGGCAGTTGCCGAGTGGCTTCTCGATGACCCCAACCTCTCGCACGCGGTTCTGGAACAGAAACTGGTGGAGTTTGCCAACGAATTTCCCTGCCCGATGGGAGGATATGGTGGTGGCTTCCGCACCTGGCTCTTCTATCCCGAGCAACTCAAGGACTATCGCGGTTTCTATACGGGCGGCGAACGAGTCCCCTACAATTCCTGGGGCAATGGTTCGGCTATGCGCGTTTCGGCAGTAGGCTGGATGTTCGATACACTTTGGCAGACCGAGAATGCTGCCGAAATCTCGGCATCCATCACTCACAATCACCCCGAGGGCATCAAGGGAGCACAAGCCACGGCGGCAGCCATCTTCATGGCACGGACAGGCAGCACGAAGGAGGAAATCCGCAAATACATCGAGGAGAAATATGGATACGACCTGCATCGCACCTGCGATGACATTCGTCCGACCTACTATTTCAATGGCAGTTGCCAGGGCACGGTGCCCGAAGCCATCGTCGCCTTCCTCGACAGTCGAGACTACGAGGATGCCATTCGACTGGCTGTCACGTTAGGTGGCGACAGCGATACCCTTGCCTGCATCACGGGCGGCATCGCCGAAGCCTTCTATAAGGAAATCCCCTCCGACCTTGCCGGTGATGCGCTCGACAAGCTGCCTCCACGTTTCGTTGAGGTCATCGGACGGCTGCAGGAGCAGGGACATTACATCAAGACATTCTGAGGAACGGTTTGTCCTCAAACTATACTTCACACCTTTTAAATTAATTATTTACAGTCAAACTTAAAACAACAATTGTTATGGAGAAAAAAGCACGTATCAACAACCTGATTATCGTTGATGAGAGTGGATCAATGGGACATCTGCGGGAAGCAACCCTTTCCGGTATCAACGAGACGATTGGAACCATCCGCCGCGCACAGGAGGAGTTCAAGGAGACACAGGAGCACACCCTGACGCTGGTCACCTTCGACACAGGCAACACACCCTATGTCCGTACGATGATCGACAACAAGCCCATCTCCGAAATCAAGGAGTTCACCGACTACATGCCCTGTGGAGGCACACCCCTCTACGATGCGATGGGCCAGTCGCTGACACGTCTGCACGACCGCATCAAGGATGACCCCGATGCAGCTGCCGTGGTCACGGTCCTGACCGATGGTTTGGAGAATTCCTCCCGCGAATGGACAGCTCCTGCCCTGCGCAACCTGATCGAGAAACTGAAGGCCGAAGGCTGGACGTTCTCCTACATGGGCTCGGCGCACGACGTAAAGGAGGTGACCGACCTGCTGGCTATCGAGAATGTGCTAGAATTCAGCCACGATGTCCGTGGAACCCGCAATTCCTGGTCACGTGACAGTTCGTCGAAGAGAGCATATTATCGGAAGATGAACGAGATGTACAGCGGGGGAGCAGGCTTTTCTGATAGGGATTTGATGGAGCAAAAACGTCGGTTCGCCCGCGAATATTATGGTCCAAGGGTAACACCCGACGATATCCGGACGCTCGCTCCCGGCGAGATCTTCGTCTTCGGCAGCAACATCCGGGGCTTCCACGCAGGTGGAGCCGCTGCAGCAGCCATGCATCATTTCGGCGCCGTCTGGGGCCAGGGTGAAGGCTTGCAGGGTCAGAGCTATGCCATCCCGACGATGGAGGGTATCGAGAACCTGAAAAGTGCCGTGGAGCGCTTCACGCAATTTGCTGCCGAGCATCCCGAACTTCGTTTCCTCGTGACTCGCATCGGATGTGGCATCGCCGGCTATGCGCCAGCAGCGATTGCCCCGTTGTTCCGCGACTGCATCAACCTCGAGAATGTCACCCTCCCCGCCGACTTCTGGCAGATTCTGGGTCTCCGGATGGATATCTGATCAGGCAGCGATAGCAACCTGCTCCCCGATAGGATAACCCTTTAAAATGGCAGCAGGGGAGAGCCCGCTGGCTCTCTCCTGCTTTCTTACAGTTGCGCGAATCGTGTTGAGGATTCGGTTCTTGGTGCTCTTGGCAACATCTTCGCTGCTGTAGCCCAGCAGCTGTGCGAGTTCCTTCATCGACTTGTTTTCGAAGTAGTACCCTTCGACCAGTGCACGCTGGCGGGCCGTGAGCTTCTTGAGTTCGGCCTCGAGCAGGGCGAGCTTGCGGTCCTTGGCTCGGTCGCTCTCCTCGATGAAGTCGGCCCAGGAGCGTATCTCCTTCTGGATGAAGTCGATCCGGTCGGCCGTGATGCTTTCGTCGTCGAGCGAAGTCTCCGCGTTCTGGTTCGCCACCTTCCGAAGGTACTCGTGTGCCTTGTTCGTGCACACAGTCGTCATGTACGACTGCAGTTTGGTCGGCACTTCCGATAAGGCGCCCGTCGCAAGCTTCTCCAGAAGCAGCAGCCATGCGTCTTGCAGGATGTCCTTGGCATCGTATTCGGGAATCCCGAAGTGATGCCGCAGGAGGTTCATTACGGTTGAACGAATTTTCTCCTCATTCTCGTTCATGATTTCCATAAGCGTTCTCTCCATATTATACGTGGGTTTATCAAATTGCCGCGCAAAGATAGGAAAAAGTTTTCAATCCACCAAATAATTTTTACACTTTTTTCAAAAATACGGCACTTTTTTCATCAAATCCCCGGTTTTGCAGTTCGAAACCTCGATTTTCTGCGTCATTTTTACATAAAATACATAGTTTTTTGAAAATATTATCTAAAAATATGTATTCTTTTGCATTCTGCCTCATTTTTTACGAAGTAGCGTTCCAATAATCCGATTGTGTAGAAGTAACACAATTCATTTCGTACAATAAAAGGCGGGTTTCGTACATTTTGCCTCGTTTTTCTTGGAAATTTCGAAGCCAAACCCTATCTTTGCACCGTCAAAAGTGTTAAATTAAACAAAATAGGAGAGCCGGCGGACTTGGTTGATGAGCTTTGGTTTGGAGAAACCAGAAATAACCCTTATCTTTGCAGCGTTTATGCAGCGTTTTACTTAAATTACTTAGCGAAGATCCAGAATGACGCCACATCTGACATTCTCCAACACCACCGGCCTCTTCCGGTTCCCGACCGACAGCATCGTCTATATTGCTGCCGAAGGGAACTATTCCCGTTTCAAGATGGTCGATGGCGACGAGCAGGTGCTGGTGTGCCAGCTGGGGCAGCTTGAGGAAGCCATGCGCAGTCAGCTTCACGAGGAAGACAATCGGTTCTCGCGCGTGGGCCGTAGCTTGATTATCAATCTTGACTTTGTCTATGTCATCAATCCAGCCAAAGGCCAGCTCATCCTGAGCAACGGCTGTGGTATGAAATACACGATTGCGGCTTCGCGCGAAGCCCTTGCGGCGTTGAAGAATGCATACGACAAAGGTCTTATCAAATAATGTTTTATTGTCGGAACAATGGAGGACATAAAGGATTCTGAAATACGTATCATTGGCAAGGACGAAACCTACGACCAGAACACGATGCCTGGAAATCCCGAGGCAGATTGTTCGAAGAGTATTCCTGCGCCCGAGAAAAGGGATTTCGATAGGAGAGAAGGCCATTACAACAAGCCGCGCGAAAGCGGCGTTATCCGCAGGCTGGTCATCTTGTTTGTCCTTTTGGTCATCGTGGCCAATGTGATCTTCTTCATCTTCAGGGGCTGCATGTTGTCTGCTCCACCGGTCGATGAGCCCATGATTGGGATGGAGGAGTTGGAGAATGCCATGTTCGACCCGGAAGTGCCCGAAGGAAAGTTCGAGTCGCTGGGGAGTGCTGCCGACAGGTCGAAGCTCGACGATCTTCAGCCTTCTTTGCAAGCGTCGTCAGTTCCTTATTGCGAGGAAAAGGAGACCGAAATCAATGGAATCGGATTAAAGCTGCTGATACCTGTAGGCGCTGTGCCCAAGTTCGAGGTGGGCAGGATTGATCCCGAAGATTCGAACATTGTCCTGGCATTGCAGGCTGCGGATATCCGCAAGGACAACGGGGAAATTGTGGGAGCCTCGGTCTATAATGGGGAAGTGGTAGGAAAAGGATTGGCCAAGAAGGGATATGTCTCGATTATTCGTGGAAAAATGAGGGTAGGGGTGACCGAAAGCAGCCCCTTGTTCGAAGCAGCCATCCAGGAGGGAGGCGACTTCTTCCGCCAGTATCCGCTTGTGGCCGATGGGGTTATGGTCGAAAACCAGCCCCGAGGGAAAGCCATTCGTCGCGCCATCTGCCAGCGGGGCAGCAACTTCTTCGTGGTCGAAACGCTGACTCCCGAATCGTTCCACGATTTCGCGCAGGCCCTGCAGGACCTGAATATCGACAATGCCGTCTATCTGGTGGGCAGTCCCTATGCGCTCGGATTCCTTCGCGACAGCAACAGCAGGCTCCACGAATGGGGCGAATCCCGGTTTGCCAAGGCCGAGAATATCAGCTATCTGATTTGGAAAAAGCAATAGGGTTCAGCGCTTATCCCACCTTCAGTCGCTTCATCTCCAGCATGCAGCTGGTGGCCCACCACGTACGCAGTTCGTCCCTGTAGTCCTGCTGCACGGCAAACGTATGGGCATAGAGGTAGTTGCGGCAGTTGAACGCATCCCAGCTCACTTCGATTTCTCCTTTCCTGGGTATCGACAGCGCAAAGCGGAACAGCACTGTCTTCCCATCGCCCGCCATGACCAATGGGGCGGTCACTTGTGCCAGGTCTTCGACAAACTGCTTGTAGCACCGATTCAGTTCCGGTTCAAATCCCGTTCTCTTGTTGCCTTGTGGACTCGTTTTCTTGTTGTCTTGTGGTCTCGTTGACATGTCGTCTTGTGGTCTCGTTCTCTTGTCGTCTTGTGGACTCGTTGACTTTTCCTCCCGTTTGCTCGTCTCCTCGATAATCCCTTCGAGGAAGCTGACCTTGTAGGCAATCATCGGGCAATGGAAGGTGCGCAGCAGGCGCTTTCGGTCCAGCTTCTGCCGGTTGTTCTGCGACTGCTTCAGTGCCTCCTGCATCAGCCGGATGGTTCGTTGCAGTTCGGCTTCCCGTGCATCGCGTTTGGTGCGCAGCAGGCGCACAGCCTCTTCGATACATTCTTCGACACCCTCACGTGTATAGACCAGTCGCACGTTGTCGGTGTCGTTGCCGTAATGCAGGCAGACGTGGTGCGGACCCGCCAGATAGACCCAGGCGCGGTCGTCGGGCTGCGGCGTGAAGTGCCGGCGCTCTACCTCTTCGTCCAGCTGCTGCAGCGTGTGTGCCACAAATTCCGTATCGGCCCGATGACGTTCCGACTGCGCCCAGTCGGTCAGCTCCCGGATGAGTGCCTTGCCGGCAGCCAGGTAGTCTTCGGCAGCCACGGGGTCCTCTTCCACATAGCTGCGATACTCCGACTGGAGCCGGGCCTCGAGCATGCCGACATAGTCTTCCCCTGCTGCTTCGTACTGCATATATTCGTTGCGGAGGTTGTCGAACTCCGTCACTTCGACCGTCAGTTCCTGTTCCATTCTATTCTCTTTTTGATAACATCGAAAAACTCGCTTCGAAATAATAACAACGTATTTGTTTTAGGTGAAAATGGCCTCGTCTCTCGCTTCAATAGCGGAGACTTGGCAGTTTTTTTTTAAAACACGAATTATCACACTTTTCATGAATTTTATTTTGTTCTGTTGTATAAGATCACGGATTTCTCGAATGCGGATTATCGGCTTTCCCAAAGGAGACCAGTGGTCATTGCTTCGCCGACCACTGGGGCGGAAACCACGGACGCCTTGACCATATTAATCTCACACAGAATGCACCCTTCATCTTTAACCACGAATCTCACGAATCCTCACGAATCTTTTTTCTTGTCTCGACTACACTCATTCGTGTAGATTCGAGAGATTCGTGGTCCTCTTAAAAATCTTTGATTGTCTTTCTTCAACGTTAATGACCGTATAATGAACCGTTAATTAACCATTAATTATTTGTAGTACCCATCATTAACGAATAATTATACGGCCAATTAATGGGCATTAACGTTAAAAAGAGAAAAATCTGTGTAAATCTGTGAAATCTGTGTGCCCTAATCCGGACCAGCATCCGTGCTATCCGCGCTGAGTGCGGCGAAGAAACGCACTCAGCCTCCCCTTCGACCTACAGCTATCCGTTTAATCTTGGTTATCCGTGATCTGCTAATCCATTTTTGTCCTTTTCGTCTTTTCGTCCTTTTTCGGAATTACACCCATCAATATTTTAATTCCGAAAACATCGAAAATGCCGAAATTATCGAAAACTATATTTTCGTTTTTTTGATGTTCAGTTATTATCCGCTTTTGTTTTCGAATGTCGAAAAGCTCGCTGCAAAAGTAGGCATTATTCCGCATTCTTCCAATTTTTGGAACGAAAAATCGAAAAAGTCTCCCGATTTTTTGGATTCTTCCCCGAATTCTTTTATCTTTGCACCTGATATATCATCCAATTTTCGGAAAACTCGGAATACTCGGATTACTCAGATTACTCCGATTATTCAGAAAACTCCGAAAATTCCGATAACTCTCCGAAAAACACCAGACATCATGATCAACCGACAGCTTCTACATCCCGAGAGCATAGTAGTGATAGGTGGCTCGAACAACGTCCACAAGCCGGGCGGTGCCATCGTCCGGAACCTCATCCAGGGCGGCTATCAGGGCACACTCCGCATTGTCAATCCCAAGGAAGACGAAATCCAGGGCATCAAGGCCTTCCACGATGCCAAGGAGATACCGCCCACCGAGATGGCCATCCTCGTGGTGGCAGCCCGATTCTGCCCCGACTATGTCGATTACCTGGCAGCCGAAAAGCAGGTGCGCGCCTTCATCATCATCTCGGCCGGTTTCGGCGAAGAGACTGCCGAAGGTGCCCGGCGCGAACAGCACATCCTCGACACGTGCGCCAAGTATGGGTGTGCGCTCATCGGTCCGAACTGCATCGGCATGATGAATGCCTGGTATCATGGCGTCTTCACCAAGCCCATTCCCCAGCTCAATGCCAAGGGTGCCGACTTCATCTCGGGCAGTGGTGCCACCGCAGTCTTCATCCTCGAATCGGCAGTCATCAAGGGCCTGCCCTTCAATTCGGTGTGGAGCATCGGCAACGGCAAGCAGATCGGCATCGAGGATGCGCTGCAGTATATGGACGAGAACTTCGACCCCGAGCGCGACTCGCACATCAAGCTGCTCTATATCGAAAACATCTCCGACCCCGACAAGCTGCTCTATCATGCCGGTTCGCTCATCCGCAAGGGCTGTCGCATTGCCGCCATCAAGGCAGGCAGCAGCGAGAGCGGTTCGCGTGCCGCCAGTTCGCATACGGGAGCCATCGCCAGCAGCGACTCGGCGGTCGAGGCACTCTTCCGCAAGGCAGGTATCGTGCGCTGCTTCTCGCGTGAGGAACTCACCACGGTGGGCTGCATCTTCACGCTTCCGGCATTCAAGAACCGCAATTTCGCCATCGTCACCCATGCCGGAGGTCCTGGCGTGATGCTGACCGATGCGCTGTCGAAGGGAGGTCTGCAGGTGCCGCAGCTTTCGGGTCCTGCCACCGAGGAACTCAAGTCGAAGCTCTTCCAGGGAGCCGCTGTCAGCAATCCCATCGACATCCTGGCCACGGGCACGCCCGAGCAGCTGGGCATCGCCATCGACTTCTGCGAAAAGCGTTTCGACGAGATCGATGCCATCTTTGTCATCTTCGGTTCGCCGGGTCTCGTGCAGCTCTACGAGGCCTACGACGTGCTGCACAGGAAGATACTCGAGTGCCGCAAGCCCATCTTCCCCATCCTGCCTTCGATGAACACGGCAGGTCCCGAAGTCGCCGAATTCCTCGCCAAGGGCCATGTCAACTTCTCCGACGAGGTGACCGTGGCCAACTGTCTGGTCCGTGTCATGAACACCCCCCGGCCGGCACCCGCCGAGGTCACGCTCTTTGGTGTCGATGTGCCGAAGATTCGCGACATCATGAGCGGCCTGAAGGAGAGCGGCTACATCTCGCCCGACCTGGTGCGGCAGATCTTCAGCTGTGCCGGCATTCCCATGGTGCCCGAGATGGTGTCGGAACGGAAGGAGGACCTGCTCGCCTTCGCCGACCGGATCGGTTATCCCGTGGTCGCCAAGGTCGTCGGGCCCATCCACAAGAGCGACGTGGGCGGCGTGACCTTGAACATCCGCGATCCCGAACACCTCGCCTGGGAGTTCGACCACAAGATGAAGATCGAAGGAGCCAAGGGCGTGATGGTGCAGAAGATGCTGCGCGGCACCGAGCTGTTCATCGGCGCCAAGTACGAACCGCGTTTCGGCCACGTCGTGCTCTGTGGTCTGGGCGGCATCTTCGTCGAAGTGCTCAAGGACGTCTCCAGCGGTCTGGCGCCCCTGTCGGTGTCCGAGGCCGAATCGATGATCCACAGCCTCCGGGGCTACAAGATCATCAAGGGAACGCGTGGGCAGAAGGGCATCAACGAACACAAGTACATGGAGATCATCGTGCGCCTCTCCACCCTCCTGCGCTTCGCCACCGAAATCAAGGAGATGGACATCAACCCCCTCATCGCCGACGAGAATGACGTTGTCGCCGTCGATGCCCGCATCCGCATCGAAAAATAATTGTTAATTATTAATTGTTAATTGTTAATTGTTAATTGTTAATTGAAAAAGATCCTCAACCCCTGGCTTGGCATCAAGGGCTACAACTGCATCTGCTGTAGTCCCGGCAATCCCCGAGGCCTTCATCTCGAGTTCTGGGAGGATGGCGACGACATCGTCACCCGATGGCAACCCGACCGCGACTTCCAGGGTTGGCTCGACACCCTGCATGGCGGGGTGCAGGCCATGCTGATGGACGAGGTCGGCGGCTGGGTCGTCACGCGCAAGCTGCAGACCACCGGAGTCACCAGCAAGATGGAGGTGCAGTACCTGAAGCCCATTTCGACCAACGAGCCCCACCTCACCATCCGTGGACGCATCGTGCGCCAGATGCGCAACGTCGCCTTCATCGAGACCGAGATACTCGATTCCTCGGGCGAAGTCTGTACCCGCTCCACCCTCGTCTATTTCTGTGCCTCGCAGCAAAAAGCCGCCGAAACCATCGGTTTCAACGGCTGTGAGGTGGAGGATTCCGAAACAGAGGAATTACAGTAGAAAGCAGTTCAGCAGACCGATCACGAAGCCGAGCAGCGCTCCGAACCACACGATGGCCTTCAGTTCCTTCTTGGCGATGTCGTGGATGAGCTGTTCGGCTTCCATCATGTCCATCTCGTTGATGCGTCGTTCGATGATCTGGCTGATGTCCAGCGCCTCGAGCATCTTCGGCAGCTGCTCCTCGATCACCGACTGGTAGAGCTGGATGATGGCGCGGCGCGTCGAAGCCACCTGTTCGGGGCGGTCCTTGATGAGGTCCTGCACGGGCATCTCCATCACCTGCGCCACGCCCTCGGCCACGAGCTTCACCGTCATTTCGGGCGCCTTCTGCTCCAGCATCTCGTCGATGTTCTTCGCCAGGTGGCTCTCCGTCGGTCCCTGCACGAGGCCCAGCACCTTATCCACACGGAACAGTCCCGCCACGCCATGCTGCATCTTGTCCAGGGCGTGCTCCACGGCGATGTGGGCAATCTGCTTGCCCAGGCCCGAATTCACCAGCTTGTCCGCCACCAGGATCGACAGTTCCTGCGTGGCGCTTTTCTCCAGTGTCACGAGTTCCTCTTCCGCCATGTAGTGGCCCAGGTATTCGCGCAGGGGTTCGCGGTCGGCAGTCAGTTTCTCCACCAGTTCGTCGAAGGCTGCGCCCACCTTCTGGAGCATCTCGTCCGACAGCAGCGTCTCCTTCATCACGTCGTGGTTCATCAGGTTGGCACTGATGGCCTGTCCGATCGACGCGGCAATCCTCCCTTTCTCCTTCGGGATCACTCCCGGCGTGAACCATACCCTTCGTCCGAAGATGTATTTTGCCCGATGTGGCCGGAACAGCATGCGGATGGCAATGTCGTTGGTCACATATCCGATGCCTGCCGCAATCAGCGGCGTAAAGATGTAGCTTAGTGGAATCATATCGCTTCTATTTTACAACATCGAAAAACACGGTGATTTTATTCCGAAATCTACGAAAAAAAACGAAATATACGAAAACCGTTTTACGAGTTTTTTGATGTTATGTCCTTTTTTATTGATTAATTTTTTTGTTGTTTATTTCAGGAATTGTGAAACAAGACTTCGAAGATACTCATTGGATAATCTTGAAGGCCCTTGCCGGCTTATCTCATCGTGTTCAGTAGTTTTCTTTCGGATGACGTATTTGCGTTCTTTCCTGTCGATGGTAGCCAGAAGATGGTAGTTCCCTTTGAACTGCTGTTCGATGCGAAGGTTCTCTACTTTTCGACCAAACTCGTCAATATAGCAAGTTGGGGCACTCGATTGTGTCAAATGCCATGCTTCTATATGGGCTTTAAGGGTGGTATCTACAGCAGCAGTCCATTGTTCTTGAACACCATGCTTCTCTGCAAGAGCGCGGAATCCCTGGATGGCCTCTGCTACTTCGCGAATGATGCTTTCGGGTCTGCGTATGCCGTTTTCGGCTGCCAGTTCTACAACATCTTCAATTGTGATATCTGCGAACTTGCCTCGTATCATCAGGCAATGGTGTGTCTCGGGCTGGTAGCCACCACTATTGAAGATGTACGTCATATCATAAGCCGGAGACAGGCGCCAACTTCCATGTTCGTCCATAAGGAAAGAGAAGTTCTTGTTGTGGTCGTCGGTATTGTTGGCCAAAACATTGAATACCAGACGCCGGAACACCTCTTCGCTGTCTCGTTCGGTGAGGCGCATTTTGCGGCATACCCACAATAGTTTTTCATAGCTGTCTGCTTCGGGGTAGAGGGCTGCCAATGTCTGCATATGAAGTTTCTTTCCCTGTTCGCGGTCGAAGCGCTTGGTGACAAAGTGCTTCTTGCCTTCTACGTCAATCAGCCAGCACGGCATCATCTGGATTCCTGCTTTGCAGGCCATTTCGTAATACGCCATTTCCAATTCAGCAGTCGATCGTTCGTGAATGCCAAACTTCAAGATGCAGTATTCATACCCCGCAAGGTCACTGACCTGGCCGCTGCGAATCTCTCCTGTTTCTCGGTTGAAGGCGATAATGGCCTTGGGTTGACGACCACCTGCAGATGTGCCGACAGCCAGTAGTGCCTGCATCGTTAGCGACTGCTCGGGATCGATGTGAGCCTTCTCGCGATTGGCATAGATCTGATTGGCGAGGTCAATCAAGGCTTTCAGATTCAGGCTGTCCTTCGACAAGAAATTGGTCGTCTCAGGTTGGAACTCGAAGGCCCCCATCGCCCTTTTGCCAATGAAGGCCAGTTTGTCGAGGGGTGTAATCTCACCCAGCCGGATGCCCTGATGCTGTCGCCATTGCTCAAACAGTTCGTTGCCCCATGAGTCGGGCAGGGAGTCAGCCAGAAATGGCGGTAGTTTCTGATAGATCTTCTCCGAGGCACCATATATCGGGCGAAGGCTTTGAGGCAGTTTGATGGAAGCATTCAGCGGCGAGATGTCAAGCCCATTGTCCACCCAATCGCGACTGAATTCGAAGTAAGGCAAGCCTCGACGCAGGTCCATGCTCAACCTGCCCACCTCGCGCCCCCACAACATTACTTTCAGTATTCTGGTTGTCATGACGTGTCGTTATTGAATGTCGTTCTTGTTGGCGGAATGTCTGATGCGTTGTGCCTTTCGTCCATCATCCTTGACGAGATAGGCGGATTCGGGCAATTCGGGCATCAGTTCGTCAATGTCGTTGATGCAGCCGATGGCTTTCAGCAACAGCAGGAAGGTGCTCAGCGACATGTTGGGCACCAGGCCATTCTCGAACTTGTGAATGGTGTTGACCGTGAGTCCCGACTGTTCGGCCACGTCACGCTGCGTCATGTGGGAACGCATACGGTAATCCTTGAATCGCGTGCCCAGCAAACGTACCAGTTCCGGTATCGAAAATTCATAATAATCTGTCATAGTTGCTCCACTTTATAAATTAACCAATCGGATGATTTAAGCCCGATTTTCGTGCTTAACTTATACGATTGTTGTATTTATCGCTGCAAATATACGCATTATTTTCATATTCCAAAACAAAAAGGGGAAAAAACACAAGTCAGGCGTGTTTTTTCCCCTTTTTGAAGGCATTTTATCCGAAAATACTATTCCGCTTTCTTCGCATTGACAAGGCGAAGCGAGAAGTACATGGCCACACCCAGGATGACGAAGAGTCCGAGCGTTCCGACGAGGAGCGATAGGCTGGAGATGCAGAGCAGCACGTAAATGAAGATATAGACCAGCGCCATGAACGAGCAGGCGGCCAAAGCCACGTTCCGCTTCTTGATGATCGCATTCAGGTAAACGAATACCATGCCCAGTATCATCAGCGCTGACACGAGGTAGGCCTTCTGGAAGCCTATCCATTCGCTGAACGAAAGCAGCATCAGATAGAAGAGCACCAGCGCCACACCGATAAGAATGTAGTTGAGCATATTGATCTCGCTGTTGACGCACATCTCCGCTACGAAGACGGCCACCAGCGACAGCAGGATGACCAGGAAGGCATATTTCAGCGCACGGTTGATTCGCTTGTATTGCCCGCCAGTGATCAGCAGTTTGGTGCCAATGTGCAGTAATTCGTACGATTGGTCGCGGGAATAGAACACCTGGTCCACGTCATTGCGGTTCAGGCTCGAAATCTTCCACGTCGCCTTGAAGCCCTCGTCGGTCACTTCGCGACTCGAAGGCAGCATGAATCCGATGAAGCTGGGGTCCTTGCAGTTGCCTTGCATCGTGAGGACGGAAACATTGCCGATAGGGGAGAGGTTGAGTTCGTCCGAGCCCTTCAGCTCTGTGGCGATATCGAAGGCGACAGCCTCGTTGCCCACCTGGTCACTCAAATCTATAATCTTGCAGACAAGCTCCTTGTCAGTGTTGAAGATATGTTTCAGATTGGAATTGCCATAGTTGTGGAACGACTGGTTCAGTTCGATAGCCTGGCCCCCGATCTTCACCTTCACGGCGTCCTCGATACCACGTTTGTCGTTGATGGCGATGATAACCTGGGTTTTGCTCCAGTCGAAGCGCACGGGTTTCGAACTGCCCGCCATGGTGCCCGTTGTCTTCATCTCCTTCAAATTGAACACCCCGCCGCCCGACAGCTTGGTCCGATAGACCAGGGCATCAAAGATGCCGCGATGCAGCACTTCGCTCTCCACATCCGTCGTCAGCTCGATGCGATCGGGAAGCACATACATGCAGGTGTAGGGCATAACGACGCTTTGAGAGTCTCTGACCACGGGCACGCAGAGGATGGGCCCGACGAAATCCTGTTTCCTGCTCCAGGTTTCAGCAACTTCCGTTTGTGTCTCATCCGACAACTTGATTCGTTCGCCGACGAGACCCATGATGCTGAAACTGATCACCCAGAATATCACCGACATGAGAGCGATAAGCAGGCATTTTTTGATGGTCTTTTCCATAATGATAAGGATTTAATTAGTTTTTGACGCTGCAAATATAGGACTATTTTTTATGAAATCCAAGGGCAAACCGTCTTTTTTTTCTATTTATTTGGCCATGTCGGAGAAATAGCGTATCTTTGCGAGCAAAATTTGGCCGACCATTGGTTACACCACTATTGTTATTTTATTAAAACAACATGATTTATCCTGAAGATATAGAATATCTTTTTCAAGGCTCAAGAGAAATGATAAGTTTCTTGGACAAGGAAATGGACCGTTTCGAAAAGGTTAATTCTTTCGATATCATATCCCTTTTTAATAAAACGGATATGATAGGTAAGTTCATCACTGCCTGTGAATTCACCGAGCGTGAATGCAAGGATATCGATTTCTCCAAACTTGACATCTCGAATTATCTGTCATTATTGGACGTCTATTATGATTTTCCAACAGTTACAGATCGGTTTATCTACTTTTTGGACCGTATCAGGAATCATCATGAGGAAATGGAATTCGATGCTTTTCATCACCATGTCGATTACTTGAAGTCCCATTTCACTGGTGAGATGGATAGTTCTACTTTGAATAGATACTTAGAATCATTCAATGACTTGAAAAATAGAAATATCGAAACAATTTCCAATATGATTGATTTGACTAAATCCATGCACATGGATGTTTTCAAATAAATATCTTATATAGGAGAAGAATTGATGACCGATGAAGAATTGAATAAGTTCATCATTCGGGAATTTCGTCGCTTTGCCACTGATGAGAAATATAACTTCAAGCAGAAACTTAGGAACTATGCCCTGAAACTCAAGAACAACCGGCTGGAGCCGCTTTCCCGAATCCATTGGGCAAAACTGGCTGACCTTGACGATGAGATTGTCAAGAAGGTCATCGATGGCAAAAAGATTGACGAAAATGCCTACAAGGATTATTATGATGTTTTCGATCTGATGGAGCTGAATCATCAGAAGAAACTCTTGTCCGAACTGAGGGAAATCGCTAATCCGGAGGGCCTGTTCGACTGGGATGTTTTGTTCGAACGGCATTATTCGATGCATCTTTTTTTGAACGTGGACAACGTCTATTTCTTCTTCAATCGAGTTCACAGGGAGAATCTGATCAAGTGCGAATTGTATGATGACTTGGCGGAGCAATATCATAAGTTCCTCTATGGATCGGATGTAAAAGATGAGGCACCAACCGTCACTCCTCAGATACCTGTCCAAACAAATACAAAGCCATCAAAGATGCCCGATGGCATCATCAACAAGAGGATTGACGAGGCAAAGTTAATAGACATCATCAAGAATTATGTTGATGGTCCTCACAAGTCAAATTACTTTGACAAGTAGAGTTATTGGCTGTCGATTTACATCGTATTGCGTCAGAACCTGAAACAGTTGGATGGTTCACCCATTTTCCTGCCTGCTTCAAGACCAAAGTTCGTCAAGTGGGTGAATGACAACATCCTACCTGAAAGCGTACCCTGTGAAAAAGGATCTTTGGATACTCCGTCCCCCTATTTCCGCAACGAGAAGAATTATCCTTGGGACATCCAAGGTTTCTACAAGGCTGGCGGTACCCAGGAAAAGACATTCAACGGTTATTCTATGGTCGCAGACTATTTTCAAACCCACTTAATTGAAAAGCTTGCCGATTTCCTGATTCCCTCCGTTCATTGAGAGTTAGGTCTCATCTTCTTCAGGCGAAAGTAACGTCCCTTAATATCCCCCAAAATCCCTTAATATCCCTAAGAATTTCCCTTAATACCCTAAACAACTCTTTTAGTTCCTTAGTTTCGACTCGTATAGTTCTTTAGTTTTGCATTTAGTTTTGTCTTTTTTGACCTAAAACTTGCAATTATCCGAAATTTTTTGTATATATTTGCGTCGCAGTCCAGAACAATCCGGGCTGCGATTTATTTTACAATCGATTATTAACAATTAAACAACTAAACACTATGAATTTTTTTATTCACACCACGAAAGCATGTGATTCTGCAAAACTAAAGAAATTGCAGAAGGATTACAAGTTGGCAGGACTCGGCTTCTACTGGAAGGTGGTCGAGCTGCTCATGTTATGCCCCATCAAGGTGCATTTCAATGCCATCTTGTCTTTGAGAGAACCGCCTATCAGTTTCAACGAAGTCAAAGCAATCATCAACGACTATGATCTCTTTAACGTCGATGAAAACAACTATGTAACCTTGAAGATTGATAAAGGGAACGGCATTGGTGAAAAGTCGCTCGAAAGTTACCTCTCTTTTTTGGGTTCTTCTTCGCGCGCCTCAGGCGTGTCATCAGGCGCATCATCAAGCGCGTCATCAGGCGCATCATTAGGCGCGTCATCAGGCGCCTGTTCCTCTGTTAATAAAAAAGAATTTAATAATAATAACTTTAAAGCAGAAGAAGGCACACAAAACGACATTTCTCGCTTAACACAGGCTCTTTGTAAAAATAGGCCGGACATAGCAGAAGAAGTGATGATTGAATCGTTTTTGAAAAAGAACTGCTCTCATTTGTCTGAAATGGAACAACCCCTGACAGTGATAGAATATGGCTGGCTAAAGAAAAAGTACACCGATAAGCAGGTTCAGGACGTTTTGCAAGATATGAATAATGATACGAATGTTATTCGGACGAAGCGAAGTGCATACCAAACGGCTTTATCCTGGCTCAGAAAAAGGCATGGAGATCAGTCTCATTCTGCCCGTTATGCATCTAACAATTATATTCTCTATTGATAAACTTCAATTCTTGCTATAAAAAAACTTATGAAACACATCGTAGAAAGCGTGGAGGAGATGTACCACGCAAAAGAGCCTTATGGAGAGGTGATTGTCGATGAAGTGCTGGACATCCTTCGGCGGTATAAGCTCATCTATCCGGAAGATGTCGCATTGCTGATGGATGTGAAGGTGCGAGACCTTCGTTCTGCATGGTTTATGCTGACTGGAACACGTCTCATCGACGTGATCACCGAATGGCGACTGATGCAGGCGCAGGATACAATCCGCAAAAGGATGGCCGACCTTCTTCCCGATAAACCAGGGAAGCCAGCAATCAGTAAAATACTTTTCGAAGTGGCATACCGTTGCGGATGGCGTACCGAGAGGGTGATGTCCAACGTCTTCGAACGCTATTGCGGTTGCACAGTTATCGAATGGGTGAATAAGACATTCTCACGGCCGTCATAATGCTTCCCACAAAAGAAATAGCACTCTCACGGCCGACAGAGTACCATCTCCTCTCGGCAATAGCACTCTCACGGCCGACAGAGTACTTCCTCCTCTCAGCAATAGCACTCTCACGGCCGACAGAGTGCTTCCCCCTCTCAGCAATAGCACTCTCACGGCCGACAGAGTTCTTCCTCCTCTCGGCAATAGCACTCTCACGGCCGACAGAGTACTTCCTCCTTTCGGCAATAGCACTCTCACGGCCGACAGAGTACTTCCTCCTCTCAGCGATAACACTCTCCCGGCCGCCAGAGTACTTTCTCCTCTCGGCAATAACACTCTCACGGCCGACAGAGTACTATCTGCTGCAGAATATAGCGAATCTTATTTGTAGAAGATCTTTTCCCCATATTTATGCCTTTTCCCCTTTCCCATCAACAATCAACTTGTTTTCTAATACGATAACTAAGTTATTATGGAAGAAAATAAATTGTAAAAGCAATAGATTTGGGACTTTTTCCTAGTTTTTAGCCTCAAAAAAAGGGACTTTTTCCGTAAAATCATAGTTCAACAATAGAGCTTTTTCCGAAAATCGGTGAAGTATAATCCTCCTTCTCTACTACTGATTGAAAATGGCTGATTTTATCAATTATTTCAGCAGAAAAAAGGACCTATTTGCACCCAAAGTGTTAATCAAATGTTAAAATATATGTTGATAATTCCAGATTTCAAGAATTGTTAGTATATTCGCTCCCGAAAATGAGTCCTGCATGTTGGACCATGATCTTCATGCAACTCAAAAGACGAAATAGTGTGATTCAACTTTGTTGTCTTTATTTCGTAGGCTCATACGAAATACATACAATGTAAGAATTCGCTACTATTTTTCACCAAAAGGATATTCTTTTAATAACTTAAAATGTGTATCTTTGACCCCAAATCTATAACATAAATATAACACATTTTTATGATACGAGGAACAATCACTTTCAAATGCACCAATTGTGGCAACCATTTTAATGCTCCTGACATCGAATGGAACGCTACCATTTATAGTGTGCCGCAGACCTGTCCCAAGTGCGGTAGTCATCGAACAAGACCCTCTGGCCTCATGGGACGTCTTCATAGCATTGTATACAAGAAGATTTGGGAGAGTATGGAATAAATTAGTATAATCTTCTGCTAATATTTTTAACTCATTTATATGATAAAAGTAGTTATATCAGAAGAGCACGAATGTGATAAGGGAGCTGTTGCAGTAATGCGCAGTTTCGCCAAGGACTTCGAGAGCCTTGCATCAATGAAGTTTAAGAAAAGTGACATTTACATAGTGGTTCATGGCAATACAAGTAACAATGGCTACTATGTAGATTGTACCTTGCTCAATGATAATAAGTATGACAGCAATTTCTATAGCATCGAGTATGATATAAAGAAACTTGCTGCTAAACATCATTGTGATTGTCACTTTGATGACAGGACAAATGTCTTTTTCTTGTTCTAACAATTTTCCAAACGTTTTCATATACTTGTTTTAAGAATAACATAACAAATAAAAAATGGAAAACAATGATTATTTGAACAACTTGTCGTCTGATATTCAGAATATGAATATTTCTGAGGAAGACAAGAAGAAAATTCAAGAGAATCTTCTTAATTTGAAAAAAGAGAAGATTAACCTTATGATTACAGGTGCTACAGGTTGTGGCAAAAGCTCTACTATCAATGCTCTTTTTGGAGAGGAAGTTGCTAAAGTAGGATCGATTGATCCCGAAACTATGACAATAGCCAAATATGACCTGAATAATCTTGTAATTTGGGATACTCCAGGTCTTGGCGATGGTATTGAGAAAGATCGCCAACATGCAGTCAATATAGCTAGAAAATTGCAAGAAAAAGATGCTAACGGGGATTTGTTAATCGATTTGGTATTAGTGATTCTTGATGGTTCCTCTAGAGACCTTGGCACTTCTTATGAGCTTATTCGGAACGTCATTATTCCTAACTTGGGACCAGAAAAAGAAAGCCGAATTCTTGTTGCTATTAATCAATGCGATATGGCTATGAAAGGCAGGTATTGGGATGAAGAAAACAATAAGCCAGAGCCAAGACTGGTAGAGTTTCTAGAAGCAAAAGCCAATTCGGTTCGCGAAAGAATATTAGAAGGAACAGGTATCAACACTTCTCCAATTTACTATAGTGCTGGTTTTAAGGAAGAAGGTATGCCTCAAGTTCAACCATATAATCTGTCAAAGCTTTTGTACTACCTCGTTAAATATACACCTGTTAGGAAACGCTTGTCATACATTGATCATATCAATGAAGATCCTCGTGTTTGGGAAGATGATGATAAGATAAAAGACTACAAGGTGGAAACTGAAAAGGGTTTCTGGGAAACCGCTAAAGAGTATGCATTAAAGGGTTTAAAGTTTGTAAATGAACATAAAGAAGAAATAATTAATTTTATAATTGCTGTTGCCTCACGAGGTAAGGGTGGAAAATTCGGAAAAACTGTAAAGAAAATTCTTAAATTTTTTAAATAATTATATACTATCAACTATAAATGTTTTATCATATGAAAGATTCAAGATTCAAAAATATTGAGGAACTCATTGACAATAATCAAGATCTGCCTCGCAATGTGAAAGAACAGTTGAAGGAGAACTTCCGAAAATTACGTTCTCAGCAAATGAACATCATGGTGACTGGCGCTACAGGTTGTGGCAAAAGCTCTACTATCAATGCTCTTTTTGATACAGAGAAGGCGATTGTTGGAACTGGTCCTAACCCAGAAACAATGGACATCAAGCGCTATAATTTGGATAATCTCGTAATATGGGACACGCCAGGTCTTGGAGATGGTAAGGAAGCAGACGAACGCCATACAAAATATATTATCGAAAAGTTGCATGAGAAGGATTCCCGAGGTTATTTGCTAATAGATTTAGTGCTGGTAATTCTTGATGGTAGTTCACGAGACCTTGGAACTTCTTACGATTTGATTAATTCGGTTATAATTCCCAACCTCGGAGAAAAAAGGGACGGACGTATTCTAGTCGCAATCAATCAATGTGATGTGGCAATGAAGGGACGTTATTGGAATTCGGAAAAGCATCTTCCTGAACAACCATTAATTGATTTCTTAGAGGAAAAGGTGAGGTCTGTAAGAAATCGCATTTATTCATCTACGGGTGTCGATGTTGACCCTATGTACTATAGTGCTGGTTTTAAAGAAAAAGATATGCCTCAAGAGCCATCTTTCAATATCAATAAGCTATTGTACTATATTATTTCCAAGGCTCCAGAGGAAAAACGGATATTTGTCTATAAGACTGTGAATCAAGAATCTGTTAAGTCTGATACGCAGTTCGAAGAACGTAAGTATAGGGAAGAAACCGAACAAATTGTAAAAGAAAGCGCTTGGAAGTCTGTTATGAAAGGCGCTGCTGGTGGTGCTGCTATTGGAGCTGCTTTCGGAGGACCAGTAGGTGGCATCATTGGTGCAGGTATAGGTGCAGTTTTTGGGTGGTTTTCAAGATAGAAATGGCATTTAACCCTTGAAAAATATGAAGAGAGATATATCGAACTATAGGATTAAAGATATCCGAAAGAAACTTGACATTTCTGGCATCTGTCCACTTGATGTAATGATAACAGGTGTGACAGGTGCTGGAAAATCTACGACATTGAATGCTTTGTTCGAAAAGACCGTTGCAAAGGTAGGCGATGGAGTAGACCCAGAGACGATGAAACTTGGTGCATATAGACTGAATGATTGGCTTCGTCTGTGGGACACTCCTGGCTTGGGTGATGACAAAGACGCAGATGAAGAACATAAACAAGAAATGATCGAGTTGCTACGGAAAAATGCGATAGATGGATCATCATCACTGTTTGGATTTATTGATCTTGCTATTATTGTTATTGAAGGAAGCAAAAGAGACCTTGGAACAACAAGAACACTGCTGGAAGACGTTATCCTACCAAATATTGAAAGTAATCGCGTACTTGTTGTCATCAACCAAGCAGATGTCGCTATGAAAGGAAAGCATTGGGATTCAACGCGGAATTGCCCTGATTTTGGACTGAAACTCTATCTTGACAATTTCGCAGCGTCGTTACAAGAAAGAATACATAGAGATACTGGGTTAATGATTCCACGTCCTATCTATTATTCGGCAGAAAAAGGGTATAATATCGAGTCTTTTATGGATTTTATAATCGAAAATATGCCTTTAGCTAGCAGAAATGGTATTGATATAGTTAAAAAATGTGGCGAGCCTTCTGAGGTCACAATTGAAGAGGCTCAATACATATATAATGAAGAAGACAATTTTATTTATTTCTCTTTCGATAAGATTGAGAATAATTCATCATGGCAAGGAACAGGCGCATTACAGATCGTTTGCTGGCTGTCGGATACAAGATTCTCTTTTGATGATGGTTGGGGTTCTGATAATAACATTGTAATAGACCACCGATATATTGATCACATTCCAGGTGGTGGATATTTAGGGAAGAAAGAATTCTTTTTTGATTTGCGCACTGTTCTTGATATTAATAGTTTCCGGTATTTTGAATTCACGATTAATGAATTAAATGAAGACGGAAAATGGTATATTATTGATCATCGTTACGTAAGTACAGACGATATTCGGGATTGACAACTATAATCACTTTCACTAGTGTCCTATTATATTGGACACTAGTGTTTTCAGTATATAATTTTCAGTATATAAAAGGTATTGTTATGATCGAAAGTGTTAATCAAATGTTAAAATATATGTTGATACTTTCAAGTTTCAATAATTGTTAGTATATTTGCACCCTAAAATTAGCTATGCAAGATGAACCATGATCTTCATGCTTCTCAAAAGACAAAATAGAGTGATTCGACTTCTTTGTCTCTATTTTGTAGCTTGTTACGAAATACACACAAAGTATGTTTCCACAACTTTATTTCTTCAAAGCTAATAAACCTTATTCAAATTTAATCTGTATCTTTGTAATCAAGACTAACGATAAAATCTATAACCTATGCCCATATATCAAATAACCACCAAGTATCGCAAGAGTGTGAATGGTATTCGCATCGAGCCTGGCATGTCGGTTCAGGGCGTCACCAAGAGTCTAAGCAATCCCGTCGTGACCAATGGCGATCAAACTGTCATCGATGTTTAATTGTATTGTATTTGATGAGAATATTCAAAAAGAAACAACCTGTTATTGATATATTTGTATAGTAACACATATTATGAATCAAAACGAATTGAAAGACGATTATTCTCCACTGGAGAACCTTATATTAACGCAAACTTTCGATTTGGATTCTATCCAAAGGCATTCGGAAGCAATGCGTCAGTATTTGATTGCTTATTCTGGCTCTGATGCGAGACAGCAATTGACAGCGGGTTTGTCACAAATAGCAGAAAGTAGAATCCATCCAGATTACGTCAAGCAGAATCTAAAGCAACAGGCAGGATATTCTGCTGAAATTAAATATGTCGCCGATAGAAATGCCGAGGCAATTTTACAAGGTGATCCAAATCGATACGTTAGAACAGATGATTTACCTGGACATTATAATGATCCGATTTTTGACCATGTTCAAGTAAATGAACAGGGCCATGTGATGTGGGAAACAGGAGAGCAAATGAAGTTTATTAAAATGAAGTTCTTTTGGGAAAAAGAAGGACAAAAACAGTTTGTTGAAGCAGATGGTGAAAAATGGTTAGATAAAATGATATCTGATTCTGATTTCCATAAATATTTTGAACATGATGCCACATTAACTTGTCCAAGTGATGGTTACGAGGTTATTTTAAAAGCGGCAGATAAAAAAATTGAAAAGTTACAATCCCAGATAGATCGACTTAATGCTGATGGAAAATTTGATATAGCTGCGTCCAAACAATTGGAAATAGACAAGACTATCCAGCTTAAGAATAATCTAAAAGATAGTGGTATTACTTCAACGGAAGCCATGTTAGCCAGGTTGTCGCCAACAGTGTCAACAGCGATAGATATGGCTAAAATAGGACATCAAGCAGGTTTGTCCCAATTAAAAAATGGCACATGGGCAATTGTGGCTTCGGGCATGTCAATCTACAAGAATGCTCTTGCGTATTTCAATGATGAAAAGACTCTAATGCAAGCGTTAGGTAGTGTAGGTGTAGATGTTGTTAAAGCAGGTGGAGCCACCTATGGTTTAGCATTTGGAACTTCAACAATTGGTGCGACATTAAGTAATTCCGCCAATTCTACTTTGCAAAGTATCGGATCAAGTACATGGGCACCGGCTTTTTTGGCGTTAACAGCATTAGAAGCCGGGAAGAGCCTTAATAAATTAAGAAAAGGAGAGATTACACCATCGGAGTGTTTCTCTGAGTTAACGGAAAAGACAGTAGTCGTTGCCGGAGCCCAACTTGGAGCGGCAATAGGTCAGGGTTTAATCCCAATTCCTATAGTAGGAGCAATGATCGGTTCTGTCGTTGGTTCCGTTATCGCAACTTATGTCGTAGGAGGCTGCAAGGCTATGTATTATGATATAAAGACTATTGATGCACAGGTCGAAAGAGCACATGAACGTAGTCTTGCAATACAAGCTCAATGTGCTGAAGCTATACGACAAATTCGTTATCAAAGAATGCAGATGCAGATGCTCGCAGCTCAATATATGTCTGGTTTTATGCAAACATTTAATCAGTCATTCGATTTGATGAAAGAGTCTATCTTGACAGATAATATTGATATGTTTATTTATGCAAACAATCTTATTGTTGAGAAATGCGGAGGACAAATTCAATATCGAACAATGAAAGAGTTTGATGATTTTATGAATAGTAATCAATCCTTTAAATTATAAAAATATGGGTTTTTTAAATTTTTTTACGGGAGGCTCCGAGGCTTCTGATAATTTTGAAGAAGCAAAAAGGACTAATGAATTGGCAGATTTCATAGTTGAAGATGCTCAAAATGATTTCTTGGTCGCTAAGGATTCTTGTGAGGAATCATTGAAAAAATTAGACAATAGAAAGCAGGAACTCTTCAAGGGACCTTTGTCTAGATTTGTTAATAACTTTTCAAAAATAAAGAAAGTCGATTTCACTGTTCCTCAAGGACTTTACGAACTTGAAAAGTACACAGAAAGCCACGAAGATGACTACTATTTATATTATCCAAGTTTAACTAGAAATACTACTATTTGGGAATCTTCATTTGTTAAAAATGTGGTAACAGGTGGAGTTGCAGCAGCTAGTGGCCTTGTTGGTCTAGGTCTTACTGCGACAATCTTGAGACCATACATAAAGAAAAAGTCACGAATTGCTTTGGATGAAGCGAATGCAAATTATGCAGAGGCAGAATTAGCTGCGGAACAATATGAAGCCGCTTCAGAATTATGTTCGTATATCGAGGCTAGGTCCGAAATGTTTATTTCGGTTCTGGATAAGTTAAATGAGCTATTTGTTCCTTTGGTTTCAGTAATGACAGTTACTATTAGAAAAAAGGGAACAGATTATTCTTGTTATTCATTACAAGAACGTAAGAACTTAGCTTCTGCTGTTTCACTAGCAAGCAGCATTAAATCTGTACTTGATGTTGCCATTTTGAATAGCGATGGAGAGCTTACACAGGAATCTAAGCAATTATGTATCGACATGGCAGAACAGCTCGAGCTACCTTGTGATCCCTCCTCTTTGGGAGATGAAGATAGTCAAGAGGAATCTTTTGGCTATTTAAGTGAACAAGAAAGTTTGGATCCTATTGAACAAAGGATTAAAGATATTATCGTCGAAAGGTTAGGGGTTGTAGAATCGGAAGTAACCCGGTATGCTTCTTTTTCCGAGGATCTTGGAGCTGATTCTGTAGATGCTGTTGAGCTCATCATGGATTTCGAGAAGGAGTTCGGTATTACCATTTCGGAAGAGGATGCAGAATATATTTCTACAGTAGGAGATGCGTATGATTATATCAAATCCAATAATTAAATATTTCCGAACATCATATTAATTCATAATTATTTACGTAAGACTTTTATGGACGAAAATATGCTTAACAATATCCGTCAGGCGTTAGATATTAATGAGAGACGGGCAAGAGAATTAGAGAATATTATTTCTAATCCTAAAGTAACAAAAGATGAAATTGAATATATTGATAGTATCATGGCTCTTTTTGAAGATGGTTCGTCAATAATTCCTCGGCCTAGGATACTTGACCGACAACGCCAATTAATGGGTATTACGGAGGAACGTGCCAAAGAAATTGAAACTTCATTGGCAAATCTATGTATCGAAGAACAAGAGTATCTGAACCGCTGTATCGAATTGAGAAAAAAAGACGAATCTTCTAACCAAGAGGTCGAGATAAAAGAGAAAGACTCTAATATTCGTGATTTTATTTCTGATGTTTCAGGCATTTCTCAAGACAACCTTAAAGAGATAGAAGAAAAAGGAAAATCTTTTTTAAAAGGATTGGCTAATACTTTCTTGGATTAGTATTTGTGAGTTGAAACAATGCACAGGCTTTGGTGTGTAGATGAAAGAGATGTTTCTTTTTGTACATTTTAGTTTGTGTTATACGATATCTTCATCACTCGTATTCGGGACTATTTAGTAAATAAGCATCGTGAACACGCGATATTCCATGCGGCAGTTAATCAACTTAGTTAAAATATTAACATCGTAAAGTATGTATAATCCCTTTAAGAAAGTTAACCCTAACTCTCTAGAAGCAGCATTGCAAACTTGTAGTATTGCCAATAAGCAGGGGTATTCCGAAGCGAAAGTCTATTTGAAGGGACTCAAAAAGTCTATAGATGATGCTTCTGAAATAATTAATGAATGTATAGAAGGAATGAAGATGTATCATATCAACGATGAATCTTTAGTCCAAAACATTCGCACCCAACTCCAAACTGTACAAACCGAATTTGAGCAATCTTACTATGATACTCAAAAAAGTCTTAGTAGTAAGAGCAGGATGTCATCTAAGTTTAATATTACATTATTTGGCAAAACAAAGGCTGGTAAAAGTACTCTAATGGAAATACTTACTCATGGAGATGGATCTCACATGGGGAAAGGTGGGCAAAGAACTACACGAGATGTTAGAAGCTATGAATGGAAGGGGATGACTGTAACTGACGTTCCAGGAATTGATGCTTATGGAGGACAAGAAGATGATGAAAAAGCCGAGGAAGCAGCAACATATGCAGACTTAATTCTATTCATGATTACCGCTGGACAACCCGAAGGTTCCGAGGCTGATTGGATGGTAAAGCTTAAGAAAATGGATAAGCCAATGTTGTGTGTGTGCAATTACAAACAAAGTATTGGCGAAGGAATTGATGACTTCAGGCTAAAAAGACTTCTTTCTAATCCCCAAAAATTGGAAGAAAGAATGAATATAGGAGAATTAGTCAGTCAATTCAATACTTTTTTGAACGAACAATTGCCGAATGAACATGTAGATTTCATAGTAACACATCTTTTGGCAAAATTCTTCGCACAGCAACCTGAATATGAGTCTAAGAAGGCCGAACTGGAAAAGGTGAGCCGTTTCTCTTATGTTGAGCAATCTTTAATTAATGAAGTTATCACGAATGGAGTACTTCACAGGAAAAAATGTTATTTGTCCATAATTGATGCTCCTTTGTATCAGCAGATGAATCAATTATTTGCTTTTAGTTCCGATGCTTATACACAATTCCGAGTAATTCAAGATAAGACATCCATATACATGGACTGGTGCAATACGTTCAACAAAACCCAGAAGAGCCAAATAGTAAATGTTATCATTGAAGAATATAACAAGCTTAGGAATTCAATCCCAGGTTTTGTTGAACGTCATCTTGAAGATAAAGATGTAGATAATGCATGGAAGAAACACTGTGAGGGATTCAACACACAATATAATATAGAAAAATGTATTGAATCCATAAAAGCAAAGTTGGAAGAAAAGACGACAGATCTATTCTCAGAATTGAAAACGGAAATGAATTTTTCGTTTAAGTATAAGGTTGAAAACGGTCTTGGAAACTATCAGTTTATCAATTGGAAAAGGGGTATGGCATGGACTGGAGTAATAGGATCTGCAGTATTTACTATTGCAGCGATTGCTCTATCTTCTGGTCCATTAGGATGGGCTGCTCTTGGTGTTGGTGCAATATTTGGATTCTTTTCTTGGCTATGTGATTCTAGAGAGGACAAACTTAGAGAGAGAAGAACCAAACTATCTAAAAAACTAAATGATGGCATTAATAAGGCAGAAATAACATCTCAACGTAAGATATTAAAATGGTATGAAGAAAATATCGTCCTTCAAGAACAAAATATTTCTCGACGTCTTTCAGTTGTAGGACGTGGTATGCTTTCTCTTTCAAATGGTGAACGGCAGCTAGCATTGGGATATAGCAAAAATCATAAGGATATAACAAAAAAGATTATAGATAATATCTTTTATGCTATGAACGTCCCAATGCATGAGGTTGACCGCATCGTATATGCTGCCAGAGTTCCTGGCAGAAGAATTGCCCTCATTATCAAAGGAAAGGATAACTTTCCAATTAGACTTAATGAATTGGCTTCTCGGCTTGGTAATAATGAGGTCATACATATTATCAAATTGGATACTTCGAAGCCCATAGAAGTTCAAATTGTATTTCTACTTAAGTATTTCGGATTTAGGGTAAGACCTTTGATCAAGCAAGTGAACAATGGTACTCAAACGGTAGTATATCTTTATGATAATGATTATAACCAGAAAGACTTGGATTCGTTGGATTTGATACAACAAATAATGAACGTACATATAATTCTTAAATAATATGGATACAATAAAAATTGAACAACTCAGTAAAAATGCTCAGAATCTTTTTTCTGATGTGAGAAAGGCGTTTTCAACATCATCGTCAGTGAGATTAAAGGAGCGTTCTAAATTCGTTCCACGAACATTTGTAGATGAAGACAAGAAAGTGCGCATTGTATTTGTAGGGCAGTACAGTGCAGGTAAATCTTCTATTCTTTCTATACTTACAGGTCAACAACTAGAGGTCGGTCAAGGTGTAACTACGAATAAATGTAATTTCCTCGATTGGAATGGAATAGAGGTCGTTGATACACCTGGCATTCACACCCAGAAAAGACCTGACCATGATGAAATCACATATAACGCAATGTCCGAAGCAGATTTAATTGTGTTTGTATGTACTGCAGAGGGATTCAGTAAGGGTCTTGGAACTCATTTCAGAAAATTACTTGTTGAAAAAGGCAAAGGCAATGAAATGATGCTCGTTTTCAACAAGATGGAAGATTCAATATATGGTAACACAAAAGAAGGGCAGGAAGAGTTCTTCAAATGTGATGTAGAACCAGTTATATCTCCAGAATTTACCGCAGAAGATTTATTTGTGACATACATAGATACATATTCTTATCAAGATTCTTTAGAAGCTGATGGTGAAGACAAAGCTCAATTGCTTGAAATGAGCGGTTTTTCAAACTTATTCAATAACATAAATAAATTCGTAGAGAAGAAGAAGGTTCTTG
>JAEEGK010005578.1_pt1 | contig 30405 bp, 11 predicted proteins | sample 8958771 | NCBI WGS metagenome assembly JAEEGK01 (sample SAMN16246547, study PRJNA631951) | gut metagenome | biome: gut microbiome; feature: rumen; material: SC-attached | host: Bos | place: Iran: Karaj | collected 2018-10 | reverse complement strand
ATCCCCAATCCCCAATCCCCATTTGGTTTTATAAGTAAATAAATTAATAATTCTAAAAAAATTCGAAAATATTTTAAAAATAAATAAATTTCAATATTTTATTTTAAATGTCTTTATATAAAGGAAAAAATTTATTTGATAGGAATACAAATATTAGAATATTAAAAAGGCCTTTTAGATCACCATTTTTCAAAATAAAAACTGAAAAATATATTCCTTGTTTTAATAAAATATTAAAAAAAAAAGAAGGTGAAATTTCATTAAACACTGATTTATTAACAAGAACAGCAAATAATCATTTATTTGAATTAATTCAATCATCAAAAGAAAAAGAAGATCAAGTTAAAACAAGTCCAAAAAAAATTCATAAAAGAATTTTTTCTGCTTTTAACACCAATCAAAATAAAAACTTTTTATTTTTTAATGAATTTATGAAAAGAACATTAGTAAATTCAAGAAATTCAAAAAGTATATCAAATTCTTTAAGTAATGATAAACGGTTTAAAATAAATAATAGTAAAAGTACACTTAATATAAAATCTTTATCTAATTCTAAAGAAAAAGAAATGTATTCTTCTAATAGAAATGTTTTGAAAATAAAAAAAAAGAAAAAAATGAAAAGATGTATTTCTCAAGAATCAATTAAATTAATTAAAGAAGTTCCTAAGATTTATAGACAATTATCAAGAAATGCTTCAGCTATTAAAGAAAGTTTAATTAATAATTTTAATGAAAAAAATTTTGATACTCAAAGTTTAAAACAGTATTTTAGTGATAATAAAGATCCTAAATCAGCAAAAAATCATATTAAGAATCATATTTATTTTGATTTAAATGATGAAAAAGAAAATAAAAAAAAAAAATTTCCATTATTTAAAAGTGTTAAATGTAAAGATTCAAATATTATAACAATAAGAGATTCAACTGCAAATTTAATAAATTTTGGAGATCATCTTGAATTAATGGAAGATAATGTATTTTACTTATTTAGAAAATATTTATTTAAAAAATATCCTAATCTTTCGAAGAAAGCAGGTTTAATAGTTGAAGATAATCAAAATAAAAAAAATAAAGAAATATTAAAAATAGAAAAAAATACTAATATTATTTTATCACTGCATAAGCAAAATTTAAAAATATTTAATAATTTAAATCAAAAATATAATTATCCAAAAACTAATAGAAATATAAAGAGTAAATTAACAAGTAAATTTTTAAATAAAAATTATTTTGATAAATAAAATAGTATTTAATTATTATTATTTTACATTAAAAAATAAGAATTCTTATATTATATAATAAAATAAATTTTGAATAATCATATTTCTATATAAAAACAGAATAAATAAACTCTGTCTTTATGAAATTCCAAAAGAATTATAAATAAAAATAAAACAATATTAATTTTATGGTAATTAAAAAATAATAATAATATATAATAAAAATTATTTTTCCTTTATTCATTTTTTTCTTCCTTAAGAAATGATTTTCTATTACTTTCATTAAAATCATTAAGAATTGGACTCCCTTCAATTTGTTTTTTATGATCAGCCTTTTGAACAATATTACTATCTTGAATAAAAATTAAACTAGATTTAGTAATATTTTTAATAATTTCAGGTGATCTCATTAAATCAATTAATAAATAATATAATTGTTCTTCTTTTAAATAATCTTTTTTAATTCTAGCAATTCTAATTCCTTCACATAAATTTAATAATTTATTTGGAAGAACCATTTCAGTATAAATTACTCTTTCTGCACTTCCAAGGAAAAATAATCTTATATAATTTCCTCCAACAACAATAAAAGCCATATAAAATGTTAAAACATTATAACCAAAAGTTATTGGAGAAAAAGTATCAATGAAAGTAGTAATTGTTATTCCTTCTATATCATCTTTTGAATTTTCAGAATATATTTTCCAATATTGTTTTTCATTTTCTTTTTCTAAGCTTAAAATTATATTTTGAGTTTCATCTACTAAATCAACTGGTCTATCTTCAGAAGGTATTCTTATATATTTTTTAATACATTTTTCTATTTCAATTGTATTATTATCATTGCTATTATTATTTTGAGTTTTATTAAAAAATTTCTTTAAATCATTTTTATTTAAATTACATTCTTCATATCTATATAATGATTCATCACTTTTTCCTAAAGCTTTTAAAAAAGAATATGTTAAACGCAAATAAAAATTAGTAAATTCATTATTAATATTAGTTAGCATTTTATCATTTAAATGTGGAGAAATATCCCAATTAAAATCTCCATAACCAAATATTGTAATTTCTTGAATTTGTTCATTTTTATAAGAAGAAAAATATGTAGATAAAGTATCATTTCTAGAATTTTGAGTATAATTATCATATAAATCCTTATCAAAAGTTTTTATTTGAGAATTGGAACTTTCAAAAAGAGTTAAATTACCATTTTGAGTTGAAGAATTATAATACAATTGAACTTTCATATAAATTCCAGTTATTGAATTATTGATTGAAGAAGGATTAAGAGTAGAAAATAAAACAATAGGACCAAAAACAAATGATAAAATTAAAACAAATATTGACCATCCCATTGTTATTTTTAAGAAAAATGTTCTTTTTGTTCCTATTCTTCTTCCCATATAAGATTTATTAAAACATTTATTTATAAACAACATTGCATTTATTTCTTCAAATTTTAACCATTGCCAAATTTCCAATGCTGTTGGTGTTACACTCCAATCAATAAAATTTTTTAATTCAAATAAAAATGGGAGAAGTTTAAAACTTTTATATATAATATTAAATGTCATACTTGAACCAGACATTAAAGGAGAAACTTTTCTCATTCCTGCTAATCCATATTTAATTTGAAGACCTGAAAAAGTAAAATAAAAACAATATAAAATATAAAATATTAATATGAAAATATTGTTAAGTAATTCATTTACAAAATTAAACTTAAATACTTTAACATAATCATTTTTTGAACCATATATTGGTAAATACCAAAAGATAAATATATGAATAAATATAACTGAGAATATTTGCAAAATAAATTTATAAGTTATACTAAATTGAATACCTTCATTTTGATAAGAAATTAATTTATATTCTTTAAATTTCTTTATTGTTTTTTCTGAATTTTCATAATTTTCATATCCTTCTTTACCATATAATTCTTTTGTCACATCTTTCCCAGTTTGTTTACTATAAATCTTATATTGAATGTGTTTTATTTTTCTTGAATTTTTTAAATATATATATCTATCAATAACACATTGTATTAAATGTATTACAAGAAAAATTATCATATTTCTTGAAAATTGTTTCACTTCAAAAGTATTATTATTAGAAATTAATTTATCTTGTTCCATCTGAGTATAAAATAATATAATATAAAATATTATTAAAATTTGAAAAATAGTATATAAAGTATAAAAATCTTTTCCTGGTTTTTCATTTCTAATATAATTAAAATTATCATGAATAAATGTTTTAAATGTTTTAAAAAAAGTATATTCATATTTTATTTCTTCTCCTATTAATTTTTGAATTTGACTATAATTTAAATTTTTAGGAATTTTTCTTAATTCATTTATTTCATCTTTAGATAAATATTTTTGAATTCTCTTATTAGCTTCTTCTATTGTTTCATAATTTGTTTCAATTTCATACCATAAACCTTTTTTAATTAATAAAAATTGATTAAGTAATAAAACTGCTAAAACAAAGAAATCAAAAATAAAATAATTGAAATAAGAAAAATCAGCTTTATATTTCATTCTTTTTATTCCCAATCGAGATAAATAAGAGTCTTTATCATTAAGTTTTTCAATGAAATTTTTTATATTTATTAAAAAGCTATCACTAGTTTTCTCATCTAATTTTAAAATAACTTCAATAAAATTTAGTTGTAAAGTAAATTTAGTTAAAATAACAAAACAAATTAAAGTTAAGCAAAATTTCCAAAAACCTTTTTTGGGTCTTGGATATTGTGTTATTCCAAAAACAAAAACTAAAAAAGTTAAAAACATTGAAACAATACTTCCATAAGCAAAATTATCAATAACCATAAAAAAATAACATACATATTCAAAATTTTCAATTAAATATTTATAAAGTGATTTTATTAAATAAATTATTATTTTTCCTTTTGAATAATATTTCTTAAAGAATAAACTTCTTATTTCATGTTTTTTTTCATAATATTCTGCACTAGGAAAAAAAATATCTGAATCATCTTTATTATTATCTTTAATTTCTTTATTTAATTTTTTTTTAATTTCTATTTCTTCTTCTTTTAATTTCTTTTCTTCTTCTTCTTTTAACTTCTTTTCTTCTTCTTCTTCTTCATTTAATTTCTTTTCTTCTTCTTCTTTTTTATCATCTAAAATTAAAAGAGTTGAATTATAAAGTTCATTATTTTTTTTTTCATCATTTTCAATTTGAAGTAAATTAATTTGTTCTTCTTTTTCTTTTAAATTTTTTTTATAAACAGAAATTCGTCTATTAAAATTAATATCATTTAAATTAAATTTATTAGCATTTTCTTCTTCAAATTTATTAATAACTTCATCTAATTCACTATAAGTATTATCAGCTCCTTGTAAAATTTTAATAATATCTTTTTTATTTGTAATTCTTTTTAAATCAACATGTCTACTTCCATAATGAACCCTTAAAGCGGTTTTAACTAACCAATGTTTTCTTATTAATTTACCAATAGTTACTTCATTTTTTCTTTTTTTAATTTTTATATTTGAATAATATGGATCAGAATCTTTTCTTGGAATTTTATTATTCCAATTTTCCATCATTTCTTGTAATGATTCTAATGTTTCTTCTATTTTTTTTCTTTCATGTAATCTATCATTCATTAATTTTATTCTGTGATTATTAAATAAGAAACTATGTAATTTACCTATTATATATGATTGATTCATATATTCATAATGATATTTTAAAATATATTTTTTAAAATCATATGATGAATAAATCACTTCTTGAAGAAGAACTAAGAAATAACATAATATTTTCATTAGCATTGATATTAAAGGAGAATAATCATTATTATTTGATTTATAATTTATTAATTTAGAATAACCTAAAAAATTCATAAATGCTTCAAAAATTACTGCGTTTTCTGAAAAAAATTTTAATGGAATTTGAAATATAAATTGAATCGTTATATCAAAAAATAAATATGGTTTTATAAATGATCTTATTCCATTTTTTAATCCCCATTTTTTTCCATTTAAAAAATGATATATATTATATATATAATATATACTTATTACCATATATCCCAATGAAATGAATCCTTTATTAGTTGATGAAACAATTAGCATTATAAGTAAAATAAATTGATGAAAAAACAAGAAAACAAAGTTTCTTAATTCTTTGAATTTTCTTACATTTTTATTTTTCTTTGTTTTTTGTTTTCCTTTAATTTTTTTTTCCCTTTCATGAATAGATAAAATTGTATTGTCTTCTTCTTTATCTATATCAACATTAAATCTTAAATTAATTCCATATGAAAATTTCATATTATATGCAAAAGCTTCATATTTATTTTTAAGAAAAGCCCTGAATTTTTTACTATATTTTGTATATAAATCATTATATCTTTTATTTTCATTATAATTTTCATATAAAGAAAATGAGAAAAATTCTAAATAAAAATATAAAACAATTAAAATTAAAGCATCAATCCATAAAGTTCTAATTTGATATACTGAAACACCACAACTTAAAAAAAATCCCCATGAATATCCTAAAATTTTTTCACACCAAGGTTTATCAAATATTATTTGAATATTCTTAATTGCTTCATAATCAAAAAAAGGATCTGTTGAATAAGATAAATTACTGATAAAAACTAAATATTGTAAATTGAAAAGAATTAAAAATAAAGTTGCAATATAAAACATAATTTGAGTATTTAAACCATTAATTTTATAAGTCCAAAAAACTAAAAATAAAAATATAAAAGATATTATATTTGCTTTTAATGTAGCAGCAAATAAAATAAGAGCAATAACAATAACTTCAATAAAAGCTTTTAATCCTTTACTAAATGAAATTGAATAAGAAACCATTTTATTTCTTACATATTTAATTGATGAATCATCTTTTGATTTAATAGATCCAAATGTATGTCTATATTTATTATTTACTTTATTAATTAAAGATTCATTCATTTTATCTCTTTCATAATCATCAATATTCATTAAATCTTCATTCTCATTACTTTCTGTTAAATCACTATAATTAACAATATAATACGAACTATCATTAAGTGAAGTTTCATTTGGATTTTGATTTGAATCAGTTTCAATATTAAATAAATTCGGCATTTCATTTTCTTGAGGATTAATTAAACTCAATAATGAAGATTTTGATCCAAAACTTCCTCCTCTTTTTCTTTTTGGTTCTTTTTTTTTTCTTTCTTCTGCATCTTCAATTTTAACTTTTATTTCTTCAAATTTTGAAACAAAATATGCTCTTGCACTAAATAAACCAATTATTAAGAAATATCCAAATGAATATGTCATATAACCCATTTTTTTACCTTCTTTCATTCTTGTACTATATACTCCTAAAAAATAAATAATTGCTTTTATGTAAATCATTGTTGATTGAAACTTTGTATTTTCTAAAAATTTAAAAACTATACTTATTGAATAACTTAATGATATAAAAATTAAATTAAATATCCAAACAAGATTAAAATATTCTTCTTGTAAAGAATGAGTTGTTTTAAAATGTTTTTTTTGTTGAGAATTATATAATAAAAAACTATCATTTTCATTGTTTGGATTTTCTGTAATATTACTATAATACTTTTTAAATGATTTCATTATATAAAAACTAAAAATAAATATTTCAATAAACATTGAAAAAGAAAGCATCCAATAAATTGATAATAATGCCACAACAATAAATACTATAATCCAATAATAATGAAGAATATAATATAAAATATAATAAATTTTAGTAGAATATTGTTTTAAATTTTCATCATTTAATAAATAAGTTTTATGAACATCTTCACTTCCATCAATAAAAGTTTGAGCTAATTTTTTAGTATTTGAATTAACTGAAAATTTACTATTTAATGATATTTGTCTATCAATTTCAGAATATAAAGAAATACTAATAATAAACATTATCATATAAGGAAGAAAATTTCTTGTATAATTTGAATCAAATAAAAATAAACCAAATAATTCTAAATTTTTCCTTGTTTCAGGAGTATTTAAAACATTCCAAAAACTTAAAGGTCTTTTATTTAGAAATTGAAATATATATATGACTGAAAAATTGATTAAAGAAGATAGAATTAAAATCCAAACATAAGTGAAAATATTTTCATTATTTTGATATTTATTTCCTGCTATTTTAATATATTTATAATAAATAATAAAAATGATAAATAATTGAATTAAAAATAAAATATTATTATCTGATAATTGTAAACAAGCAATAAAACATGCAATTATAAGCCATATATATACTCCAAAAATAAAATCACATATTGTTATTAAAGTAAATTTCATTGTCTTTCCTAATTGCTGATTTTGATCAATCAATTGGAAAATTGAAAAAGTTTTACTTTTACATTTTTGAAAAATAATACTTGTTGAATTACAATATTCAATGTATAAAAAATAAAATGCTATCCAAGAGTAATAAATGTTTTTTAAATTATCAAAAAATATTAAAGATAGTAAATTATATATATTTGAACTATTATCATCTTCCATCATCGGATAAATAAAGTATACAATATATTTAAATATAAATACTATATTTAATGTTATTAAAATTTTGAAATAGTGTTCGTCAATGCTTTTTGAAAAAAGATATAAGGAAAATATAAATAATAAAATAATTTCATTAAATATATTTATATTTTGACAAATACTTAAATAAAAAAATACTGAAACTAGAATAGAATTAATTACTGAAGTAATTTTAAATATAATTTCTAGTCCTTTTATAATATAATTTCCTTTAAAATGAGAATTAATTAAATTATTTAATTCTTTTTCTCTCATTTTCTTTTTGTTTTCAATATCAATTTTATGTCTCTCATAAAATGCAAAATATTTAGTTTGAATATAAATATATATTTGAAAAAAAGTAATAATTGTGATTTGAATTCCTTTATGATAAAAAAAATTAATTCCTATATAATTATCAACTCCAAATAATTTCCATTCATTATTTTTATTATTGTCGTTTTCACTATTATCTTTATTAAAAATATTTATAATATAATTAAAAGCAAAAAGTAAAAGTAATAAAGGAAAAATGGTAAATTTTGTTATTCCTAAAAAAACACCCATATATTTTTCCATACTAATACTTAAAAAAATCCAAATAATAAAAAAAATATTTCCATAAGTAACATACATATTAATCCATATAATTATTCCAATTCTACATAAATGAAGAAAAAATTCTGGAGTATAACAATATTTCATACAATATAACTTAATTTTATTATAGAATGAAAGATGCTTTGATTCAGTATAAAATTTAATTATTCCTTGAGCAACATCAATTGACTCATTCATACTTTCCAAAGAACTACTCAAATCGCTTTTTTGAATATTTTCCCTATAATTTCTTTTATTTTTTAAATTTGTAAATAAAACCAAAAAACAATATCCTATATAAAGAAAAATAAATGGTATAATATTTAATATATTCCAATTTTTAAAATATGATTCATTATTATCCGTATATAATACAATTATTATTTTTGTTAGGATATTAATATTTTTATTTTTGGAATCACTTTTATTTTCAGAATCTTTAACTTTTTCTAAATTTATTTCAAGTCCAGGGCAATTGAAAATATAATTTACAATGATATATAAAGGTATTAAATACTTAAAAGTACTTGCAATTTTTTTTCTTAACCAGTGATTTAATTTTAAATTAAATAAAATAGAAGAAAAATGAATTAAAATAGTAATAATTAAAAATGCATGAACTATTGAAGATTTAATGATACAACCTAAACAAATAAAATATAATCCAATTGATAAAAGAGAACTTTCAGTGCCCTTAAAATATTTTAGAATTTCTAAACTTTTTTCTGAAACTTTTAACCATGCTTTTTTATTAAATGAATTGATTGAATAATATATTAATAAAACGAAAAATTCAAATAATGATATTCCCATTTCACATAAAGAAAATCCTAAATTATTAGTTTTGATATTAAAAATATTATAAATTTTCTCTAAATCCAAGTTTTTTAATGATAATTTGTTTAATACAAATAAAATCCCTTTTATAAGAATATAACAAAATTGAAGAATAAAAGTTATTTCTATTATTGTTTTTGAAAATTGAAATAATTTTTGAGATCTAACATTTAATAAACTAAAAATAAAATAAAAAGATAAAAATAGATGAATAATATTTAAATAAGAATAAGAAAATAATGAAATAAAAAAATAAATGATAGAAACAAAAATACAAGAATAAAATGGAAAATTAAATTTTCTTTTTTTTCTTTTTTTATACTCTTCCTTGTTTTTTTCATCAATTTTATTTTCTTCGTTTTTATAAATAAATTGATCTTCTCTTTGTTCTTCTCCATTTATTTCTTCAAAATCTTTAATATCATAATCATTTTCATGGTCAATCATTAATTCCATCATAATAATAAAAATTTTTATTAATTTAAAAAATAAAAAATTTAAAAAATTAAATATGAAATTACAAAGATAATATTTATTTAAAAAAAATTAATTTTTATTTATCTAAATATCAATGAATCCAAATGAGGATGTTGAAGATAATTTTTTATTAGAAAATTTACCAGGAGCAGATGAAATGTTATCAAAAACACTTCCAAATAAAGATATAATGTTTTATCCGTTTTCTCAAAATCAATCATTGTTCTTAAAAGCTTTTGATTTCATTTCTCAAAAGAATATAAATGAAACAGAAGATTTTATATCAATTGATACAAAAAGTACTTCAAATATTCCAAAAACTAAAGGAAATAAAAATAAAAAAACCTTATCACAATATAATACAAATCAAAATAAAAAAAATACTAATAAATTAAATACATTTACACCTCAACTTCCAAGATTTAAAATAAATCAAACAATTAATCCAGAAGTTTCCTGGAAAATAATTGCAGATTTTAATAAATTAATCTTAGAAAAATTAGTATTAAGTAGTGATATAAAAATAAAAGTAGAAGATAAATTAATGTTAGGAGAAATATATCAATTACAAGAAGATTTAGATGAAAAAGTTTCTCCAATGAATCCATTACCTTTAAATAAATATGAACATATGAAATTTTTTGGTAATGTAACAACATTAGAAGATGAGATAATAAAAACTGGAAGTAATAAAGGAAATATTTTTATAACAGATAAAATATTATCAGTAATAATGACATGTGTGTATTCATCACATCCTTGGCATTTGAAAATAACTAAATTAGGTGATAATATATATATTGATAAAATGGATAATTCAGAAATTGATTTAGTAACAGTAAATGAAAGTGATAATACTCCTTATGATGATGATGATAGAAATATTAATAGTTATAGATCTTTAGCAATTGAAGCTACTTTAATTAATGAATTTATTAAAGAACAAATGCTTGATTTTGAAAGTGAAAAATTTGAAGATGATGGTCCTAATCCTTTTGTTGATGAAAATTATAAAAATGATAATATTGAACATTTAGGTTATAGATATAGATTATGGACAATTGATGATATGAAAATTTTAGTAAGATGTCAAATTCATTCTTTCAGTCCAATTGATGAAGAAAGTGAAAGTAGAAAAAATTCTGAAAGTGAAGAAGAAGAAGAGGAAGAAGAAGAAAAAGAAGAAAAAAGTAATTTTGAATTTACTAATGTTTATGCTATGAATGAATACGATAAAAATGTTTATTTAAGTAAAGAAGGTAATTTAACTGGTGCTTTGTTAAAAAAAGAATTATTAAATAATCATTTAAAATTAACTAAATGGGGTGTTTGTTCTTATTTAGGAGGTGTTAGTAAAATTAAAATTGGATTTGTTACTAGAAAAAATGTTAAAGAAAATAATGAACATTTAATTACTGGTTTTTATGATATTCATACTAATGATTTATTAAAAATTACCAATTTTAATAAAAATATTGCTTGGGGAATTTTTAAAGAAATTATTGATCATATAAGAAGAACTAAAGGAGATGCATATTTTATTTTAATGAAAACACTTGGGTCTACTACTGCTAAATCTATGTTAAAATTATATAAAGTTCCTGAAGATTATTTTAAAAATTTAGATGAGGAAGAATAAATACTTATTTAAATTGAAAAATATTTTGATAATAATTAATTGAAATTACCTTTTTATTTTTTTTATTTTTTTTAAAATAATAAATATGAAAAATTTAAAATTAAAAGATTTTGAAAAAGGAAAATGTTCAGAGAAATATTCTAATGATAATTTATTTGTAAAAAGGGATTTTTCATCAAAATCAAGAGTTAAAAATTATTCAAATTTTTCAGAATATAAAAAATCCCTTCCAATGTTAACTCAAACAACATTTAGAACATCACATAGAAATGAATCATTAAGTTCAATATATAATCCAGTGTTAACACAAACAAATTTTTCTGATTTTTTAGGTGATACTTTTTTAACTGAAAGTAAAAAAACAGTTTTTCCTTCTTTTAGAGAAAATAATTCTAATTTAAATAATACAAATTTGAATTGGTTTAAAGATATAAAAAAAGAAATAAATGATTGTAAAATTTTGAAAGTATTTGAAGAAGGCACAAAAAAAAAGGAAAAACCTAAAAATAATTTAATTGATAAAAAAATAAAGAAATTCCAAAATAAAAAAGAAAAAACTAATGAATATATAAATAAAACAAGAGATGTACTTTTATTAAATTATACAATGAATATTAAAAAAGAAAGAACTATAAGATTAAATGAACAAAGTAATAATGAAAAAGAAACTGTTGATAATATTATTAAAAGTTTAAAAAATACAAATGAACTTTTTAGTTATAAATTTTATACAAAATTTTGTGAGTATGTTAAATATTTAGAAATTCAAAGAGAAATTGAAAAAAATATAAATTCAGATATAAATGAAAGTGTTTTAAAATTAAAATTAGAAATTTCTCAAATTCAAAATAAAATAAGAGCTATTGAATATGATAAAAATAATTATTTTAAATGGTTATATTTTCAAATAGGAGTTAAAGAAAAAAAACTTGAATTACCTGATTATTATAAATATATTTTAGAAGAAAATGAATATGTTTTTCAACAAAATTTAGAAATTTTAAGTACTAGAGTATCTCAAAAAAAATCAAGCCCTGAAATTATAAGAAGAAGTTTAATAAAAAAAGACACTTTTGTAAGAAAAAAAGTGGTAGAAAAAAAATCTGCAATATTATCATTTGATAATAATACTAATTATCATAATTTTTTTGCTAAATATAAATCAATTCCAAAAAAAGAAATTGTAAGAATTAGAAAATATATATATGAACCAATATTTAATTCAGCTGAAGAATTTTTAGAAACTTTTTCAAAAATTAAAAATAATACTATTAAACTTTTAAATGAATATAGTAGTTTAAAACAACAAATTTGGGAATTAATAAATGAAAGAAATAAATTTCAAAATGAAACTTTAAAAGAACTTGAAACAACTGAAAAATATATTGAAGTTAAAGAAAAAGAATTAAATATTCAAAAGAATAAAAAAGTTTTATTAAAAAAAGAAATTCATAAATTAAAGTATATTATAAAAAATATTCTTAAAAAAAAAGTAAATAAAAAAAAAAGTTCAATGAAAATATCAAAAATATTTGAAATACCAAAATTAATGAAAAAAGAAAAACCAGTTTTAAAAAATTCAGTTGAAAAAGTTTATCAAACTTGTTTACAAGTTAAAATAGAAGAATTAAATCAAAATGATAATGAAACAAAATTTTATAAAAAACAAGTTCATACAGAAATTTTAGAAAAGATTTTTAAAATTGAACGAGTGATTGATTATTTAATGAATAAAATTGAATATTATAAAAGTAATCAAACAAAAGAAGATTATAAGAAAATTCAAATTATGATTGATAAAAGTCATAAAAAAGAAAAAGCAAGATTATTAAAAGAAATTGCAATTGAAAAATATAATTTATTAACTAAAAGAGTTGAAGAAAGAAAAAATAAATTTTATTACTTAAATAGAATTCCTTTAAAAAATTATATTAAATTTACTAAAAAAAGACCTCAAACTTCAAGTATACATAAATATCATTTAACTGAAATTACAGTTAAAGATTTTTTATATGATAATGAATCAAAAAATTATTCAAGTGATTTTGAGGAGGAATTTGAAATAGAATGAAATTTATATATATTTATTTATTTTTTTTTATTTAAAACAATAGTAAATATTATATATCTAAAGTAGCAAATCAATTAATCTTTACTTTCTAAATTTGATTCAATTAAATTTATATTATCTATTAATGATAAATATTCTTTTTTTTTATTTCTTTTATTTATTTCTTTATTAAAAGCTTGATAAATTTCCTTTAAACCAAAAGAATACAAAGATACCATATAATAATTATCTTTCATCATATCACTTTGTTCTAATAACTCTTTATTTTTATTTATAAAAGTTATAAATTTATTTATATCATCTGTTTTTTTATTTTGAATATTTCTATATAAATATTTTAAATAACTTATAAAAAGAGATTTTATAGTATCAAATTTAGATTCTTTTAACACTAATTTATATATAGATTCTGCTTGTTTTAAATTTACACAATTTATATCTTTTAATATTGCAATAGCACTTAAAAATTTAATATTACTTTTTTTCTTTTCATTACATAAAGTATCTTTTTCATGTTCTTTTTTAATAAAATTTAAAGCAGAAGCTGAAGTTATTGAAGCTTCTTCTTCTGGAAATAATTGATCAATTTTTTTTATTTCATTCTGATATTGTTTTTTTGAGTTTTTTAATATTTTCTTAACTGGATAATCATAATAAATTCTTTTTGTTGAAAATCTTAATTTTAATTTATCTTCATGTGATAAAATTTTAGATTTCATTAAATTTTGAATTGCTAATTCTTTTTTTGAATAAGGTTTATCAATTGATTTAATTTGAATAGTTATTTTTTTTTTATCTTTATTTTTAACTTCTAATTCAGGATTTTTTATCATTTCATCTAATTTTATTATACCTCGAATTGTTTTATTGCTTTTTTTATTTGATTCATTTAAATCTTTTTGAATTTTATTTGATTCAATAAAAGTTAAACTCATATTTCTTCTTTCACTTTCAAAAGTTTGAATATTTGTTAAATTATTATTTCTTTGAGGACTATTATTATTATTTTGACTATAATTATAATTATCAAAATGAATAATTTCACTGTTTAATTTTGGAAATTTTTTTTTTTCTGAATTAATGTAAAATTTTTTATCATTTGGTATAAATTTATTTGAAATTAATTCTAATTGTTCAATAAATTCTTTTTTCATATCTTCTATTTGATTACATAAATAAGCACATTTTACAGTAAAATGAGTAACTGTTATATCTATTATTTGTTTAATTTGATTTATTTTTTGAGAATTATTCATTTCACGTTTTATTACACTTGTTGAATATTTTTTTAATTGATTGGAATTTTGATTTTTTTTTACATTTAATATTTTACTATTATTTTGAAAATCAAAATTTTTCTTTGGAGTACTTTTTTCATCTTTCATTATAAATTTTAATATAATTTTTTATTTAATTAATTAAGGAAATATACAAATATAATTTTAAAATAAATTATTTTTTAAGGAATTATTCTTTTTCTAATGATCACTATATTTAATTTTTAGAATCTTGTAACTCAATTTTAATATCACTATTTTCATCATCATTTATATCATCATATGGTTTATATAATTGTAAATCAGTTTCATTTGGAATAATAATAATTCCTTTATTCTCTTTATTATCTAAAAATGAACAATTTGTTTCTTTAGAACTTCTTTCACTTTCAATTATAGAAATTGGGGCTTCTAAATTTTTAATCATTTTTTCATTTAAACTCTCATTTTTTTCTTCTTGTTTCATTTTATTATTTTTTGATTTTAATGCATCATAAAATTTTCTTTGGTTTTTAGTAGCGCATTGATTATAATATTTAACAAATAAAAATAAACTAATAATTATTAATATTATTCCAATTAATATTATAACAACTACTACAAGTCTTGAATTTTGTCTTCTTAATTTATGAGACTCTCTTTCTAATCTTTCTATTTTTTTTATTCTATCAATTGTATTGGTGTGATTATTATTAAAGAAATATCGTTTTCCTTTACAAGGTTTTTTTGGAGGAAATTTTCTTTCTTCATTTGGGAAATCTTTGAAATCTTTTATTTCTTCTTGAGTTGAAAAAGTAGATTTTAGTAAAATTAAAAATAATAAGCAAAATAAAATATTATTTGCTTTTGACATCTTATTTTATCTTTAGTATTAATTGTTTTTTTTATAAAATTAAATTATAAAAATCTCAAGTTTTTTTTTGAAAAAATTTCGAAATAAAAATATAAATTAGAATAATTATTTTTATATTTTTAAAAATATATTTTAATGAAATAAAGAGTATTTACAAATAAGATTGTAAAAGATTTTTTTAAAATTCAAAACATGAAGTTAAAGCTTTTACAGTTTCATAGTTAATTAAACAAGTATCTAAATATACAATTAAAATAAATTAAAAATTCTATTCAATTAAATAAATATAAGAGGAAATCAATTCAGAAATCATTATAATAAAACTTAAAATTGTCATTAATATTACTTCTCCTTTATAAAGTAATTCAGTATTTTGTTTAAATTTGAATATTTGAAGTTTTCAAAATAATTTTTATTATTTTATTATTTATTCCATGATTGTATATTTAATTTTTGATATTTATTATTCATTCTTTCAATTGGTTCATAAGAATATAATTCATTTCAATTTATTGACATAATTCAATCATATGTTCTATTATTGTTCTTCTTTAATTTTTAGATTTTAATACTAATAATGCTAATAATATGAGTTATATATTTTATAATTGTTAAAAGTTAATTTCTTTAAATTAATCTTATTTTGATGTTATTAATGTTAATAATATTTTAAGTAAGAAATGTGAAATTATTAATCATGATAAAAAAATAAATTTGAAAAAAATAAGACTTTAATTTTATTTTTTGAAAATTTTTTTCAAAAATATAAATTACCCTTTAATTTTGATGTAAGAAAATTTTGAATGAAAAAATTATTATAATAAATTATTTTAATTTATTTTATTTTAATTAAAAATTAAAGAAATGAATATCTTTATAAATTTTTAAATATAATATTATAAATATTAAATCATTTCAAACCAAAAATTAATTTTAAATAAAATAATTTATATCATAAATAGTTTTATAAATTTCATTTTATAAAAAATAATAGTTATAACCTATTCATTTTAAAAAATGAAAAAAATAAAAAAAAATAAAACAGATATAAAACCAGAAAAAAATAATTAAAATAAAATATAAAAAAATATATAAATATTTTTTTATTCTCAACTAAAATTTTCTATTATTTTTACAAATACAATAATTTAATTTATTTCAAGTAAAAAAACAACAAATTATAAAAACGAAAACCACAATAAATTATTTATTATATCTATTAGAATTATTTTTATCATGTTCATCTTTATTATCAATAGGATAAATATATTCACTTAAATTGGGTTTTTTAGAAAAAGTCATAAAAAATTCATTTAATTTAATAATTCTTCCAAGACCATATTTAGCAGTATATAAAATTAAATGTTGTTTAAAAATTGTAGCATAAGCTCCACTTAAAAAAAGAATATCTCCTTCTTGAACAATATCTCCTATTTCATCATAAAAATTACAATTAATACATCCTGTGTTATCTCCTACTAAATATTGAGTAATATGACTTCCATTTTTTATTGTTGTTTTATTTTTATATTCAATTAATATTATTGTAATATCTATTCCTTTATCTCCTGGATGAATATCACTTATATTTTTATTTGCTTTAAAATCTCCTATACTTTCCATTTTATTAAAAATATTATTTTATTTTTTTAGATTCAAAAAATTAAAATTTTATACCTGATAAATTTTAAAGAGAGAATTTAACAATTGTTTTATCAGAAATTCTCTTTTTTTATTGAAATTTATATTTTATCAATTGAAATTAACACATAATTATTGTTATAATAGATTAAAAAGTGGAAAATAAAAAGAAAGATAAATCTATTTTTTTTTGTTGAATATAAAAATAATTTTGATTGTTCCACAGATTAGCATTATAATTTATATTAGATTTTTAAATTTATTTTCAAAAGAAGCAAAATAATAAATCAATAAATCATATATTTAGATTTTTCTTAAAAACAAACAAAAAAATTTAATGTAAATTGATTAAAAATAATAAGATGTTATAAAGAATCATCTTTCCTAAAAAATATTATAATCATAAAACTTTAAGAATATTTTTTTATCATTAAAATTTAATAACCAAAAATGGGACAACTATGCTCTAAAGAACCTCAAGCAATGGAAATTTCAGTAAATAGAAGAAGTTCGACAAGAACTTATTTAGATACAAGTATAATTAGTTCTAGAAAAAGTGTTGATATAACACAAAGAAATTCGATTCAACCGAAAATGAATAAAATAAAAAATTTGCAACGAATGAAATCAATTAAAAATATAAATAGAGAAATAAATAATGAACTTAAGGTTTTAACAATAATAAAGAAGAAAAACTTAGAAAGAGAGGATGAACAATTAATACAAGAAGGTTTAAAAAAAAATTTTTATATGAAAGCATTAAATTCAAAAACAACATTAGAAATAATAAAGAATATGTCATTAGCATCTATAGAAAAAGATGAAACTGTTTTTGAACAAGGAATGGATGGAAATTATTTTTATATTATAAAAGAAGGTGAAGTAAAATTATATATAGATGATACTTACAAAAAATCCTTAAAAAAAGGAGAAACTTTTGGTCAATTAGCTTTATTACATCAATCACCAAGATCTGTTACTGTTAAAGCTCATTCAAATTGTCTTTTTTGGATTATGGAAAGAAAAAATTTTAGAAAAATTATTGAATTAATTAATTCTCTTCAATTTGAAGAAAATAAAAGATTTATTGAATCAATTCCTCTTTTATCTTCTGTTGATTCTAGTCAAAAAGCTTTTGTTTGCTCGAATTTAAATAAAGAAATTTTTGATAAAGATATTTATATTTTTAGAAAAGGTAATCCAACTACTTGTTTATATATTATTAAAGAAGGAGTTGTTGACTGTATTTATGATGATAATTGTATTATTAAATGTAAAGATGGAGATTATTTTGGAGAAATAAATATTTTTCAGGAAAATAAAAGAAATTTAGATGCTAAAACTTCTACTAAATGTATTATTTATTCTATTTCTGTTTCTACTTTCAAAACAATTTTTGGAGATAAATATAAAGATAAATTATACAATATTTTTATTGCTTCTTCTTTTAAACAATCTAAACTTTTTAAAGAGTTTAATACTGCATTATTTGAAGATAATATTTTCGAAGTTTTATTTATGCCATCTTATTTAGAAAAAGAAGAAATTGCTTTTGATAAAGGATATAATAAATCAGAAAATATAGTTATTATTATAGAAGGAAGTTTATATTTTAATTCAAATAATCAAGAAATATTTGCAAAAAGAGGAGATATATTATTTGAAAATGATGTGTTTTATGGAAATGATAACATTTTAGAAGAACCTTTATTAGTAAATTCAAATTGTTTATTAGTTAAAGCTCCAACAAAACAAGTTTTAGATATTTTAGGAAGTTCATTTCCTGATATAATTATTAATAATAATATAATAAAAGGTTTACAACATGTTGGAATATTTAGAAGTTTTAGCCAATTAAAATTAAGTAGAATAAGTCAAAAAATAAAAACAAAAACTTATGAAAACGGTGAAAATATAATTTCTCAAGGACAAATAGGTGATAAATTTTTTATTGTTAAAAATGGAAAAATTGATATTTTAATAGATGGAAACTATATTAGAACAATAACAACAAATGATTTTTTAGGTGAAAGAGCACTTATAATTCAAGAACCAAGAAGTGCATCAGCAGTTGCAAAGGGAAAAGTTGAAGTATATTATTTAGAAAAAGATGATTTTCTACCTCTTATTGAAAAAAATTTAAAAGATTATCTTATATATAGATTAAATTTAAGAGATAATAAAATTTTATTATCTGATTTAACTTTTATAAATTGCCTTGGAAAAGGAAGCTTTGGTACTGTATTACTTGTTGAAAATAATAAAACTAACTTTAATTATGCAGTAAAAGCAATATCTTTAAAACAAATAAAAGGAGAAAATTTATGTGAAAATTTAGAATTAGAGAAGAAAATTCTTCTTCAAATAGAACATCCATTTATAGTTAAGTTAGTAAAAACATTAAAAGATGAAAAATTCGTATATTTTTTAATGGAATACGTGAATGGAAAAGATTTATATGATGTAATAAGAGATATTGGATTATTAAATAAACAGCAAACTCAATTTTATTCAGCAAGTATGATGATAACAATAGATTATTTACATAAAAACAAATTTATTTTCAGAGATTTAAAGCCAGAAAATGTAATGGTATGTGATAATGGATATATAAAATTAATAGATTTTGGAACTGCAAAACAAATATTAGATAGAACTTTAACAGTTATAGGAACTCCACATTATATGGCTCCTGAAATTATTACTGGAGAAGGATATTCTTTCCAAGTTGATTTTTGGGCTATTGCTATTTGTATTTTTGAATTTTATTGTGGTTATCTTCCTTTTGGAAATAATACTGATGATCCTATGGAAATTTATTATGCTGTCAAAAATAATCCATTAAAATTTCCCACTAATTGCAAAGATCTTGGTTTTAAAAGATTAATGATTGAAATGCTTAGTAAAAATCCCTTTTCTAGATTGTATAAATTTGAAAAAATTGAAAAACATGTTTTTTTCTCTGATTTTGATTGGGAAGGATTATATTCTTTAAATATTAAACCTGCACAAATTCCAAAATTAGATATTAAAAAAGAAAATCCTATGAAAGGAATTGAATTTACTAATTATGTCAAGAATCATATTGAAGATAGAACTATTAAATATAGTTCAAAAGAAATGAAAGGATTTGAAGAATGGTATAAAAACTTCTAAAATATATAAATAATATTTAATTTTAATATAAATTGATATTATTTGTATTTAGAATTTATTATAGATATAAGATTTTGCCTTATAAAAAAATATTATAATAGATTTTGTTATAAAAAATTATTATATAAAAAACTATATAATATAAATATATTTGTTTTTCTTATAATTGTTCTAACTATTAATTCACTTATTAACACATTAATAATAACTGATTCCTCGTTTTTAAATAGTAATAATGTTTCTATTTACTTTTATCTTATTTAGTTTAATATATATATCAATTTCATTAATTCTAAATTCTATTGTTATTATATATTTTAATAATTCTACAAATAATTTATTTACATTTTTTCCTCATCACTAATATCATCTTCCTTATTATTATTTTCTTTCTCTTTATTTCTTTTTTAAAAAATCATATATTCAAACAATAAAAAAACAATATTCTCAATCATAGACTAAATAACAAAAAAATTCAAAAATCACTATTATTATTTATAAAGATTAAATAAAAAAATATCAAATAAATAAAATAAATGAAGAAAGTAGTAAAGAAAGATGTAAGTAATATAAAAATACATTAATTCTTTAATAAATATGTATTTTTAAATTTTTTTTTACTATTTTTTTTATTTAATTATTGATAATTGACTAAAAAATTATTAAAATGGAACCTCCTACACCAATTGAAAAAATAGAAAATATACAAAAGTATACAATCCAAGACAGTAATGAAAATAAATTTGAAATATCATTTTATTTAACTAAATCTATTAATTTTGAAGTAAAGAAAATTGGTGAAATTGTTCCAGAAATATATTTTAATTCTTTTGATTTATCTACATTAAATAATATATGTAAAATATTTAGTTTATGTAATACTTGTAAAGAAGCATTTGATTACATTAATGAATTTTTCAAACAAAAAAAAGCTTCTATTAATAATTTAAATGAAAAACTAAATATTATAGTAATGATACCAGTAATGATGAAAGAACAAGAAGTTACATTTAATTTAAAAAAAAAAGTCAATAAAAAAGATGATTTAATTCTTCAACTTTGTGATGTTATGAAAGAAATGAAAAAAGAAATATTAGAATTAAAACTAGAAAATTCTAGTTTAAAAGAAAGGATTTCAAAAATAGAAAAATGGAAAAAAGAAAAAGAAGAAGAAGAAGAAAAAAAAAGAAGAGAGGAAGAAGAAAAAAAAAAATTTCCTTCTTTAATTATGACAAAAAAAGAACAAAAAGAATTAATTATAAAAAAATTTGAAGGAAGAGGAAAAAAAATTAATTCCTTAAATCTTTTATTCAGAGCTTCAAGAGATGGTGACCAATCTTCATTAGTACATAATAAAATTGATGGGAAAAATGAAATAATAATGATTGTTGAAACAATAAAAGGATTAAAATTTGGAGGATATACTCAAATAGGATTTGATTCATCAGATCAATGTAAGAAAGATTCTCAAGCTTTTCTTTTTTCTTTTGATAAAAATAAAACATATGACAATAATGGGAATTATGCTATTTACTGTAATCCAAGTGGTTGTCCTTATTTTTATTCAGATTCAGGAAATTATAATATTAGCATACCAAACTCTTTTTACTCAAATAACGGATATACTGCTGGAAAAGGAGATAGTTATTATACTACTGAAGATTATGAATTAAATGGAGGAGAAGAACAATTTAGAGTTAAAGAATTAGAATATTTTCAGATTAATTATAATTAATATATATATTACTTTATCATAGGAATTTTTAAATAAAATAAATTTCTAAAATTCCAAACATCATATATTTTTCTACCTTTTTGTAACCAATAAAAAAAACACAAAAAAAAAAAAATAAATCTAAAAAAAACAAAAATAATAAAATTTACTATTTTCAAATAATATTTAAATAAAAAAAAATGTTTCAAAAGATAATTTTCCATTTTCAAAATTTTTTTTTAATTTCACTATTTCTATATAAAATAAAATTATCATATGAAGATAGTAATCCATACAGAGTATACGAGACAAATAACAATTACCCACGTCCTTTATTATTAGAATCAGGTGATGTAATGGCTTTTTCAGGAAATCCTGCAAGAATGTCTCGATATTCTAAAAATGGAGATTTAATATATGAAAATAAAAATATGGGAGAAGATGATTTTGGTTATGATAAAAATGCTGCTTTTATACAATATACTAATTCTAATGATGGAAATGAAAGATTTATTATGGCTGAAGGACAAGGTAATTTAAAATTATATTTAATTGATGATAATGGAATTATTACAAAAAAAGAATTTGTACAGGAGGGTATAAATGTTGTTTCTTATAAAATTGATATTTATAAATTAAATGATAATTCTATTTTAGTTAGTTATGTTCATGGATATTATAATAATGGTAATTGTGTTGGTCAAAAAGTTCATTTAAGAACAATAATATATAATGAAGAAAGTAAAAACTTTGAATTTGGTGATTTTCATATTGAAGAAAATACAGATAATTGTTATGTATCATGTACTCAAACAATTAGTTTAAAAATTACATGTATGTATGTAAAAGAATCATGCCATGAATATTCTTTAACTTTTAATGTAAATGATCCAAGTAATAAAAAATTACATGATATTGATTCAACTGTTACAACAGGTTGTGGATTTGATAAAGTTATTCATTTAGATGATGATTATGTTGTTTATACATATTTAAATAATAATAGAATAAAATATAAAATATCTCAAGTTCTAAATGATAATACTTTAAAATTTATAACAGAAAATACTGGCCATCCATCTCTTACAAATTGTGTAATTGATACTATGAAAGTTGATGTTACAAAAATAGGTAGTAATAAATTTGCAATTTCATGTGTTGGAACAGACAATAAAGGACATATTGAACTTGTTGATTTTGATGGAGAGAATTATAGTTCAACAACAAAATCAACAATAACAAGTAATATTGATTATCCTTTTGTATCTAAATTTGGTGATGAATACTTATCTCTTTTTTACAATATAAATGTAACTGAAAATGGTAATACAATTTTCAAAAATGTTTTTGAAATAATAGGTTATCCATCATGTGAAGATTATCAGGTAAGTGATAATATATATACAAATGCCAACACAAAAACATTTTCTTTAGAAAATTATGTTAAACGAGGTTCAGGAGAAGATTCAAATGCTCCATTACAAATATATTTTTCAACTGTTCCAAGTCAAACTTCTGATGGTACTTTATATTCGATATCAGGATCAATATCAAATGAAGTTTCAGCTGGAAATAGTTATTCTACTAATACTGATTTTATGTTTCAATCTGGTTATCAAACTGGAACTATTAAAATTAATTATGCTGCTAAAAGAAATGATAAAATTGGACCTTTATGTTGGATGATTTTTAATGTTAAAAATTGTTATCTTGGATGTAAAAGTTGTCCTGAAATGGGAGATCAAATTAATAATCAATGTTATGGTTGTAATGATATTGATGATTATACTTCAGAATATGAAGAAAAAGATTATGGAAGAACTCAAACTATAAATTGTCACAAACTCGATGAACCATTTGAAGGACATTATTTAGAAGATGGATATTTTAAAAAATGTTGGAATACATGTAAATTTTGTATTGCTCAAGGCAGCAATATACATCATCAATGTTCAGAATGTTTAACTACTGATGTAGACAATAATATAATTGCTACTTATCCTGTTATTGATGACGATTATGAAATAAATAATTTCAGTTGTTATCGAGAAGGAGATTCCCCTAGTGGATTTTATTTTGATGGAACTGCTCATATTAAATGTTATATAACATGTGAAACTTGTGTAAAAGGAGAAGAATATGAAGAAAAAAGAGAAGATGAGGAAATAATAAATGTAATTAAAACTCAAAATTGTGATAGTTGTAAAAGTGAATATGTTAAATATGGAAAAGAATGTTTAAACCAATGTCCAGAAAAATTAGTAAATGTAAATCAAATATGTACAAATTGTAAAGAAATATCAAAATATAATTATCAAAATCAATGTGTAGATTCTCAACCTGTTGGAACTGATATGGTAGATGAAGATTATAATTATGTAGAATCTTGTGGTGAGAAATGTGCTACTTGTAAAATTGTTGATACAAATATCAATTGTTTATCTTGTAAATTACCATATTATAAAAAATATAATTCAGAAGATATAAATACTCATTATGTTGAGTGTGAAATAAATTGTGATAAATATTTAGTGAAAGATGATATAAAAAGAGAATGTATTAATTGTAAAGAAAATATTAATAATAATAAATATTATTATAATGGTGAATGTGTAGATATAAATGATGGTAATCATGATAATTATTATGAATCAGAAGAAATTGAAGAAAAACAATATGGTGTTATTGAGAAATGTAATATTAATTGTGCAACATGTTTTGGTAAAGAATATACTATAATTGACTCTTCAACAAATATTGAAAGTGAAATTGAAAATTGTAAAAGTTGTGATGGTATTTTATATTTATTAGAAAAAAATTGTGTTCAAAATTGTCCTCCTTATCTTGTTCCTGATAATACTGATCATAAATGTATAAATTGCAAAGATAGAAACTTATGGAATTATAATCAAAATTGTGTTCCTCAAAATGATATCCCAGTACCTTATGTTATTATAGATGATGCATATAATTTAGTATCAAATTGTGATCCACCATGTTTAACATGTAAAATATCAGATAGTAATAAAATAGAATGTACTTCATGTGTATCTCCATATTTTTTTAAAAGAGATAATAGTGAAGAAGAAAAATGTGTATTAAATTGTGGAGCATATTTAGTAGAAGATACAGATTTAAATGAATGTATTAATTGTAAAGTAAATAGTCAAAATCCAAACAAAAAATATTATTATAATGGAATGTGTGTAGATTTAGAAGATCCAGATTATATAAATTATTATGAATCCGAAGATGAAGATAAAAATCCTTATGGAGTAATTGAAAAATGTTATGAATTATGTAGAACTTGTATTGGTAAAGAAATAATATTTCCAAATTCAATTGAAATGAAATGTACTAGTTGTATAAATGGATATTATCTTGAATTATCTCCATCAACCAATTGTGTGATTGATTGTGGAAGAAATTTAGGAATTGATGACTCAAATAGTGTAAATTGGAAATGTGTAAATTGTAAAGAAACTTTAACTACTTATGGTATTGAACAATATAAAGTAATATATCGTAATTCTGAAGAACAAGATAATCATTGTGTTAATATTATTTATCCAGGTTATTATCTTAGTGATAATGAATATAATGTTATTGAACCTTGTGATGATTCTTGTCTCACTTGTGAAGGAAGCAGTGATTATTGTATTGAATGTGCTGAAGGATATATTTCTAATCCATATAAAATGCATCAATGTGTGAAAGAATGTAATACTAAATATTGGTATGTTGATGATAATAATGATTATAAATGCAGTGATGAATGTTTTTATATTACTGATTCAAAAAGAGAGAAAATTGGAGGTAATCAATGTGTTGAAAAATGCACTTCTGATTTATGTATTTTTTGCCAAAAAAATGATGCTTTTTATGTTTTAAATAATATATGTGTATTTAAATGTCCAAATGGTTATTCAGTTGATTCTGATAATGTTTGTATTAAAAATGATGATAGTGATTCTGAATGTAAAACTAGAATTGATAATGCAAGGCATAGTGTATATTTAGCTAATTTAGCTGATTCAAGTGATGAATGGATTGGAAGATATTTATATAGTTATGGAACAAAATCAGAGAAAAATGTTGATATATATAAAACTCATAATACTACTTTCCAAATATTTAAAGATGATAATTGTCAATATGAAAGTAGTGTAAGAAATGGAATTTCATATATTAATACAACAGATTGTAAAAATACTTTAATGAAAGAACATGGATTAAAAAGTAATGAAATTTTATTTGTAAAATATGATATAAATAGAACTTTAATGGTAAATCAAGTTCATTATAATGCATATAATGCTATAACAAAAGAAATTCTTGATATTTCAATTTGTGGTGAAGAACAAATACTTTATCCTTTTGATAGTAATAGTCAATCAGCAAAAATAGCAAAATATTATAAAGATTTAATAGGAATTGATGTTTTTGATATTAATGATCCTTTTTTCAATGATATTTGTTTCCAATTTTATGATATATATAAAAATGATGTTATATTAGCTCATCGTAGATATTTTATTTTTCAAAATATATCTCTTTGTGAAAAAGGATGTAATTATAAAGGATTTGATATAAATAATTATATGATTAATTGTGTTTGTCCAAATCAATTACCTTCATTAAGTGAAGTAACAAAATTAACAGAAACTCAAGGAGCTGAAGATTGGAAAAGAAGATTAAAAGAAGGAAATATTGAATGTATTAAATGTTATAATTTAGTGTTTTCCAAAAAATATATTAAAAAAAATGCAGGTTTTTTTATATTGTTTTTTATATTATTGCTTCAAATACCATCTTTAATAACTTTATTATTTAATTCAGCTTTTACTCACATTTATGCATTTTTAAATCAATTTACATATATAAATAATCAAATTTCAGGAGAAAATTTAACTCCAAATCCTCCAAAAAAAAATGAATATCAAAATGAAATAAATATTGAAAATATTAGTTCAACAATAAAAAATGATGATTCAGAATTCGACTCTTCAAACAGTTCAGAAAGAAACAAATCTAAAAGTGATATAAATTCATCTTCAAATAATAATAATTATAGTAATAGTTCTGAAATAAATAATTCTAAAGAAGAAGAAAGTAAAGAAAAATCAATAGAAACTGAATCAATTTATTCAAAAAAAAATCAGAAAAAATTATTTAAAAAAAACAGTAATTTTACAGATCTACCATCAAATTCTAATTCTTTCAGAGAATCTCCAATAACAATAATTAGAAACACTCCAAAAAATAGTTCTTCAAAAAAAAAATTACAAATATTAACAAATAAAGCAATTAATTTAGTTAAAAATGAAAAATTAGTCGAAGGTCAATCTTCAACAAATTATAATATAAATACAATTTCAACAGAATTTATAAAAAAAAAAAATTATACAAAACCTAATGATGAAGAAGTTGAATCTTTTGATGAAGATGAAATTGATTATTTACAAATTTCAGATGCTATTGATTATGATATGAGATCATTTATTTATTATTTTTGGAGAGTATCTAAAAAAAAAGTTATTTTTTTAAAACCTTTTACTGATATTTCTGTTTTTGAACCTTTTTCTATTAAAATATGTAATTTTTTATTTATTATTTCTTGGTTTTTTACTTTTTCTTGTTTATTATTTAGAGATAAATATATTGGAGAAAGATATTTAACTCAAAAATCTTTAAAGGTTAATTATACTATTTCACATGATATTAAAAGAAGTTTTTATGTTGGTTTAATTTGCGGTTTTATTTCTGTTTGTTTTGATTATCTTTTAGTTGTTAAAAAGAAATTTGTTCTTGTGATAAGATATGAAAGAGATCAAAATCAATTTTTAAAAAAAACTAAAGAAATTATCAAAAGTTATAAATATAGATTAATATTCTTTTTCATTTTAGATTTTATTTTAATAATATTCTTTTGGTATTATGTAAGTTCGTTCTGTGCAGTATATGTTGGAACTCAATCAGCAATGATTGTTTCTTCATTATTTGCACTTTTATTTTGTTCAATATTACAATTTTTATTTGCTTTTATTATTACTTGTTTTAGAAAGATTGGATTAGAATGTAATAATAATATTTGTTATAAAATAAGTCAAATTTTATTATAAATTTGTGTTAATGAGAGTTTTTTATTTTTGGTTATCTGGATTAGATAATTTAAAATACATTTTATAATAAGGGTTAATTTGTAATATATTGATTATAAATAAAAGATATAGACTTATATTCATTTAATATTTTGAATAAATTTTAATTAATGTTAAAAATCCCTTTTTCTTTATCTTCTAAATATATTAATTCAAATCATCTTCGATTGTCATGAATAGGATTTATAAAATTTTTTTCTTTTAATTACTTTTTTAAAACAATTGAATCACCATTCTATAGAATAATTAATATAAATTTGAAGAAAATAATATATTCAGACAATTAAATTTAAATATTCAAAATGCATTTTAAAATTGAATCAAATCCAGTTTAGAGTATTATATTCAATTAATTCCAATATATTAATTGATTCTAATAAAATAATTTGTGAATTTTATTTTGGGGATTATAAATTAAATTAAGATACTTTTAAAAAATATCTTTCAATTTAAATTAAATTTCACATCCACATTTATTTTAGGAAAAAAAATATGTGTTAGAAATTATATAGAATTAAAAATAGAATGACAGTATAAATAAATTAAATTCATTTTTATAAATATATTTGGATAAGAAGTTAGATAATAAAAAAGCATTTTAATATTTTATTTATATTGTAAAATTTTTTTAAATAAAAAAAATCTTATATATAAGGAAAAATATAAGTGCTTTAATTTCTTAAAAATAAAGTAAATTTAACTTTTTGTAATATTATTTTTATCTTCACATATAATAAAAATAAAAATTAAACTTTCAAAAATGAAATATATGTATTATTTAAATAATATTTTTTATATATTAAGAAAATGATATTTTTTTATGAAGAAAATAATGAAAAACATATTGACCCTTCTTTAGATAATATGGATATTGAAACATTAGATGAAATTAAAGAATTAATATCTCAACCAAGTATTTATAAATTAATTTTTTTAGATTTAAATTCAAGTGAAAATACGAAAGAGAATTCAATAAAAGAAATAAATTCATCAAAACAAAGTATTTTTGAAGAAATAAATTCAGATAATCAATTAGATATAAGTCAAAAAGAAGAAGAAAAAAAATTTAAAGAAGAAAATACATATCAAAGTAAAAATTATATTTTAAAATCTTCTATTCACAAATTAAACAAAGAAGAAAAAGAACAAGTAAAAATGAATCAATTTAATTTGTAAAATAAATTATTAATAATATAGTTTAAAAGATTTATCAGATCAAAATTCAAAAAATCAATATTCTGATGATTTAACAAATAATAATATTGAAAGAATAGATAATTTTTGTCAAAATAATTTATTGGTTAATGATTTATTTATAACAAATTTAATTGATTATGAACAATTTCCAAAAGAAGAAATAATAAAAAATTGTTTATTTATTTATAAAAATCAAAAAGGATGTAGATATTTACAACAATTATTAGATGAAAATCATAAATTAGCAAGTCAAAAAATCTATTATTTAATAAAGAATAAAATTAAAGAAATTTCATTAGATTCTTTTGGAAATTATTTTATTCAAAAAGTAATTAAATATTTGAATAATAATCAAATAAAAGAAATTTTATATTCAATAAATGATAGTTTTCTAGAAATTAGTTTTAATCAACATGGAACAAGAGTTATTCAAAAATTAATTGATAAAATTCAAAACGATGATTCTTTAATTGACATATTTAATGATATATTTATAAATAAATTATTGGATATATTTTTCAATCCTAATTCAACTCATATTATTATTAAATATATAACAACTATTAAATTTCAAAAAATTGAAAATATTATTAATGTGATTAATAATAATGTTTATAATCTTGCTACTCATAAATATTCTTGTTGTACATTACAAAAAGTTATTGAAAATTTAAACCAAAATCAAAGGAAAAAAATTTTAATTTCGATTTCAAATATTTCTGAATTATTATTTAATGATCAATTTGGAAATTATGTAATTCAATTTATTTTAAGTTTAAATGATAAAGAGATTAATAAGATTATTATTAAAAATTATTTAAATGATTTTAATAATAATGTAAGTAATAAATTTTCTTCAAATATTTTTTCAAAATGTTTAGAATTTTGTAATTTTGAAACAAAGCAAATGATAATTAAAAGTTTATGTAATTATAATTCTATAAAATTTTTATTGTATAATATGTATGGAAATTATATTCTTCAACAGATTATAACTATATCAAATGA
>JAEEGK010005572.1_pt1 | contig 30429 bp, 21 predicted proteins | sample 8958771 | NCBI WGS metagenome assembly JAEEGK01 (sample SAMN16246547, study PRJNA631951) | gut metagenome | biome: gut microbiome; feature: rumen; material: SC-attached | host: Bos | place: Iran: Karaj | collected 2018-10 | reverse complement strand
AGCCTGGGATATTTCTTCACTTCCATGCGCCAGCCCTGGTCCTCGGTGAGGTGCCAGTGGAAGCGGTTGAGCTTGTAGGCGGTCATCACGTCCAGGTACTTCTTGGTTTCCTCGATGGTCCAGAAGTGACGGCAGGGATCGAGGTGCATGCCACGGTAGTCAAAGCGGGGCTGGTCCAGGATGCTCACGTAAGGGAGGACCCAATCGGCCTTCGCCTTCTTGCCGCCATAAATGGCGGCGGGGAGCATCTGCTTGAGGGTCTCACAGGCGTAGACGAAGCCATTGAGGGCCGATGCTTCCACCACGGCGCCATCGGCATTGATGTTGATGGCGTACTGCTCGGCGGCGAGGTTGGGGTTGAGCTGGAAGACAAAGCCTTTGTCTCCGGTCTTGGTCTTGCTGCCGGTGGCGGCCTCGAGGGCGGTGATGAATCGGCCTACCGCTTTCTGGGAAAGCTCGTCCAGGTTCTCGTCCACCTTCACGGCGACGCCCTTCACGCAGAAGGCACCTTCGCTGACGGTGACATCGGCCGGCATGGGAATCACATGGAAGGCCTGCGGCTGCGGCTTGGCACAGGCCAGGACCAGCATCGCGGAAAGAATTAGAGTTACTTTTTTCATTGAATAGTACTAAATGGTTAATAAAGTGTGTGTTCTGTGGCAGGTCTTCGGCGCATGAAAAGCCAGGCGGCGGCCCCATACAGGCCGATGAGCGCGGTATTCACAGCGAGTCTCAGGGCGGCGGAGTCCAGCCGGTGCAGCGACAGGCTGATACCGGCGTAGGCAAGGCCCATGAGGCCGAAGATGGCAAGGATGCGTCCCCACTTGTAGGGGATGGGATAGTACCGGGCGCCCAGGATGGCGCTGATAATAAACATGACCAGATAGCTGGACAGGTGGCCGAAGGCCGATGCCCAGTAGGAGTAGCGCGGCATGAAAACGATGTTCACGGCCGTGGTGACGGCAAGGCCGGCCAGGGTAATCCAGATGGCCATGTTGGTGCGGCCGCTGAGCTTGTACCACATGGATACGTTGAAGAGCATGCCCAGGATCATGTAGCTGAGAAGCATGATGGGGACTACGTCCACGCCCACGCGGAAGTCACGGCCGAGGAACAGGGAAATGACGTCGATATAGCCCACGACGCCCAGAAGGACCAGGCCGCAGAAAGCCGTAAACCATTCCATGACAAGGGCATAGAGCTCCTTGGAATTCTTGTCCCTGGCACGCTGGAAGAAGAAAGGCTCGGCCGCATAGCGGAACATCTGGATGAAGAGGTTCATGATGACGGCGAGCTTCACGGCCGCCTGATATACGCCCAGGGTGGCTCTCCACTCTTCCGAGGAAGTGTCGAAGAAGCGGAACAGGAGGCGGTCCAGGAAGTCGTTGGCAACACCGGGCAGGGCGGCTACCATAAGGGGCAGCGAATAGACCAGGAGGCGTTTTACTACGGCCGAATCCCAGACGGGCCGCAGGCGCAGCATGTCCGGAATGAACAGCACGAGGCACAGCACGCAGCTCACGAGGATGGCGAAGACCGGGTAGGTGAAGTCCGGCCGGGCAGGCCAGACGAAGAACAGCAGCAGGTTGGCGCCGGTCTCGGTGAGGATCTTGACGGTCTTGAGGATGGCAAACTTCATGGCCTTGTGCTCCTGCCGCAGTTTGGCAAAGAGGATGGCCGTGACGCTGTCGCACAGGAGGATACCGGCCACATAGATAATGAGGCGGCTGTATCCGTCATAGCCCAGGGCGGCCGATATGGGGCCGGAGAAGGCAACCATGACGGCAAGGAAGGCGAGGTTGAGACCCGTTACGGCCAGCAGTGCGCCGGAGTATACCTTGCGGGGATCTTCCCCTTCCTTGTTGGCAAAACGGAAGCAGCCGGTCTCCAGCCCCAGGACCAGAAGGACCTGCAGGATGGCGATGTAGGACATGAACTCTGTGACCACGCCGTACTGCATCTGGGTGAGCGTACGGGTGTAAATGGGCACGAACAGGAAGTTCAGTATCCGGGCCAGGATGGAACTGAAACCGTAAATGGCAGTTTCTCCTGCCAATTGTTTCAAGGGATTTGCCATATTGAGTACAAATTTAGTTAAATTTGCAGATATTACCCAATCGTCATTCTGAGCGAAGCGAAGAATCTATGAAAAAAGTTATTTATGTATTTTTTGCCCTGGCCCTTCTGGCCGGTTGCAAAGGCCGCAGTGCCAAGACGGCCGAGGCCGAGGCCGTGGAAACAGAGCCCACAGACACCCTGGCCGCCGTCAAGGCTGCACAGGCGCTCCCGGAGGAACCCATCTTTGACATCGTGACCAATTACGGTACCATCCGCGTGAAGCTGTACAAGGATACGCCCCGGCACCGGGACAATTTTGAGAAGCTGGCCCTTTCCGGCTACTACGACTCCCTCCTGTTCCACCGCGTCATCAACGGCTTCATGATCCAGGGCGGAGACCCTTTCACCAAGGATACCACCATGGTAGAACACTATGGAGAAGGCGGCCCGGCCTACACCATCCCGGCCGAAATGCGTGATTCCCTGGGGCAGCCTCTCCATCGGCACAAGAAGGGAGCCCTGGCCGCCGCCCGCCGCGGAGACCTGGCCAACCCGTTCAAGGAGAGTTCGGGCTCGCAGTTCTACCTGGTCCAGGACCCCGACAACTGCGCCCATCTGGACGGAGAGTACACCGTATTCGGAGAAACTGTCGCCGGACTTCATGTCATTGACAAAATTGCATCCGTTCCCACAAACCGGCGAGATTTGCCGTTGAGCGAGGTAAAAATCGTAAAAATTCGGCCAAATTCAGAATTAAACAGTAAAAAAGAGTAAATTTGGTACGCATTTTCGGCATTTGGCATGAAATTTGGAATAAAATTTAACCGAATAGTTTTTTTAATAGGTTAAGTTTTTAGGTTAGAATGAGAGCGGTCCCTGCTGTGAAGCACGGACCGCTCAGTCTGTCTATAGGGTAGATATTCCGGTGGCAGACGGTGCAGGTTCCGGGGTAGGCGGCGCAGGTTCAGGAGCAGGCGGTGCAGGTTCCGGAGCAGACGGTGCAGGTTCCAAAACAGCGGCTGAACCTGCACCGCGAATCGGCCTTCTGCGCTGCTCCGGTGGTGCAGGTTTCGGCCCTAAAATGGAACCTGCGCCATCTACGGCCGAACCTGCGCCATCGGGGTGCTAGTGGGCTTTTTCGCAACTCCCCTCCCGATGTACGTACAAAAAAAACGGCAGCCCAGTGCGGTTTCGGTGTACGTACATCCGCGCAAACGGCCGGGGAAAGGCACTTCTCCCGATGTACGTACAAAAAAACGGCATCCCAGTGCGGTTTCGATGTACGTACATCCGCGCAAACGGCCGGGGAAAGGCACTTCTCCCAATGTACGTACAAAAAAACGGCAGCCCAGTGCGGTTTCGATGTACGTACATCGGTAACCGTGGCGCCTATGTTGCCTATAATCGACATGTTAGCGTAACTGACGGGTATGAAAAGCACACCCGTCAGTTAAGCCAATCGCTCAATATTCAACTCTTTAAGCGCCACAAATACCCATCCTCCAAAAAAGCAGGAGAGTTCTTGCAGAATAATCTGATTATCATTATCTTTACCCCACTTATGAAAAAAACTATTCTCCTTCTCGCATGGGTTCTGATGAGCCTTATTCCTGCCGCGGCACAGGTGGACACCGTGTTCAGCAAACTGAACACTTTTGCCACAGGACACGTACTGAACCTTTCTCCGGCATGGGGAAAAATGGAAATGGAACGAATCATCGGCACAAAGACAAATCAGCTATTCGTCCCCATGAAAAACATTTCTTCCATCCACTTTGCCGATGGATTCCGACTGGATTTCCAAGATGGCACTCCTGTCAGGGACAATCTGCTTCTTTGTCCCAACCTGCTTACAATGGATAACAAGGTTATGGCCGAAGGACTGGTACGACTGAATGACAACGAGCTAAAATCCTTGCTGGGAGAACGGACATACGCCCTCGGAATCCGTCCGGGATCCACGCAGTTCACGGCAGGTGCATGGCAAGCCGGCATTGGTACAACATGGTTAATCCTGTTCGGCATTCACACAATAAAGCCCAACGTGCTTCGTTCATACTATTATGAAGGCCCCGGAACACCCAGTTGGCCCCTTTCATTCAATTATTTCATGGACGGGATGGCCATTTCCGGTCTCATATCCATAGTCATGGGAAAAGCCGCTGTAAAAAACGCACTGCAGAATCGTGATGAGATGGTTTTTGTAAGCGAGAAGAAAGCGAAAAAGGAGTTCTGGTGGGGCCTCGCCGGTATAGGCGCCGGTGTGGGAATCATGGCCGGAGGATGCCTGAACTGGGACATGCATTGCAGGTCGAATGACCAGATGTTTCCGACGGCTGCAGTAGTCATGATGTTGGGCGGAGCCATTCTTGCCAACGTGGGCGTTATCTATGCAACACATGGCAGTATCTACATGTCGGCCCACCACAAATACAAATCCCGGCTAAACCTCTCGGCCGCCGGGATTTCATACAGGTTCTAACTTCCGGACCTTACTCGGCCAGGCAGCTGTCCATCATGCGCTCGATGCCCTTCTTGTCCAGGTGCTGGCCAATGAAGACAATCTTCTGCATGCGGTCTCCGTACTCCTCGGTCCAGTCTTCGCGCAGCTTGCGGTCGCGCTCCATCATCTCGGCCAGTTCGTCCGGTTCCATGGTGGCGAACCACAGGCCGCAGTCCTTGAGGGACTTCTGGCGGCCCGCCTGTTCAAAGAGGTAGCACTTGTCAATGTCGGAGGAGAAGTAGCACAGGCCCTTGGCGCGGATGATATTGGAAGGCCAGTACTTGGCTACCATGTTGTCGAACTTGTTCAGGTCAAAGGCCGGACGGCGGGTATACACATAGGTGTCGATGCCGTACTCCAGCGCTTCGCCCTCGGCCTCCCCGTCTTCGTCTTCCTCGCCTTCGATGGCGGCGATCCAGGCGGCGGAAGTAGCCACTTCGTCAAAGCGGAACATGCCTGTGTAGATGAGTTCGTCCAGGTCTACGTCTCCGTAGTTGCACTCCAGCACCTTGGCACCGGGGTTGATGCTCTTCACGATACCTTTGAGCTTGCCCATTTCCTCGGGGGTGAGCTCGGCAGCCTTGTTCAGAAGCACAATGTTGCAGAACTCGATCTGCTCGATCACCAGGCGCTCGAGGTCGTCATCGCCGATGTCCTCTTTCTGAAGGGCAGCGCCGCCTTCGAACTCGTCCTTCATGCGCAGGGAGTCCACCACCGTAGCGATGCAGTCCACGTACGGGACGCCGTCCTTCACGCTCTGGGGAGCCAGGGCCGGCATGGTGCTCACGGTCTGCGCAATGGGAGCCGGCTCGCAGATGCCGCTGGCCTCGATGACAATGTAGTCGAACTTGCGGGCCGATGTGAGGTCGGCCAGCTGGGCCACCAGGTCCATCTTGAGGGTGCAGCAGATGCAGCCGTTCTGGAGGGCGACGAGGCTGTCGTCGGTGCCTCCCACCACGCCGCCTTTCTCGATGAGGTTGGCGTCGATGTTCACTTCGCCGATGTCATTGACAATGACGGCGAACTTGATTCCTTTCTTGTTGGTAAGGATGCGGTTGAGGAGGGTAGTCTTACCGCTCCCCAGGTAACCGGTGAGAAGAAGCACCGGCACTTGCGGTTTATTTAATGTAATTTCCATAGTCTTTTAAAACTTGTAGGCCGCGCCCAGATTGAGGGTGTTCCCCAGCAGCTCGGACGCAGTAAGGTAGCTGACCTCCAGACGGAATCCCTGGAACTGCAGGCCCAGACCCAGCCCCAGGTGAGACGGGACGAGGGCTTTCTTTCCCGCGAGGCGATATCCCGCGCGCGCGTATATAGTATGGTTGTATGCGTATTCCAGGCCGATGGTACCTGCCGCCGAACCGTCAAAGTTGTACTCGCCGTCCAGCGCCAGCTCCAGCGCATGCACCTGGCCGAAACCGTGGTTCCACGCGACTCCGGCACGGGCGTAGGCCGGCTGGGGGTAGGCATCGGCCGATCCCTGCACCTGCCCGCCCAGGCACCCGACGCCCAGCGCGACGGTAAGCTCCGGCGTGATGCGTCCGAGGGCCGATATGTCCATGCTGAAGCCGCTTACCTTCGCCTCCTGCGTAAAGCTTTGCGCAGCGTAACGGGCATTGAGGCCGATGCTCACGATTTCCTTCATGTTGTAGGCCAGGCCCAGGGATACCAGGCGGTCGCTGGGGGTGTAGGTACCCTGCATCACACCCATCTGATAGGCACCGCCAAGGGCCACACCAAAGCTTCCGAAACGGAGACCGGCTCCGGCCTGGATGTTGGTGGTTTTGTCTACTTCGTTGGACATTTCCCATAGCTGCAAAGCTGCGCCTACATCCCCTTTCACAGGCTGGAAACCCAGCTGGGCGGCATTGCCGAAAGCAGCGTACCAGCCGTTATTCACACTGGCCATTCCTGCACCAGCCAGGGCCGATGACCTGGGGTTACGGTCTATACGGATAAAGGGCAGAGCGCTTTGGGCGCTGACCTCCAGGGCAAAGCATGCCATGACAGCCATTAAGATGCAGTTTTTAATTTTCATAGCGTGCAAAGATGGCCATAAAAGCCCGGATTACCAAAGATTTTTTTGCAAAAAGCGAAAAAGTGCTTATCTTTGCAGTCCCGATTTTTAGGGAGTCACATTGGAGAGATGCTCGAGTGGCTTAAGAGGCACGCCTGGAAAGCGTGTATACGCCAAAAGCGTATCCCGAGTTCGAATCTCGGTCTCTCCGCAAAAATGCCTTCTGCAGCAATGTGGGAGGCATTTTTTGTAAATAACGGACCGTAACTTTGCGCAGTATTATTCATGAGCATGATAAAAAAGTCATTCATATTCCTTCTCTCAGTTTTCATACTGGGCTGCACACCCCAAAAACAAGCGGACAGTACGGCCGATAACAGCCGCTACCAATGGGAAAACATCCGCCAGTACCTCCTTCAGGAGCCGGAGCGGGCCCTGGCGATGGTGGATACGGCCTATATGAAAGGACTGGCCGACGTGAACTACGCCAACTGGATGCGGGCGGTGATATACTACAGTTCATCACATGACAAGGCTCGTGAACTTTGTATAGCAATTCTCGAAAACAAGAACCCCGAGGCTGACAGTCTGCGGAAGCTGAAGACACTTTCGCTGTTGACAGGGGTCTGTGGAAACCATCCCGACACGTATCAAGATGCCGTACACTATGCCATCAGGGGGGCTGAGATGGCTCATCGTGCCGGTGACATCCAGCAGGAGGCCGACTTCTACTTTCAGGCGGGCAAAGTGATGGAACGCCTGCAGCAGGGCAGCGGTATCGACTATATGAACCGTTCCCTGGACATACTGCGCGAAGCTGCCCGCGACAGCATCCAGCCCCTGACCGTCCTTTCCCCCAACCTGGGCAATACGGCCCGGGTCCTGGCAGGACAAGAAAACTATGCCGCCGTCATCCCCCTGCTGGAGGAACGCCTGCAGGTCATCGACCGCATAGAGAAGGAATACGCCACCGCTCCCGCCGGATGGATTGACCAGCAGCGGGCCAATACCTACAGTGTCCTGGCCTATTGTCAGCATAAGACAGGCGATAAAGCGGGCGCACGCCGGACAGCAGAGGCTTTTGAGCAGACGCAGTCCGCCAGGAATCCGAGCTGCCTGGCAGACATCATGAACTACTACGCCCTGGCTGGCAATGCCGTGCGTATCCAGCAGATTTACAATCTCCTGGAACCATTCTATCGCGAGAGGGAAGACACCGTCTCCAGGTATTATGCCAACCTGTTGAGTATCTATGCCACAGGTCTGGGGAATATCGGCCGCTACCGGGAGGCCTTCCAGACATCGGAACGCTATCGCGTCATCGCCGACAGCCTCACCCAGCGCGAACGTCGCAGCGAGACCCTGATGTGGGCCCAGCAGATGAAGACACAGGAAAAGGAGATGCAATTGAAGGATGAAGAAGCCAAGACGCGTATCCAGCGAATCCTCCTTCTTTCTGCCATCCTCATTATCCTGCTCATCGGCTTCCTCCTTGTGCGTGCGCACATCTATAACAAGAGGCTGGAGGCCAAGAACCGCAGCCTCTATCAGGAAATCCAACTGCGTGAGAAGGCGCAGGCCGATGAGCGCGAAGCCCTGCAGGCGCAACCTGCAGAAAGGCTCTCGCAGAACCAGAAGCTGTACCTCCGGCTATGCGAACTGATGAGCGATCCCGATGTCTTCACCAACCCGGAGACAAATTCGGACACGCTGGCCACGCTCGCCGGTACCAATCGCACCTATGTCTACGATGCGCTGCATGAATGTGCCGGAATGTCGCCTGCCGACTTCATAAACGGTTATCGTCTGCGCCATGCCGCCCGCCTGCTTTCCACGACCAACGACTCCATCGCCCTCATCGCCGAGCTTTGCGGCCTTTCCCGCCGCACATTCTATCGCCTTTTCGACGAGGCCTACGCCATGTCGCCCTCGGACTACCGGAAAGTAGCAGGCAAGTAAAGCATACAACATATTTCGCCTTTTTTACGCTGTGTCACTCCTTTTGGCACAGCGTAATGCGTTTTTTGCTGGATTGGCACAAAGAATTGACGCATTGACACAATTGTCTTTCCATCTCGTCGTAAACTTGCAAAAAAATGGTTGGCGTATGGAATTCACCCCTTGGCCGGTTCATTGATGAAACCTTTAAAAACTATTAAACAATAAAAACATGAAAAAAATTCTGATGACGTTTGCAGCCGTCCTTTGCTGCACAATGATTTCCACCCTGTTCACTTCCTGCCAAAAAAACGAAAGTATAAGTGACTTTGCGGCCTATACCGTCAACCCCAGCGGCACATTAAGCGGCAACTGCCTTGCCATTTGTGAAGAGATGCGAGATGCGCTCACAACGGGTATGCCGTTGGACGATAGAATCGGTAAACGCAACGATGGCAAAGCTATCAGTATTTGTGACGAAGTGTATAAGAAATCTTCGGCCACAGCCCATTTTAGAATCGTACTGGAAGTGACTCCCCTTGGAAATGGCTTAAACAACACCACCTCAACAATTAAGACCTATGAATTCTAAGTTCCTTTGTGTAATAGACGTAAACGGTAAGGTTTCAAGCGGCAGCTGGGAGTAGAACGGTGTGTTTATTTATAATTGAATACGGATATGGAAACCATGACAAATGAACAAATTGAGCAGAAAAAACAATTGCTCGTAGAGAAAGTAAAAGAGATGAAGGTTATCTATGACGAACTCGTAGAGGCCGGAGCCATTGAACTGAACGAGGACGAACTGGACAAAGCCGCCGGTGGCTTTTTTGAGGGTTACGGATATGTCGACCCCGGCGAATATCCAAGTAAAGAAGAAGAACCGTTTGGTCAGTTCTTTATTGACCTTTTCACAGGGAAGTTCTTTACGAAAGACTATTGGAAAGACCTTTAGGATTATGGCAAAAATGACAAACGAACAGATTAAGCAGAAGAAGCAGCAGTTGAAGCAACTGGCTGAAGAAGTGATGGGACTGAAAAACGAGCTGGTGGAAGCCGGCGCATGGCCCTTGGATGACAACGACCTCGACGAGGCAGCAGGAGGGAAGAAGGTTCCGCTTGGAGTTACACCTCCAGGTTTAGAAAAAGCCTTAAGAGACTGGGATAATTTGCAACATGGCCGGGGGTGGTTGCTCTGATCATAAAAATAATGGCAACAATGACAAACAAACTATTGGAAGCCGGAACGACGGTATTATCGGAGGATGACCTGGACAAGGCCAATGGGGGCTATGGTTTTGCTCCATTTAGTGAAAAAGAAAAAGAATGGTTAACCAAACTCGGCGAGGATGCAAAAAAATTTGATGAACTTGCCGCACGAATACTTCAATAACTATGACTACAGAACAAATTGAACAGAAAAAGCAGCAGCTGAAGCAACTGGCTGAAGAAGTAAAACAATTGAAGGATGATCTCGTAGAGGCAGGTGCAATTGAATTGTCTGAAGACGAACTCAATCATATAGCAGGCGGAAGCACTGCTGATGAGAACTGGCGCAAGATGGTGTTAGAATTCGCAGAAATGCCCTGAAGTGTAAATCAGTAATGTTGGCCATCATGGCGGAGATTTTTAACAAGGAGGCGCTTGAGGCACTTGATGACCACAGCGAGGCGCAGGAAATGGCGCGGGTGGCATCGCCGACGCTGCGGATTGTGATTGCAGCGATGGTAGCGATGATGGTCGTAGTCGTCTATTGGTGCATCTTCGGAACCATCAACTACAAAGTAAACGCACAGGGCGTAGTATTCCCGTTTGGGGAGGCTGCGCCCGTCAGCGTACCCTACGACGGGACCGTCAGCCGCATTCTGGTCGGCCACGGCTCCACGGTCGTCAACGGCGCGGCGGTGCTGGAAATCCGCAGTGTGCTCTCGGCCACCACGGTGACGGCTCCCCGCGACGGCGTGGTAATCCAGACACTGCCCCTAGGGACCGCGTTCAGGGCCGGCGAGCCCGTGGCGTGGCTGCTGCCGCAGACGCAGCAGATGTCAGGGCGTGAGATGCTGTGCTACGTGACCTACAACGACCTGGGAAAACTGAAAATCGGGCAGCAGGTGCAGGCCACGCCCGCCAACCTGGAGCGCGAGCACTGGGGTTACGCCTACGGACGGGTGGTGGGCATCGAGCAGTACCCGACCACGCGGCAGGAGATCGTCAGCCGCGTGAAACTGGACCCGCTGGCCGCCTTCATCCAGGACGGGCAGGCGGTGTACGAAGTACGCGTCTTGCTGGACGATCAGGACGGCGGCCTGGTATGGAGCCGGGAGAAGAGCCGTGACGTCAAGGTGGGTAACGGTGCGCTTTGCAACATCCAGGTTATCACCCAGAAGAAACCCGTCTGGCGCGTCCTCGTCGGCACGGTGGAAAATACCTTCCAGACCATTGTTGGAAATTGATATGTCTAAGTCGAAACTGGTGAAGGTACCGCAGGTGATGCAAATGGAGGCCGTGGAGTGCGGAGCCGCATCGCTGACGATGATCCTGGCACATTATGGCAAGTGGCTCCCGTTGGAGGAGGTGCGTGCCGCCTGTGGCGTGTCACGTGACGGCTCCTCGGCGAAGATGATCCTGCGGGCCGCCCGAAACTACGGTCTCGATGCCAGGGGTTACCGTACATCGCCAGAAGGTCTGGAAGGCAAACAGCCCGCCATTCTCCACTGGAACTTTGACCATTTCGTGGTGTTCCGCGGTTTCGACCGCAAAGGCCGTGCCTGCCTGAACGACCCGGATGCCGGACCGGTGAAGTGCCCGATGGAAGAGTTTCGCAAGCACTTCACGGGGGTCTGCCTGACCTTCCGGCCCACAGAGAAATTTGAGCGTGGAGGACAGCAGACCAGCATCCTCTCCTATGTGAAGAAGAACCTGCGGGGTTCGGGCGAGGCTTTCTGGCTCACCTTCTCCTTCGCGCTGATGGCCGCCTTCGTGGCCTTGTTTACACCCTTGTTCACCCGCATCTTCCTGGACGAAATCCTGTCGGGCAAGAACGCCGATTGGACCAAATGGTTCTTCATCGGCATGGGGGTGCTGGCCGTCTATCAGTTCTTTGTGGTGCTGTTCCAGGCCCGTTATGCCAAGCGCGTGGCGGGCGCTTTGGCGCTGAAAAGCAACAAGGCTTACCTGCGTCATCTGCTGCGCCTGCCCATGTCGTTTTTTGCCATGCGCCACGTGGGCGACCTGCAGCAGCGCATGCACCTGAACCAGACCATCACCCACTCGCTGATCGAGGTCCTGGCACCGCAGATCATCAACATCGGCCTGTTGGTGCTTTACCTGGCACTGATGCTTTCCTATTCCTTCTGGCTCACCCTTATCGGCGTATTGGCCGCCGGCATGAACCTGGCCATCGTGCAGTATTACGCCAAGCAGCGCGTCAACCTCATCCGTTCGATGCAACAGAGTGAGGGACAGTATTTTTCGGCCACCGTCTCGTGCATCGACAACATGGAGTGCATCAAGGCGGCCGGTGCCGAAACTGGCTTTTTCAAGTATTGGAGCGGCCTGTGGGCGCACAAGTTCAATGTGAATGCCAACGCCGACAAGCAGCAGGTACGGATGTCGGTACTGCCCGTGCTGGCCAACGGCATCGTGAATGTGGCCGTGCTCGTGCTGGGTGCCTACCTGATCCTGCAGGGCGAACTGACGGTGGGCATGCTCATGGCGTTCCAGGGATTCATGGGCTCGTTTCTGGCACCGGTAAACGAGGTGGTCAACGCCTCGCGGATGATTGAAGAGATGCGAAGCCAGATGGAGCGCGTGGAGGACGTAATGAAATACCCCGAGGATCACCGCGACACGGAAGGCGAGATCCAACAGGGCAAACTGCGCGGACTGCTGGAGCTCAGGCATGTCACCTTCGGCTATTCCCCCCTGCAGCCGCCGCTCATCGAGGACTTTAACCTTCGGGTCGAGACAGGTCATTCCGTGGCTTTCGTCGGCCCCAGCGGCTGCGGCAAGTCAACCCTCGCCAAACTGATCAGCGGCCTCTACAAGCCGTGGAGCGGAGAGATTCTCTTCGACGGCAGACCCATCGAAAGCATTTCGAGCGAGGAACTGACGAACTCGGTGGCCGTCATCGACCAGAACGCGGTGCTCTTTGACGACACCGTGGCACAGAACATCCGCATGTGGGATTCCAGCATCGAGGACTTCACCGTCATGATGGCCTGCAACAACGCCCAGATCCGTGCCGACATCGTGAGTCGCCCCGAAGGCTTCGGCACCCAGATCGTCAAGGGTGGCCAGAACTTCAGCGGCGGTCAGCGACAGCGCCTGGAAATCGCCACCGCACTGGCCAGGGAACCGCTCATACTCATCATGGACGAGGCCACGAGCGCGCTCGACCCCAAGACCGAGGATGACGTGATGAAAAGCATCCGCGAAACAGGCCCCACACAGGTGATCATCGCCCATCGGCTCTCCACCATCCGCGACTGCGACGAAATCATCGTGATGGACCAGGGCCGGATTCTGCAGCGCGGACGGCACCAGGAGCTGATCGCGCAGGAGGGACCTTACCAGCAACTCATGAGAAGCGAATAGCCATGGAACTCTATATCAGTCAGATCAAAAAGCGCAGGGCAGCCGAGCAGGCCGCCATGGCCGAGGTGGACCAGAAGACCTACGAACGGCTGGGGCTTCAGGGTAACCCGCGTGTGCTGCCGCAGGACGACCAGCACGCGATGCGCCAACTGTTGGAGGCCTTGGGTGTCACGGACTATGAGCTGGAAGACGATGACATCCTTTCGGCCGAGCAGCAGCTGACGGGCATTCTTCGTCCGCGTGGCATCATGATGCGCAACATCCGTCTGACGGGAGCGTGGTGGCGCGAATGTGTCGGCCCGCTCCTGGGGTATGCCAAGGACGGCCGGCTGGTGGCGCTTGTCCCGACGAAGACGGGGCTGGGCTACCAATATCGCGAACAGGACGGCACGGTGCGCCGGGTGGGCAGACGCGAGATGGCCGAAGAACTGAAACCGACAGCCATCACCTTTACGAAAGCCCTGCCGCTGCGGGCGCTGAAGGTGAGCGACCTCATTCGCTTCACATGGAACGTGGTGTCGGGCCCCAACGCCCTCCTGCTTCTGGCGTGCGCCCTTGTGGTGGTGCTGCTGGGCATGTTTACCCCGATGGCCAACAAGTTGATTTTCGACACGGTCATCCCTATGGGCGACACCTCCGACCTGATGCCCATCACGGGCCTGCTCATCGGGGTGGCCGTCGCCACGCTGCTGCTCACGCTCACACGCAATCTCTACATAATCCGCATCCAGCATATCGCCGAACTGCACATGCAGAACGCCGTGATGGCCCGTACCTTTCTCCTGAAGCCCACTTTCTTCAGCCAACATTCCAGCGGCGAACTGACGGCGAAGCTGCAGAATGTGACGGCGCTGGCTTCGCTCGTCAATGAGAGCATTGTCGGCGCACTGCTTTCGGCCGTGCTCAGCGTGATTTATCTCATCCAGGTTGCCATCTATGGCGGCGCCCTGCTTTGGCCGGCCCTCGGCATCATGGCTCTGCAGCTGCTGGTCATCCTCCTGAACTATCTCCGTATCGTTGCCGTTCAAAAGAACTATACAGAGGAAACCGCAAGGCTGATGGGCCTGGAATACAACCTCTTTGCGGGCATCCAGAAACTGAAGCTCACCGGCAGCGAAAACCGTGCTTTCGTGCGTTGGCTTGACCACTACGGGAAAACAGCCCAGCTCATCTACAATCCCGATTTTGCACGCCTGTTTTATCCTGCACTCACCGCCTTACTGGGGCTTGGCGGCACGATGCTCCTTTTCTGGAGCACGCTGTCAAACGGGACCTCCACGCCCGACTATATTGCCTTCAGTTCGGCCTTCGGCATGATCACGGCTTCGATAGCCCGCTTAAACGGGGTGGTGCCCAGCCTGGCACAAATCAAACCGCTGCTGGAGAGCGTAAAGCCGATCCTCCAAGCGGTGCCGGAGATGGAAGAGAAAGCGCCGCAGGTAAAGGGGCTCCTGGGTGGCATCGAGGTAAGCGGCGTGAGCTTCCGCTATCAGGAGGACGGGCCGCTGATCCTGGACGACTTTTCCCTGAAGGTCAAACCGGGCGAATATGTCGCCATCGTGGGCAAGTCGGGCTGCGGAAAGTCCACGCTGATGCGCCTGCTGCTGGGCTTCGAACAACCGCTTTCCGGAGGCATCTATTACGACGATTACGACCTTTCCAAAGTGGACAAGGCCTCTCTGCGCCGAAAGATAGGCTGCTGCCTGCAAAGCGGGAGCCTCTTTACCGGAGACCTGTTCCACAATATCACCATCACCGCCCCCTGGGCAACGCACGAGGATGCGTGGGATGCCCTGCGGATGGCCTGTCTGGAAGAAGATGTGCGCCGTATGCCGATGGGGCTGCATACGATGGTCCCGGAGGGTGGCGGAGGTTTCAGCGGCGGCCAGAAGCAGCGCCTCCTGATTGCCCGGGCACTGATTTCCAAGCCGGACATCATCTTCTTCGACGAGGCCACGTCGGCCCTTGACAACATCTCCCAGAAGGCCGTTTCCGACAACCTGGACTCGCTGATGTGTACCCGCGTGGTGATTGCCCACCGCCTGAGCACCATCCGCCACTGCGACCGTATCATTGTCCTGGACAAAGGCAAGATTGCCGAAGAGGGCACCTTTGAACAGCTGATGGCCAACAAGGGACTGTTCTACGAAATGAGTATCAGACAAATGTAACGATATGAAAATCCGTATCTTGATTATTATCGCCGCGATGCTGCCGGCAGGGTGCCGTAACAACGCCGCTCCGGCTCCGGCGGTCCTCCCCGCCCAGCTGGAGGTAATCGACGTACCGGCTTCGCAGCCCGCAGTCCTCGTCACGATGGGTAAAGTGGTGGCCGTACGCTTTGCCGACCTCTCATTTGAGACCGTCCTTCCCATCGCCAAGGTGAATGTTCACAACGGGCAGCGGGTACGCAGCGGCCAGGTGCTGGTGGAACTGGAGCCGTTCCAGCTCCGGAGCGCCGTACAACTGCAGCGGCACCAGGTGGAACAGGCCTCGCTCCAGGTGGAACAGGCCCGCCTGCAGATGCAGGATGTGGTCATCGCCCAGGGCTACGACCCGGACCAGGCGGGCTCGGTGCCGGAGAACGTGATGCACAACGCCGACGTGAAATCCGGTTACGCGCTTTCCCAGAAGATGCTGGAATCGGCGCGGACGCAACTGGAGGCGGCGGAACATGCGCTGGATGAAGGCGTGCTGCGGGCGCCCTTCGACGGCGTGGTTGCCAATGTATCGGTACAGGCGCACCAGCTGTCGCAGGCCGGCCAGACCGTCTGCCGGGTCATCGACAACTCCGCCCTGGCCGTGGAATTCAGGGTAATGGAGGCCGACCTGGCCCGTTTCCCGATGGGAGCGGAACTGACGGTTGTTCCGGTAGCGGCCAAGGGTACGCTATACGACGCGGTAGTAAGTGAAATCAACCCGGTCGTTGATGTCCAGGGCGCCGTGACCATCCGTGCACGGCTTTCTAAGCCCGACGGACTCTTCGAGGGAATGAACGCTGAAGTCCTTCTGAAATGATGCGGCGCATTCTCATACTGGGTTTTGCAGCCCTGCTGACAACCTTACCGGCAGCCGGACAGACGGTAGTGCTGGATCTGGACCGTACCGTGAGCCTTGCTACTGGCGCTTCCATCCCGGCACAGAAGTACCAGAGCCTCTACGACGCATCCCGCTTTGAATACCTTTCCTGGGAAGCATCACGAAGGCCGCAGTTCCTGCTGGAGTCCACGCCCGTGCAGTATCAGCATTATTTGACGCAGCGATATCTGTCTGCTGAGGATGTGGACGTATATCGTCAGCAGCGGTATTTCTACTCCCAGGCCGGCATCTCGGCCACGCAGATTTTTGAACCGCTGGGCGGCCAGTTCTACGCTTCCACCCAGCTGGGCTGGCTGCGAACCTTCGGCCCAGGCGCAGCGTCCCAGTTTACGACCGTACCGTTTTCGGTCGGATATAAGCAGGATCTGCTGTTCTTTAACCCCCTCAAATGGGATAAGAAGATAGAGCCGCTCAAGCTCACGCAGGCCGAGAAGGAGCTGTCCTACGGCATCGAAACCGCCGGGGAGGCAGCCGTGCAGAAGTTCTTTACCCTTGCCCTCGCGCAGGACCAGTACACGATGACCGAGGAGTATCTGGCATCGTGCGATACCCTCTACGCCATTGCCGGGCGCCGCTACAAGATTGCAAGCATCTCCAAGGCCGAACTCGGCATCCTGGACCTGCAGCGTGTCAATGCAAGCACCGCCCTCTCCAACGCGCGCATTGCCCGGCAGCGGGCGATGGAAGAGCTCGCCGTCTATCTGGGGCTGGAGAAAGGCGCTCAGATAGAGCTGGTCATCCCTTCCGTGCCGTCCTCCCTGGTGGTGAACATAGACCAGGCCATAGGATATGCACGGGAAAACAATCCCAACTTCATCGAATACCAGTTAGCATTGGAAGAAGCCCGGCGGGACGCAGAGAGGGCCCGCGTGCAGAAAAACCTGAATCTGAGCCTGGATGTCAGTCTGGGCCTGAACCAGATAGCAAACCGCTTCGCTGCAGCTTACACCAACCCGTTGATGCAGGATATGGCCGTGGTTACACTGTCGGTGCCCCTCTTCGACTGGGGAAAACGCAAACACACCTGGGAAGCCGCCGTCAGCCGTCTGCACGCCACTGAACGGGCAGCCGAAGAAAACGCCCGCGACACCGAACTGGAAGTACGGCTCAGCGTAGAGGAATTCAACGAGCGGCAGGCCCTTTTGGCTAAGGCCGAGCAGGCCTTGGAAATAGCCGAAGACGTCTATACCCAAACGCTCCAGCGCTTCATCAAAGGCCAGGCCGATGTTTACAACCTCTCAATGGCCCAGAGCTACTGGCAGTCCGCCCGCCAGAACCGCATCGCCAGCCTCCAGAACTACTGGCTGTCCTACTACCACCTCCGCCGCCTCACCCTCTACGATTACCAGCGCCGCCAACCCATCCGCTACGTCAAGTAGAGGAGCGCTACAGCAGCACCTCGATGCGGCTCTGGGCGGTGGCGGAAAGGGCCGGGAGCGTAACCGTCACGCGGCCGGGCCCGGGTGTGCATGCCACCTCAACAGCCTCGCCGTTGACAAGAACGCGGCGGACGGCGGTGCGGCCTTCCAGGACGAGGTACACATGGCGGTCGGAGGGGGCGCCGGTGTAGGAGCCCTCACGGGGGTGGAGCGTAATGGTGAGCTTGTTACCGCTCAGGTGCTTATCAATCTGGGTGAAGGCGCAGTGGGTGGCGTAGTCCTTGGAGGTGCCGTCGTCCTCATAGAGGCGGAAAGTAGCCTTGCCGGCACCGGGGACCACCAGGAGGCCCAGGGTGTCGGAGGGTTCCTGCAGGTTCCGGATTTCCTGTCCGGCAAGGGGCAGGATGCTGCCGGCCTTTACGTACCAGGGGTTCTCGTCAATGGCATAACGCAGCGTCTTGCGGCTGCCGCCCTTGTGCAGGGTGTGTGTGGCCATGTCCCACCAGTCGTTGCCGGAGGGGAACCAGACTTCGCGGGCCGATTTGCCATCGGCTCCGGCCGGCTCCGAGATCACGGTGGCCAGGATGCGGTCTCCGAAGAGGAACTCCTCGTTATACTTGTAGGCCTCGGGGCGCTCGGGGTAGGCGTAGTAGAGCGGACGGCACAGGCACACACCGGTGTCGTAGGCTTCGCGCGCAAAGGTGTAGATATACGGAGAGAGGGTGTAACGCAGCCGGATGGCTTCTCTCATGTACTCGAAATGCTCCGGGAAAGCCCAGATCTTGCGCTCCAGGTTGGCGCTCTGGGTGGAATGCGTCTTGAAGATGGGCGTGAACACGCCGTACTGCAGCCAGCGCGTGTACATCTCGGGGTCGGTGAGGCGCTCGTGCCCTCTTTTCTGCATGTGGCCGCCAATGTCATGGCCCCAGTAGCCGTAGCCCACATTGGAAGCCGTGGCCGTGAAGTACGGAAGGAACTTGAGGACGCTCCACTCGTCGTGCGTGTCTCCGGAGAAGCCCAGCTGATAACGGTGGCTTCCCAGGCCGCCCCAGCGGTGGTAGATGAGGGGGCGCTCGGTTCCATGGGCGTCCTTATCGTTAAAGAACGCGTGGTTAATCCAGAACGTGTTGCTCAGGCCCTTCACATAGCGGGACTCCAGCCACTGCTGCCAGTCCAGCCACCAGAAGTCCACGCCCTGCTTCTCCAAGGGGCGAATCACGCTGTTAAAGTAAGCATCGGCCCAAGCCTTCTGCGTCATGCGATACGGAACGCTGGCCTTGTAGCCGGCCTTCCCCACCGGCTTTCCGTTGCCGGCATAGAGGTAGCCGCCTTCCCCGAAGACATAGTCCTTGGGGCCGTCGTAGTCCTGCGTACGGGAGAGATAATCCTTCACAAATGTGGGATAGCACTCCTCGTAGGGGCGGATGCCCGACGCCGGATGCAGGTTGAGCGCGGTCTTGTAGCCCATGGCGTGGAGCTCGGCCAGGAAGGCTTCCGGATCCGGGAACAGGTCCCGGTTCCAGGTATATCCCGTCCAGCCGCGACCCTGGCCAAAGTCATCATGACCCAGGCGCCGGTCCATATCCTTATAGGTATAGTGCCAGTCCATGTCCACGATCATCACGTCCATGGGAACGTCGTGCTCTTTCATCTCGCGGCCCAGCGCCAGGAGCTCGTCGTCGGTGAAGATCCAGTAGCGGCTCCACCAGTATCCCAGCGTCCACTTCGGGGGCATGGGAATGCGGCCGGCCACCTTGACAAAGTCTCCGAGGGCAGCCGTGTAGTCGTGGCCGTAGGCAAAGAGATACCAGTCCAGGCGGTCTCCCGCGGGACGCTCCGTCACCCAGCCATCGGCCGAGAAAAGATGCCGCGCCGACTCGTCCACCAGCGCCCAGCCGTCGCGGGAAAGAATGCCTTTCTCCAGCTCCGAGGCCGAGTAGGCAATCTGTTCAAAGCCCAGGCTGCCGTCCAGGGTACGCACGGTGCCCTTCAGGTTTCCGGCATCGGAAAGGCCCGGCACCCAGGTGCCCATGCCGTGACGGACGCTCAGGTTGTCGGCGGAGAATCGGCCTCCCTTATACCGGAGGGTGAGTTTTCCCGTCTTGATGACAAGCTCCCCGCCCTTCACGGAGGAGGTGAAGGCAGGCACCGGCAGCTCGCGGTTCACAATGGCCAGCGAGGCTCTGTCTTCGAAGACGCCGTCACTGGCCCACTCCATACGGATGAGGCGGTCGGTGAGGACGGTGAAACGGGCCTCTCCAAACTCCACCACGGCGGAGGGGTTGGCTTTGGGGTTATTCTGCGCAAAGGCCGGAAGGGCCAGCAGCACAAGAAGAAGGGAAAACAGTCTTTTCATATTAGTTCAGCGTTGCAATCACTTTTTCATTGACAGCCCGGAGCGCTTTCTCGTCCATCTTGATGACGGCGCGGTCGTAGGTCATGAGGCCGTTCACCTCACCCTCCACGTCGGTGGTCTGGGTGTAGACGCCGGCCGACACGCCGGAAAGGATCTCGGGGATAAACTCACGGGCATAGGCGGAATAGATGGCCAGCACCTCCGCGGAGTCCTTGGCCAGGCCCTGGTAGCCCCAGTTGTTGCTCTCCTGCCACAGGTGGCCGGGGACGGCATAGCCGATGCCTCCGTACTCGCCCAGTACGTCAATCTGAGCGCCATTGCTGCGGAATTTCATGACGGGATTGGGGTAGTTGTGGTTATCCAGGATATCTCCGCAAAGGCGGGAGTTGCCGCCCGAAGCGGAGTTGATGAGGCGGGTAGGGTCGATGCTCCGCGTATAGTCCACCACTTTCTCGGTGTCAAACTGGCCCCAGGCTTCGTTGAAGGGAACCCACACCACAATGGAAGGGTGGCCGCGCAGCTGGAGCATAATCTCCTTCCACTCCTTGTAGTAGGTAGCCTTGGCTTCGTCGGAAAGCGGGTAATCGCGGCCGGTGTTGTAGGCATGCTGTCCCCACTCCCCCTTCATGTTGTCGGCCACGGAAGGCATGTCCTGCCATACGCAGATGCCCAGGCGGTCGGCCCAGTAGTACCAGCGTTCGGGTTCTACCTTGATGTGCTTGCGGATCATGTTGAACCCGAAGTCGCGCGTTTTCTCAATGTCAAACTTGAGGGCTTCGTCGGTGGGGGCGGTGTACAGGCCGTCGGGCCACCAGCCCTGGTCCAGCGGACCAAACTGGAAGTAAGGTTTGCCGTTAAGGCCCATGCGGCGGAAGCCCTTCGCGTCGCGCACCTCGGCGCTCTCGCGGATGGCAGTGTATCCCTTCACGGCGTCAACGGTCTGTCCATCCTTGCGGAGCTCGATCTCCAGGCCATACAGGTAGGGGCGCTCCGGGCTCCAGAGTTCGGGCTGGTCCACTTTGATGCAGGCCGATGCCCCCACGGGAGCAGACGTCTCTGCGAGCACGCTGCCGGTGCCATCGGCCAAGAGGCGATAGACGAGTTCATCGGCCTCGCCCTCAACGCTGGCCGAGAGGGAGAGGGTGCCGTCCAGGGTTGCATCGGCCTGATAACCCGTGATATGGGCCGATGGTACCGGCTCCATCCACACGCTCTGCCAGATGCCGGTGACGGAGGTGTACCAGATGCCGCCGGGGTGAGTCACCTGCTTGCCGCGCGGCTGGAGGTCGTTGTCGGTGCCGTCTGTGACGCGGACCGTCAGATGCTGCTTGCCGGGCACGAGGTAAGGGGTGATGTCCACGGAGAAGCGGGTGTATCCGCCCGTATGCACGGTAACGGGCTGGCCGTTGAGGCAGACCTCGGCCTTCCAGTCTACGGCGTCAAAGTGCAGCAGCGTACGGTCCTTTCTCCAGGAGCGGGGAACGGTGAATGAGCGTTCATACCACAACACACTGTCTTTTCCTACGGTTTTGCCTACGCCGGAAAGGGATGATTCTATGCAGAACGGAACCAGGATCTTGCCTTCCGGAGCGGGCATTTCTTCGGCCTCAGAAGACGTGATGGCATAGTTCCAAAGTCCGTTGAGGGACTTCCACTCCGGGCGCACCATGGTGGGACGGGGATACTCCGGAAGGGCATGGGAAGGCGATACTTCCTGTGCCCAGCGGGTACGGATGTGGTCCCCTACAGGGCTCCAGGGCGTGTTTTCGGTGCAGGAAACTGCTAAAGCAAGGCCGGCGACGGCTGCAAGGAATGTTTTTTTCATGGACGAGTGGTTGAGTTTGTTCATACAAAGTTAGAAGAAATACTGAACATATCAAAGGGCTTCCTGCAAGGGAACGAAGGTGTAGCCACGGCGCCGGAGGGTGCGGATGAGGCGCGGGAGGCGGGTGTAGAACTTGTCGGTGCGGGCGTCGGCGGTGCCCAGGTGGATGAGAAGGATGTGACCGTTCAGGCCTTCCGAAGCCTCAACGGAGAGCAGTTTGTCCAGGATGAAGCGGCTGCTGTAGTAGTGGGGCATGTCGGGGGTGGTGTAGTCACCGTTGGTATAGGTGCCGGACGTGTAGTTCACCAGCTGCAGGCCCATGGAGCGGGCCCAGGAGGAGATGGTGGCGTTGTAGTACTCGTAGGGGGGCATGAAGAGGGGGGCCGATGCCGGCGTAATGCCGAAGGGGGCCATGACCTCGTAGCTGCGGCGGATATCGGCCTCGAACTCTTCGCGGGAGACCAGGAGGGAATCGCGTTTTTCCCAGGGGGCGTAGAGCAGGTGGCCGTAGCTGTGGCTGCCTACGTAGTGGCCATCGGCAAGAAGGTCGCGCACCACGCCGGGGTACTTTTCGAAGAACTCGCCGGTGAAGAAGAAGGCGCCCTTGATGCCGAACCGTTTCAGGGTGGCGCGGATGGAGGCGGCGCCATCGGCCTTGTCGGCGGCGGTGAAAACCAGCGAGATGCGCTTAAGGGAAGGGTCCGTGCGCACGATGCCGCCCTGGTAGTAGACGCTCCGGGAGGCCTGGGCCTTTCCTTCCATCTCATACGCCGAGAGCGGGAACGTGAGGCTGGCGGTGCCGTCCATGGTGGGCTCGTTGGTGGAATAGTCGTGGGTGGAGTCGTGGTAGACGAGGCGTCCGGGCTGGAAGCGCTCGTAATTGATGCCGCCTTCGGTGTTTACGCCGAGGAGGGAGCCAAAGATGGTGTCATAGACGGGGCCGTCTACCAGGCCGCCGGTGGTGTTTCCCAGCTTGTAATTGATGATGAAGGAATGTGGCTGCGTGGGATAGACACCCCCGCGGGGCAGTTCCACGATCATGCTTACGCCCCAGGGATTGCAGCCCAGGAGCCAGTCCCGAAGGGCTCCTTCCATTTCCTCGTAGGTGCGGTCTCCGGTGATTTGCCGGTACAAGATGCACTGCGACAGGAGAGCGGCGGTGAGGTTGTTGGAGCACCAGGTTCCGGGAACGCCGAAGAGGAAAGGACTTCCCTGTGCCCGGTCCCATACGCGGGCGATGCCGCTGCGAAGGTTGCGTACGAACTCTTCCCTCCCCTGGGCTGCCAGGTGCGCGTGGCCCATGTTCATGAACGGGTACCACTGGTAGTGGCGGGCGCTGTCGGCCCCCATCCAGGGCGTGACGGGCTCCTGCCGGCCATATTCCACCGCTTCCACCAGGAATTTGCGGTCTCCGGTGAGGCGGTACATTTCCACGCCGGCCAGTTCCATGTCGTCTACCCAGTTGGTCTCCTCATAGATGTACGGACTCACGACGGAAGCCGTCTGGTGGAAGCCGGGATACTTTACGCCGGTTTCCCAGGCATCGGCCGCCTTCTCCCGGATGCGGGCGGCAAGCTCCGGATAGTAGGGCGCCAGCACGCGGCTGCCGATACTGAAGGCCGATGCATACTTTCCCACGATGGACGCCTTTCCGGTGGTCTTGTTCACCCCGCCGTGGCGTCCCTGCTGCTGCGGCTCCCCCGTGCAGTAGTACACCGGACGGGCGCCGCCCTTGCCCCAGCCGTAGTCGGCCTGATCCTCCGGCGGACGGCGCATGCCCACGTGGTCGCGGTCATCGGCCAGCTGATTGTAAAACTCCCCGGGTTCCGGGTTCATGCGGTCCAGCCAGTCCAGCCCCCAGCGGATCTCGTCCACGATGTCGGGGATGCCGTTGGCGCCGGAGGTACCATCGGCCTGGAAAGCGTCTCCGAAGGCCTTCGGGTTGCGCTCGTAGGCATAGGCCATCTGGTAGATGGCGTTGGCGGTGGTGGTCACGTACTGCAGGCAGTCGGATGCGTCGTGCCAGCCCCCGCGCACATCCAGGTGCTGCCCGGTTTTGGTGGGATGGTAAATGATGATGGCGTCTTTGGTGTGGCAGCTGTCGCGGAGGAAGGGATTGTAGCCGCAGCGCTGCTGGCGCATGTAGTTAAGGACGAAGTCGGCGGTGCCGTCGTAGACCTGCGGGCCGATGGGAAACGTCTCGCTCTCGGCATCGGCTGTCCTGAGCCGATAGGCGCCCGGCGTCCGGAACGCGCTGAAGTCCAGCCGCGCGGTGGCGGCCATCCGGCCCAGCGGGCCCGTGGGGCGGGCCGATGCTTCAAAGACAGTCTGGCCCGTGAAGGCGTCTACCAGCTGGAAGGATTCCGGGGCGGTGTCTCCCATGTACACGGCCACTTTGGTGGCGTGCGGAAGGTAGCCCAGTTGGTTGTGGCGGATCCAGCCTTCGGCGTGGAGGGGAAGGGAAAGAAAAAGGGCGAGGAGGGCAAGGAGCGGTTTCATGGCTCATTCTTTTTTCATGCTATAAAGTTAGCTGTTTTTTGCAAAAGGAGAACGGGGAAATAATTATCCATTTTGGATAATCCAATTTGGATAATCCATTTTGGATAATTGAAAAAATCATGGAGAAACCGTTCCATAGGCGATAAAAAATACTTCGTCTCGGACAAGTATTTCGATTACTGGCTGAGGGAAAATTATTAGGTAACCCGGGTAGAGAATTAAGACTCTTTCACAAACGAGAACAGAGCCCTTACGTCGTCCAGGCGCTCGAAATCCACATTATGCGTGGAAAGATAGGAGTCAATCTTGTCCTTCTTGTCGGGGAACAACTTCATGAAGGTTTTCCGGGACGGGGTAAACGATCGGTTTCTGGCATACAGAATAACAGTCTCCGTCCTTCTGTGCTCGGCCGTGGATGAAAGGTTATAGGTACTTCCCAAATCATCGGACACATAAGATACGCTGGTGATATTGGTGGTCTCGGACCGCACGCCGTAGGCCCCCTTCTTTGCATCCTTTTTAAACACAAGACGCTTGATAACGCAAAGTGAGGCTTCCGGGCACTGAACGACCACCTGCGCATAGCCATTTGACAGGTGAATATAAAGCGTCCCTCCTATCACCACTCTGGCTACGCTGGCATTGTCAAGAAGGGAAAGGATAACCCCTTCGTCATCCTTGAAGCGAAGGGACTGATCAATGGCCGCGATATTGAAAACGCCATTGGAATAATCTCCATTGCGATAATACACCCGGCCAGGAGCAAAAGCCGGTGCCACATAAACCAGGCTGTCCGGGAACTGGCTCTCAAACTTTTCCCATTCGGTCTGTGCAAAAAGCGGTGCAAACAGAAGTGACAGGATAAAAACGCTGATCAGTTTTTTCATAGGCGAAAAAAATCAGGCGGTCACGGGGACCGCCTGAATCGTTGCAAACTAAAGATTAAAGGCTCTCCCAACCAGGGTTCTGGGTGATCTTGAAGCCATTCTGCAGGTAGTCGGACATGACATCGTTGCAGATGGGCTCAAGGTACTGCTTCTCACCACCGAGAGGACCGCGGTCCGTAACGTTGCTGGGAAGGAGGTAACCCTTGATAGCAGCCTTATTGGTTCCATCGTAGGTAATGATATTGCCACTGTTATCCTTCACCTTCAGGGCGTTGGCGCCATAAACGGTGGTCAGGAAAGGACGCTGGGCCTGCACTTCGGCATCGGCCAGGTTCAGCCAGGCGCCCAGCAGGATGTCCGGGTTGGTAGTACCCTGCATGAGTTCCAACTTACCCCAACGGCGGATATCCAGGGAGCGATAGTGTTCTGCAAAGAACTCCATACGACGCTCGCGGCGGATTTCCCAGATCAGCGGGCTGGAAACGACACCGGCATGGGTGGCAGCCTCAATAGCAGAAGTGCGGGCCGGATCGTTGGGAATGGCGTTGATCATCAGGGGAGCCGTCTTCTGCACGCCCTTAGCCACAGCTTCGGGAGCGATAGGACGGTTGCGGATGGCGTTGATGGACTTGTCCAGATCGGCCTGGGTAACGGCGGCGCCGCCGAACTTGTCGGCCAGTTCGGCCTTAGCTTCAATCCAGTTGAGGACAGTCTCGGCGTAACGGACGCAAGGATAACCATTCACATTGGTATTGGAGCGGTACTCGGGACGATTGGTGTTGGAATCATCGGCCCAGAGGGTGGGAGCTTCACGGTTAACAAACTTGATCGTGTAAATACCGGTGCTGGTTCCCAGATGCGTAATAGACTGGTTGAAGGTTGCCTCGAAACGAGGGTCGCGGGAAGCAACCATATCGTCCAGAACAAAGGAATCGGCGTTGGCAACCGTGGAGGTGCTGTAAGGCTTGCCATCATTGCAGAGCCAGGCCTTCAGCGTGGACAGGTTGGCGGAGCGGCACTGGCCTTCGCGAAGGTTGCAGTAAGAAGCCGTGCAGTGACGGACGGCCAGGGCATCGCTGTACTCACGATACAGAAGGACTTCGTGACCAGGCTTCGTGTAGGAGCCGAACAGGGCGTTGAATTCCACGTCGAACTGATAGTTGTTGGAGTCGATGACGATCTGGGCATAATCACGGGCCTTCTCCAGGAAGGTCTTGGCGGCGGCAGAGACTTCAGCAGCGGTGCCGCAAGTCTTCATGGCCTCGTCATTCTTGTGATAAATGTACCAGGTACCTTCGAACAGCATGCAACGGGAAGCCATGGTGGCAGCCACGTAGCGATTCACATAGTTCTCACCGTCGTTGGTACGGATATGCTCAACAGCATAATCAAAGTCCTCAACAGCTTTCTTCATCACCTGGATACGGGGATCACGGTCTTTGAACATAGCCTCACGGTCCGTATCGGAGACGGGCTTGTCAAAGTAAGGGACATCGCCGAAAGACATCACAAGGAGGCTGTACTCATAGGCACGGAAGAAACGGGCGATGCCCATCCAGTGCTCATAGTCGGAAGCCGAATAGCTATCCTTGTTGGCCTCAATACGGTCAATAAGGATGTTCCATTTACGGATATAGGAGAAATCCCAACCGGTAGAACCACGACGGGGCAGGAAACGGACGCCCTCCGTGCGGAACCAGTTATCATCCGGAACCTGGTTGCAGATATCCGGCTGAGCGCCGCTCTTCGAAGCATCGTCGCTATACTCAGCACCGTTGTTGTTGTAAGCAGAGGGAGCGTGGGTGCCGGTCCATCCCGAGTTATAGCCTACGAAATAGTTCTCATAGGCGCCATTGACAAACAGGCGGATGTTGTCAGCGTTTTTCCAGTAAGTTTCATCTGTCAGGGAAGTCTTGTCTTCACGGGTGAGGAAAGCTTCACAACCGGTCACGGTTGCAAGAACCATCACTGACAGGAATGCATATAATAGCTTTTTCATGTTATCTAGGAATTAGAAAGTGAGTTGTACACCGAAGGAAGCAGACTTGAAAGCAGGAGCGCCGACACCGGCACGGCTCTGGTTGTAGCTGCTGCTCAGGATGGAAGATACACCGGCGACCTCTTCAGGATCGATAGGAAGTCCCTTGAGATGATCGAAGGTGAAGAGATTCTCCAGAGAGACGTAGACGCGCAGGTTTTCAATGTTCACCTTTCTGACAAGCTTCTTAGGCAGCGTGTAACCGAAGGTCACGTTCTTAAGACGCAGATAGGCCATGTTCAACAGATAACGGTCGCTGACCTTCATATTGAAGGCATCGGTTCCGCCACCCATGTTATAGGCGCGGGGATAGAAGGCGTCGTAGTTGGACTCGATCAGGTTTCCCTTATCATCAAACTCTTCAAACCAGAAATCGTTGGCAAAGGCTGCGGCCATGGCACCGTCGGAGGAGTTGAAGCCGGCCAGGGACAGAGAGGAGGAGCCCCACATGTCACGCTTGCCAATGCCCTGGAAGAACATGGACAGGTCGAAGCCCTTGTAGTCGGCCGCGATGCGGAAGCTGTACTCGTAACGAGGAGTGGTGTTACCAATCACTTCCAGGTCACCGTGACGGGACTGTCCCCAACGCTCCGGATGATCGGGATCGTTTTCTTCATTGTAGACGCCGAAGAAACGGGAACCTTCCGTGATCTTGCCATCACCGTCCAGATCTTTGTACTTCACGTCGCCAGGGCCGAACATAACGGCGTTGGAGGCGTTGTAACGACCCTGCAGAGGGGCATTGGGATCGGTGGTCTGGTAATGGGCATACTGATAATCGGACGGGTTGCTGGGATCGTTAGCCTCGATTCTGATCAGGTTGCCACTGGCATCACGGGCGAAATCATCGTTCTGATAGAGACGGTCTACGCGGAAGCCCCAGATTTCACCGTAGGTCTTGCCCACGTACCAGTCGTCAATGCTCTGTACGTCGCCGTACTTGGTGATGATGGTCTTCGCATCGGCCAGGGAAGCCGAAGCCGTCAGGCTGAGACCGTTGTCGAAACGGTGGCCCCAGTTGATGGAGAGTTCCCAACCATTGGTACGCAGGGAACCCACGTTAGCCTTCGGAGCGGCAGCACCATAGGTATAGGCCACGCCGGGACCGGGAACGATCATGCCGTTCGTGTTTCTGCGATACCAGTCGAAGGTAACGGCGAAATCATTGAACAGGGAGAAGTCCACACCGAAGTCCAGCGTTTCGATATCCTGCCAGGTAATGCCGGAGGAGATAGGGGAAGGAGTAGCATACTTGGTATCCTTGGCGCCATTGTGGATCCAGGTAATCGGAGAACCGGCCATGGTGGCAATATACTGCGAGCCGGGGACGGTCTGGTCACCGATGGTACCCCAGGAAGCGCGAAGCTTCATGTTAGTGAGAACGGGCTTGACGGGTTCCATCCAGGGCTCTTCCGTCACACGCCAGCCGGCGGAGAAGGAAGGGAACCAACGCCATTTCAGCGCGGACGGGAATTTGGAGGAGCCGTCGTAACGGAGGTTACCCTCCAGGAGATACTTCTCCTTATAGTTGTAATTGACACGGCCGAAGAAGCCCAGCTGGGAATTCCAGGAATAGTCTCCACCGTTGGTCATGGTACCGGTTGCCAGGTTGAACTGGGCATTCGTATAATCCATCAGTTCCATTTTCTTGGCCCAGTGATCCGTGTAGTCGTAGGCCACGCGGTTGATACCCAGCAGGAAATTAAAGTGATGGGCGTTCTGAAGATCCAGAGAGTAGTTGGAGGTGATGTTCAGCGTGCTGCGCTGGGAAAGGCTGCTGCTCTGCTGAACGAAGTCCATACCGGAGCCCTTAGAAGTATAATAGGCCGGGATAAAAGCACGATCCTCGATGGTTTCACCCAGTCCGTTAAAGTCGCTCCAGTAGTTCTTGGTGGTTTTGGCCACACCGGCCTCGTCGGTAAGGACGGAAGGATTGGACCAGGTATCACCGGCATAGAAACGGGTACCGGGACGGTGGCTGAGGGAATTATTAACGGCGTAGGTGTAGTCAATATTGATATCCCAGTTCGGGAGAGGAGTGATGGTCGTTCCCACATTGGCGCTGGTGTAGTTCGTATTGGTGAAGCCAGTGTTGGCAGCCTTCACTTCATAGGCAGGGGAACGCATCTCGTAACCGTTGGAGTCTTCCTTGGCAATGGTCTGCATGGAGCTCCAGCGATACAGGTACAGCCAGGCATCATTGGTGAAGCCGGTCGTGTGGTTGGGCCAGCGCTTGAGGGTCTTGGAGAACATGAGGCCGGCGCGGAGCGACAGCCAGTCGTTCACCTTGGTATTCACGCGTGCGTTGGCATTCCAGCGCTGGAAGTCATCGGCCTTGGCGTCTTTCAGCTGACCGGTCTGACCCATGTAACCTGCGCTGAAGTTGTAGTCGGTACGGCCCTTGTTGCCAGCCACGGAGATGCTGTGGTTCTGGCTGGGGGCGTTCTTGCGGATCATGTATTCGGCAGGATTGTAGGTACGGATACCGAACACATTGGCGCCGTCATAGTAGTAGTCACGGCCATAGACCATGGGATCGTCAGCGCCGATGGTGCTGCCGAACTGCTTCTCCCACTCCACGGCGGCCAGATAGCTCTGACGGTTCACGTGCCAGGGATAGCCGGCGATAGCACCGCCCGTACGCTCAAAAGCCTGAACGGTGTAATGCATGGCATTGACACGGCCGATCTCGAGGGGCTCTGCCAGATTCTGGAAAGCAAAGTTGCCATTATAGGAAACACGGACATGGTCCTTTTCGCTGGATCCCTTCTTGGTGGTGATCAGGATCACACCGAAAGCAGCCTTTGCACCATAGATGGAAGCAGAGGCGGCATCCTTCAGGACGGAGATAGACTCGATATCATCGGGGTTAACCAGCTGAATGGAGGGAATCTCTACGTTATCCAGGAGGATAAGCGGGCTGGAGGAACCCTGGATGGAAGCGAACTGACCACGGATGCGCATGACAGGTTCTGCACCCACTTCAGCGCTCATGATACGCACGTTCAGACCGGGGGCGGCACCCTGCAGACCACGACCCACATCCGGAATAGGACGGGCTTCGAGGGTCTCGGACACATTCACAGAAGCGACGGCACCGGTAAGGTTGGCCTTCTTCTGTGTGCCGTAACCCACAACGACGGTCTCGGCAAGCATCTCGGCATCGTCTTCCAGGACAATCTTGAGATTGTCGCCGGCAGCCACCTGAACGGTGACATAGCCGATGCAGGAGAT
>JAEEGK010005571.1_pt1 | contig 30434 bp, 26 predicted proteins | sample 8958771 | NCBI WGS metagenome assembly JAEEGK01 (sample SAMN16246547, study PRJNA631951) | gut metagenome | biome: gut microbiome; feature: rumen; material: SC-attached | host: Bos | place: Iran: Karaj | collected 2018-10 | reverse complement strand
GAGCGGTATCTATGAGCATAGCTGTTTCTTTGTATGAAGCACCCGCAAAGCAAACCTTGACCGCAGTTTTTCTCCACAATCTTTCCACATCCGAAGTTTTAAAATTCTCGGTAAGACTGGAGCCTGTGATAAGAGCTTCGTAGGAAAAGTGCTTTACGATTCCGTCGTTTTGGTATCTTTCCTCGGAAAGCGTATAAGGGATACCCTTTATGGGCGCATGATAATGAAAGAAAGGATCGATGAAAACGACAAAAACCGCTGTCATAAACAGCGGTATCAAAAGAATTATGAAGAATTTAAGTATAGCGTGCTTCTTCAATCAATCGTCCTCTTTATCGAGTATTTCAATCATTCCGAGAAAAGGATGAACAAGAAAACATACTCTTTTGTTTTCGAATGCAACGGCGGGCTTTGGCTCCTCAAACATGACATAGCCGGATTTAGTAAGCCTTTCGATCTCGCCATCAAAATCATCCGTCGAATAACAGATATGGTAAGGGGAATTCCCGATTTTTTTATGAAGACCGCATACCACTGAGTCCTTGGTTTCCGGGGAAATAAGCTCAACCACGTAGCCGTCCTTTTCCACAAAGGAAATATTAACGCCACGAAGCTCATCAAAAACAGGCTCGGTCACAGATTTATAACCAAGAGCCAGTATGGCATCCCTGCCGCGTTTATGATTCTTTACAAGATAGCCTATATGATGAACCTTAAGCATTATGCAAACTCCGCAATCTTGTCGATCAGCTGTCCGACGTTCTTCATTCCGACGATGTCCTTCATGGGAAACTTAATCCCGAATTCATCCTCGATAACACCGATAAGGGTAATATGCATCAATGAGTCCCATCCGTCCACATCTGCCGCAGTCGTGGAATCCTCCAGTTTGATGTCATCGGTATCAAATACATCTTTGAAAATCTCTTCGAGTTTTGCAACTATTTCTTCACGCGCCATTTTCTCACCTTCCTGAAATTTCTATGCTCACTTCTTTGGGTTTATACTCTTCTGTTCTGACTTCCCAAGCGGTATTGCCCGCTCCGTCCTCGGAAACTTTCTTGAAACCGAAGAGTGAGTAAAAATCTTTTACCATGGTATTCTTCTCTGTGGGATAATAAAAGCCTTTTACCGTCAAAGCGCCTTTCTCGGCGCATCTTCTGACAAATTCGTTCATCATGGCGTATTCCATGTCGCGCTTTAAAACTCGGCAACTCATGAGCCATAAGATTATCTGAACTTCGTCACCGACTTTCTTTCCGATGGCGACACTTACAACACCGTTATCGCCGAATTTGTCCTCAAGCTTTCCATACAATGTGATGTACTCAGAGGACAAAGCAAATTCCCCTATCTCGCTTTGGGAAAGCCTCAGTGTTGTAAGGTTAAACTGATTGCTTTTGTTGGTAAGCTGAGCGATCCTCGCCATATACTCGGGAGCGAAAGCATCTATTTCGGCCTTCATGTTTAAGGACTTCAAATACTCACCGTAATCGGCAAAATTTGCGGCGGCCTTCATTCTTTCCGCATTTTCCCTGTACATTTCCGCACGCTTTGCATCATCCTTTGAAAGCGCGATTACCTCAAAGAAACCGGACCTGTCGAGAGTTCTTATATAATTTTCGATCCCGTCCATTTCAGGAACCGAAACCCCTTTGACGTTTTCTCTGACAAGCTCTCTTTCTGCGGGATTGTCGTCAACAAAAACAAAGCTTTCGGGCAAGAGATTCAGTTCTTTTGCGGTCTCGATCAGATTATAATCTTTGTTGTTCCAGTTTGCTTTGAACGAAGCAAAATCGTCGAGTTTCAAAACCGAATCGGGTCTTTCTAAACCGGTCTTTGCCGTATCCTCGTTATTCTTAGAATTTACGGATAAGATAACTCCGATCTCTTCCTGTCGTTTGAGGTATTTCTGAAACTCATGATACCCCTGAGCCATGGGAGTTTCCTGCCCGATCTCAATATTATCTGCTCCGTCGTCACCGATCACCCCACCCCAAAGAGTGTTGTCAAGATCGAGGGAAAGTGCTTTCTTGTTCTTCCCGAAAACGGCCTTGATTATCCTGGCCACGCCGAAGGCACATTGAGGGATCGCTTCCAGGGTCATGGCGTATTTATACATGCACCAGTAGAGAGCATCTGCCCACTTATCAAGACCGAAGCAGGCCGCCTCATAGTTGATGTCGTGAATGTAAAAATTTTCATGAGAGCATGCAAATTCCGTGAACAAAGCATTGAGCTTGTTTACAAAGTTAACACCGCCCCCCGGGAATACCGCATCCGCATTTCCCAGAAGCCTGTACGTTGGATACTCAAAATTATTCTGGATCACGGGACAGTTGTATTTTTCCTTTAAACTGTTCCAAAGTTCTTCGAATCTCTCATAAGTTTCGTTGGCAATGGCCTTGGCTGCCTCTGAATTGTCGGTTGCCTTGGGCCATGAAATAATATTTCTGGAGGTGGTGTGAATGTAGATCACGTCGGGCGCAAATTCCTTTAAAGCCGGATTATCAAACATTCCGTCTTCAAAGAACTTGTTATATTCGCTTTCATAAAAAGAAGGCCTGATTCCGAAATTGAGAAGAAAAAGCTCGAGCATGTTCTTAACTTCCGCAGTCGTGCTTCCGCCGAGAATAGCCACTTTCTTCTCAAGAAAGTTCGTGCCTTCCGCCAATAAACTCTTTTTTATTTGTGCTTTTTTCTTTATCAGATAACCCGCATCAAACGGATATTCAAGTTCCCGCATTTGTCACCTCATTATCAATAATTCTATATATTTATCCTTTAAAAAGCAATACCCTTATTCCCCACGAAACCTTTCTGTGATAGAATTATTGGGATAATTTGCACATCATTGCGGAGAGACTATGTTATTCAATTCACATATATTTATCTTTGTTTTTTTGCCCTTATGTCTGGCCGGGTGGTTTTTATTGAACCGCTTTCGGCTTTATAAGATTTCAAACATTTTCCTCATCGGAATGTCGCTTTGGTTCTACGGCTATTTCAATCAAAAGTACCTTATCCTGATCACAGCAAGCATCCTGATCAATTACACGATAAGCTTCCTGATGGAAAAGTTCGCAAAGGCCGAGAAAGTTTTTTTCTTTGCGGGGCTTATGTTAAATATCCTCGTGCTCGGATACTTTAAGTATTACGATTTCTTTGTTGAAAACATCAACGCCCTTTTCCGGACGAATTTTGCACTGAAACACATACTGCTTCCTCTGGGGATCAGTTTCTTTACGCTTCAACAGATTTCTTTCCTGATAGACAGGCACTGGGGGTCCGCTCCCCACTACGGGATCATCGATTACGCTTCGTATGTGACGTTTTTTCCGCAACTGATTGCGGGACCCATAGTTTTTCACAACGAGCTCATCCCCCAGTTTAAAGACGAATCGAAGCGCCGCTTCAATCCCGAAAACCTGCGCGACGGTGCGATCCTTTTTATCCTCGGGCTCTCGAAAAAAGTGCTGATAGCGGATTACTTTGCCATTTCGGTAAACTTCGGCTTCGATAAGATTTTGTACCTTGATACGCCCTCCGCCTGGCTCGTTGCTTTGAGCTATACCTTTGAATTGTACTTTGACTTCTCAGGCTATTGCGACATGGCTGTCGGCCTCGGAAAGATGTTTAATCTGGATCTTCCGATCAACTTCAAATCGCCTTACAAATCCCACTCCGTTCCCGAATACTGGACAAGGTGGCACTACACTCTCACAAGGTTCTTTACGCAATACATATATACGCCTCTCACCGTCCACGGAGTACGCAAAAAGAAACGCAAACTCTACGCCTTTATCACACCTTTGACTGTTTACTTTATCAGCGGTTTCTGGCACGGAGCCAGCTGGACCTTCATCCTTTGGGGACTGGCTCAGGGAGTGGCAACGATCTGGTCACAAAGAAAGTTTTTCAAGCTCAAGAAAAACTTCCTCACCTGGATCTGCACCTTTATTTTTGCGATAATCACCCAGGCGATCTTCAGAAGCGAGACCGTTCCCAATATGGTAAGGATCCTGAAGGCCATGTTTGTTCCTTCATACAACGGGTTCCTTGTGGATATGGGAAGTACCATGAGCAGCCTTGCGATATTCAGGGCTGTGTTCGAAAAAATCCTGACGCCCTCGTATCCGCTTGTTTACTGGATTTACTTTGTATTTATTTTGATCAGTTTCGTTATTGCAGGCTTTATTCTCAAGGGAAGGAACGCCATAGAGATCCTTGCTTATCGAAGAGAAAAGGGAATAACCGTGAGCTTTACGCTGTTCCTCGCGGTATTGCTCGTTGTAAGTCTGGTTTCCATGACCGGAGTCAGCACATTCCTTTACTTCAATTTTTAGTCTGCGCGATTGACTTTTATGAACGGTTTATGTATGATAGACCATGTCGCAGACCTTGGTCTCACGCAATGTACGCCCACGAACCGTGTCAGGTCGGGAACGAAGCAGCACTAAGAGGGAATGTACATGTGCCGTGAGGGTGCCGGGGTCTGTGATTTTTTATAAGGAGCGCAACCTTGACCGACAGGACTCAAAACAATCGCATTACCGGCTTAAGCGATAACACATTATTCAATCTTTATGAAAACTGCACTCTTTGCCCGCGTAGGTGCGGTGTCAATCGTAATGCGGGCGTCAAAGGCCGCTGTCATGAGTCTTCCGACCTCTATGTTTCCCGTGCCGCGCTTCACTACTGGGAAGAGCCCTGCATAAGCGGTACTACAGGCTCCGGAACTGTTTTCTTTTCAGGCTGCAATCTCGGATGCGTTTACTGCCAAAATTATGATATTTCCCGCGGTGATTCGGGTAAAAAAATACCGCTTTCAAGACTTGCCGAAATCTATTTTGAGCTTGAAAAAAAAGGTGCTGCGAACATCAATCTTGTCACACCCACTCACTATATTCCCCACATTCTAAAATCCATCGAATCGGCAAAAGAAAAAGGCTTTTCGCTTCCCTTCGTGTACAACACAAGCGGTTACGAAAATGCCTCAAGCATTTCGCTTTTAAAAGGTCACATCTCCGTTTTTCTCACGGATTTAAGATATCTTAATCCCGATAATGCGGAGCATTTTTCCCGCGCAAAGGACTATCCCGACAAAGCAAAAGAAGCCCTTTCCAAAATGTTTGAGACTACCGGAACTCCCATTTTCGACAAAGAAACCGGACTGATGAAAAAGGGCGTGATCGTCCGCATTCTCGTTCTTCCGGGGCAAACGGAGGATGCCATGAACATCACCGAATACCTTTACAAGACCTACGGTGACGGGATTTATATAAGTTTTCTTCGTCAATACACTCCCATATCGCAAAATATCCCCGAAGGCGAAAAATATAGGTCGCTAACGCGAAGGTTAACGACCTATGAATATGAAAAAGTTATTGATTTTGCCCTGAATCTGGGCATCAAAAATGCCTATATGCAGGAACGGGGAACCGAAAAAGAAAGTTTCATTCCCGCATTTGACAATGAAGGGGTCTGATCAGCCTTTGCCTAAAAGTGAATCAAGATCAAGGCTTTCCCAATCTTCGGGATCGTCTGCGTTCAGGTTCTCATCCGTAAGCCCCAGCTTGTTTTCCTTTTCGGTAACCGCATTTGCAGCTTCGGTAACGGTCACAATACCCTTGCCGGGGAAGGATGTGAAGTTGCTTTCGATGTACTGTCTCACGGAAGAGTCTGCGGCATAGACATCTTCACCTTCATAAATGATATTTCCGGACATAATGTTCTGGGTTCCTTCAACACCCTCTGTATCAAGATACTCAAGAGCATATGTTGTCATCATGTTCTCGCCGTTATAGAGGTTTGTATCTTCGGTGTTTACCCTGTACAAAAGAAGATAAACATTTTCATCCGCTGCGTAAACAAAGTCCGTCATAAAATCGACGGAGCATGCATAAGCCAGTTCGTTTCTTCCGTCTGCAGTAAGAACCGAAACGCTGTATCCAAGGCTGGCGGCACCGTTGCTTCCGGAATTGAAGATAACACCTGCGTTGTTAATCTCAGTCGAGGATCTGGTCCAGGAATCACCTGAATATATCAGTTTATAACTTCCGCCAAAATCCTTGATCACAAAGTTTATGACCCATGTTTCAATCGAAGCGGCTATTGTTGCTTTTACAAGAAGTTCACGGTTTCCGTCGCTTCCGCAGTCGATAAAGGTCGTTTCCACGGAGGAAACCTTTGCTGCCTCATCCCTTGAGGCGATCCTGAGGGTGTCAACAAAGGATCCGAGGGTAACTTTTGCACCGTCCGTGAGGGTATCGCTGAATCGAATGTTGGTGCCGGAATCTGCATCGGATGATACTTCAAATTCTGCCGAGTTGTCTAAAATGTCCGCATAAGGATCTTTTTCTTCCGCTTTGTTATCTGCGGATGATGTAGAATCGGAAGCCGATGCCGTAGACGCCGAAGCGCTCTGGCTTATGCTGCTTACCGAAACTTTGCTGTCTGATGTGCTGTCGGTCTTTCCCGTGCACGCAGCACACAGGATCATGGCCGAACAAAGTAAAAGTGCTAAAAATTTCTTCATGTCTTCTCTACTCCGCTGTGTTTAAATATTTGATGTAGTTAAGCACCATGAGCGCAATCTTAAAGGTAAGAGCGTCATCAAAGGTGCGCACATCGAGACCCGTTGCTTTTTCAAGTTTCTCAAGTCTGTAGACCAGAGTGTTTCTGTGAACAAACAACTGTCTGGATGTTTCGGAAACGTTAAGGTTGTTATCAAAGAACTTGTTAACGGTGTTAAGCGTTTCCTCGTCAATCGTGAAGGTCTCACCGTCCTTGAAGATCTCTTCGATGAAAATGTGACAGAGATTCTCGGGCAGCTGATAAATAAGTCTTCCGATACCCAGCGTGGAATAAGAAATAACATCTTTCTCCGCATAGAATATCTTTCCGACGTCAAGGGCCATTTTTGCTTCTTTGTACGATTTGGAGACGTCCTTAAGTTCGCCCACCATGGAGCCGAAGGAAACACGTACCTTGAGCATTGCCTCTGTGTTGATGATATCAACGATAGACTTGGCAATATTCAAAAGATCGGAATATTCGTATCCGTCTTCCACGTTTTTAATGAGAATGATGTTTTTCTCATCTATGGCGGTTAAGTAGTCACCGGACTGGGCATTAAACATGCCCTTCAAAACTTCCATGGCGGAATTGTCGCGCTCGATTCTGGCTTCAACCAGAAAAACGACGCGCTTGGCATTCACGTCAACGTGAAGTTTCTTTGCACGATTGTATATGTCAACAAGAAGAAGGTTGTCAAGCATGAGGTTCTGGAAGAAATTGTTTCTGTCAAAACGCTCTTTATAGGCTACGATAAGAGCCTGTATCTGCGAAACGGCAATTTTCGCGATGGTGTACACATCATCGCCGGTTCCCGTTGCCACAAGCACATATGCCAATTCGCCTTCGTCAAAGACTTTCAAAAGATGATGCTTCCCGATTACCTGTGAATCCGCCGGGGATTCGGCAAAGGCTTCCACGAAGTTGCGGGACAGCTCCGCAGGTTCAAAAGTGGAAGCTACAGTCAATCCTTCCAAATCGTATACGCAGAAATCGGTACGCGTAATATTGTGCAAGTCATCGATACTGTTTTGAATAATCTGGCCTGTAATCATATGGACCTCCATTTTTTCCTTACCTAATAATACCACAAAAAAGCGATGTCTCAATGTCTTTTTTTGATTTATTCATTTATTGAGCATTGCAGAAACAATCTTTATTGAACTTCGGAGTTATGTGTGGGATAATTAATTGCAAGGCGGTTTATACTCTTTGCGGTATAAACCGAATTTTTATGAAAAGGAGTTCTTTTTATGGAAAAGTTGTTTAAACTCAAGCAAAACAACACCACCGTGAAGACCGAGATCATTGCCGGTCTCACAACTTTCATGACGATGGCTTACATCATCGCACTGAATCCCAATCTGCTGATCGGATTCGGAGCACAGGACACAGCGCTTTGGAAAGGTGTTTTCCTGGCAACCTGTCTTGCTTCTGCAGTCGGTACCATTTTCATGGGTCTTGTGGCCAACAAACCCTTTGCAATGGCTCCCGGAATGGGACTTAACAGTTTCTTTGCAGTTGTGGTTGCAAACATCATGGCCATCACCAGCCTTTCGCAGCTTGAATCCTACAGAGCCGCGCTTTGCATCATCCTGATCGAAGGTTTGATCTTCATCTTCCTTTCTCTTTTAAATGTCCGTGAGAAAATTGTGGATGCAATCCCCCCGGCAGTCCGCCTCGGTATCGGACCCGCCATCGGTATGATGCTCATGAATATCGGCTTCGGTTCAAACGTTGGCATTATGGACGAAAAGTACAATACCTTTTATGTAATGAAAGATTTCTTTGCTTCCCTTACTGCCAAGCATGCAAGCGAAACCATGGGAACCGCTTATCCCGAAATGGTCATTACCGTTGTTACAATCTTCTTTGGTCTCTTTGTAATCATCTTCCTTGACCACAAAAAGATCAAAGGATCGGTCCTTTACGGAATGCTTTGCGCTTCCGGTCTTTACTGGGGATGCGAAGCCCTCTTCTTAAAGTCAAATCCTTTTGCAAGCCTCAAGGGTGCGTCTTTCTTACCTCCCTTCAAAGAAATGGCCGAAACGACATTATTCTCGTTTAACTTCAAAGGCTTCCTTGAACTCGGATGGGTTACCGCTCTTACTTTGATCGTAACGTTTTGTATCATTGATATGTTCGATACCATCGGAACTCTCGTCGGTACCGCAAGCCGTGCCGGAATGCTTGACAAAGACGGCAAGATGCCTCAGATGAAGGAAGCCCTTCTTGCGGATGCAGTGGGCACCATCACAGGTTCTGCCACAGGTACTTCCACAGTTACCACCTTCGTTGAATCCGCAGCAGGTGTTGAAGCAGGCGGACGTACAGGCCTTACCGCTTTGACCACGGGTATCATGTTCCTGCTTTGCATGTTCATCGCACCCATCGCCGGTATCATCCCTCCCGCAGCAACCTCCGCAGCCCTCATTTATGTCGGCTTCCTAATGCTTGCTAACCTCAAGAAGATCAACTTCGAAGATGCTTCACAGCTTATCCCTGTTGCTATCATGCTGATCGCAATGCCTATTTCAAGCTCCATCGGACACGGAATCGGACTTGCACTTATCTCCTACTCCTTCATCAAGATCTGCACAGGCAAAGCAAAAGAAGTTTCCTGGCTTACCTACGTACTTTCGGTACTCTTTATAGTTAAATTCTTCTGCGCGATCTAAACTCTTTCCGCAGAGGTTATTTTGGAGCTTAAAAACCGCCTTCATCCCCGGGTGACAGGCGGTTTTTTATGCTTCCTTTGGCAGTTTTAAAATCGAATTTCCATGCACGGGCCTGCGCATAAAAAAGAACCCGGCCGGTTTCGGTCGGGTTCTTATATATTGCGTATTGTTTAATACTAGTTGGTGATAACCTGCTCGGTTTCCTTGTCAAATACGTGGATCTTCTCAACGTCGAGAGCGAACTTGATGTTGTCGCCGGGACGGGAAGTGGTACGAGGATCAACTCTGGCAGTAATCGGGAACTCAGCAAGATCGAAGTAAAGGAATACTTCGGCACCGAGAAGCTCGTATACTCTGACGGTTGACTCGAATACGCTGTTGGGAGATGCTTCGATGAACATCTGGGAATCATAAACGTCTTCGGGACGGATACCGAATGTAACGGTCTTTCCGTTGTAGTTGCCTTCGATAAGCTTCTTGGACTTAGCGGGAGGAAGGGGAATAGCCTTTCCTGCTACGTTAAGGTAAGCAACATCGCCCTTAACTTCAACTTCAGCATCAAGGAAGTTCATCTGAGGAGATCCCATGAATCCTGCAACGAAGAGGTTGCAAGGCTTCTCGTAAAGGTTCTGAGGGGTATCAACCTGCTGGATAACACCGTCCTTCATAACTACGATTCTGGTACCAAGGGTCATAGCCTCGGTCTGGTCGTGGGTTACGTAGATGATGGTGGTGCCGAGTCTCTGGTGAAGCTTAGCGATCTCGATACGCATCTGTACACGAAGTTTAGCATCCAAGTTGGAAAGAGGCTCGTCCATAAGGAATACCTTGGGCTTACGTACGATTGCACGTCCCATGGCAACACGCTGTCTCTGACCACCGGAAAGAGCCTTGGGCTTACGGTCAAGAAGGGGAGTTAAGTCAAGAATCTTTGCAGCTTCTCTAACTTCTCTGTCGATCTCGTCCTTGGGTACTTTTCTTAACTTAAGACCGAATGCCATGTTGTCATATACGGACATGTGAGGATACAGAGCGTAGTTCTGGAATACCATCGCGATATCTCTGTCCTTGGGCTCAACGTCGTTAACAACCTTGTCACCGATCTTTAATTCGCCGGAAGTGATGTCTTCAAGACCTGCGATCATACGAAGTGTGGTAGACTTACCACATCCCGAAGGGCCTACGAAGATGATGAACTCTTTATCTGCGATTTCGAGGTTAAAATCCTTAACGGCTTCAAATCCGTTGGGATAAACCTTGCAGATGTTTTTCATGGATAAACTTGCCATAATTTTCCTCCTGTAAAAATCGTGGGGAAACTCCCACGGTCAATCTGGTATCAGTATAAATAAATTAACGGTTAATTACCATACGCCAAATTTACAAATTTTATCGCTACAATTGTGAAAATTGCTACTTTTAAAACTTTAACACCGCGTTAGAAGACATGTTACCGAAGCGACCTGACTTAAAGTATACAATTTGACTAATGTCACTCACTGCCCTGATAAAGTTCCTCGTTATAGAAGACAAGCCTGTTTTTACCGCGCTTTTTGGCCTTGTACAGGGCCTGGTCGGCGGTTTCGTACAGAGCCTTGAAGCTCTTTGCATCGTCGGGATAGACTGCCGCACCGATGCTGGCGGTGGCGGAATATTTCACATAGTCTCCCCCGGCTTTAAAGTCGTGGAAGAAACGCACAAGACGGTCGGCTTCCTCTTTAACCTCGGCATCGTTCTTGACATCTTTCAAAAATACGATAAATTCATCGCCGCCGATACGGCCGATGATATCGGAAAATCTGAATACGGAACGGATTTCCTTTCCGAGGGTCTTCAACATGGTGTCGCCGAAAGCATGTCCCATGGTGTCGTTTATCTTTTTAAAGTTGTCCACGTCAAGAACAAACATAAGCGCCCTGCCCCTCGGGTTGTCGTCTATGTATTCCTGAATTTTTCGCTCTGTGGCAAGTTTATTGTAAAGATCCGTAAGAAGGTCTGTGTCTGCTTTGTTCTCAAGCTCCCGACCCCGCTCTCTTGACTTAAGTGTGGCGGATATGAGGGTTCCGAAGGCAAAAAGCGCAAACATGATGATCACGGCGGAAAGGCGGATGACCATGCCTCTGTTCTTTGTGTTCTGTCTCGACACCACGTCGTCAAAATAGAACTGTCTCACACCCATTGTAAGGAAAAGCCCCGAATCCCCGACGGGTACAAAAACAAAAGTCCTTGAATCGCTTCCGATACCGGCTTTTACGGTGCAGGCTTCTTTGGCCCTGAACTTTACCCAGAATTCCGAATAATCGTCGATCTTTGAATTCCCCGAGATCTTTTCAATCAGATTTGCATCTTTTAAGAATACGCTGTCCGTATCCCTGTACTTTGAGAATGAGCAAAGGACCTTACCCTCTTCGGAAGTAAGGCAGATAAACACATATTCACCGTAAACAAAATCCGGAAGCGTTGCTTCGAGCTCTTCGGCCGAAACAGTAAAAAGAATGGATTTCGAAGAATCCGGAACGGGCTTCAAAACCGCAAAGGCTTCGACATCTGCGTACCCGTCCGTATCAAGAACAGCATATAAAGGCGTGTCTTCCGCGCCTGTAAAGTCTGTAAGGGTTAATTTGTCGGAAACATCTGAAAGACCCGCATCTGCGGTTATAAGAGTGTCGCCGTCAAAGATAAAAGCATGAGAAAAACCGGTTCCGTCCTTAATGGCGGCCAGCTGTTTTTCGGAAACAGAATCACCCTCTGCTTTGGTTATGGCCGCAAAAACATTTCCGGCAGTATCGGCTTCCGTCATCGCACGATCAAAAACAACGGTCCTTTCCGATAGCTGCCGAAGCATCCTCTCTCGTATCTGAGCTGTAGAGTCGCTTTTGTTTTTTCCGGTTAATTCGAACATCAGCACGATTATTATCGCGATGAAGGCCAAATCCACAAGAGCCCATGTAAGAATGGCTCCCTTTGTCTGTTTTACTGCCGCCATATATCTCCAAAACGGTAAGGGTGAATCAATTATCAGGTGTCAGGTTCGGATTTTTCTTCCTTTTCTTCGATTTTTGCGGGCTCCTCGGAAGAAGCATCCGTTTCGCCCTCTTCCACGGGAGCCACGGTCCACTCGTAGTCGCCTACGGGCTGCTCGGTCTCGGGTTCGAAACGCTTGAAGGTCTTGTTATAGAGCATAGCCGAAAAGTATGCGGGTGCTCCGAAGAAGAACAGGACTGCAAGGGGAAGAATCTGCGGTACTCCAAGCGCCGCAACCGGAGGAATTGCAAGAAGCAAAACCATAAGGATAGTCTTGGGAAGCACCAGAATACTCATAAGGAACGAGTTTTTGAGGGTTCTCCTGATGGTATTCTTAAAGTGTGATAATACAGGGAACGTAAATACAAATGTGAAAAGGAACATAAGGGATGCAAGGGTAAGACCCGCAATCATCACCGTATGGAAGGTTCCCGTAAACGAATTTGAGAAAAGAACAAGGTGGAAGTCCCAGGCAAGAAGATAAGCTCCCGCCTCGAAGATCAGCCAGATTACCGTAGCCTGAAGGAAATTCTCTTTGAAGGATCTGAAATAATCTCTCGTGATGTAGCCTTCTTCACCCCGCACAAGTTTTAAGCATACAAAGTGCAGAGCGGTAAAGCCTGCGCCTGCAGGTATGGACGCCACCAGAAAGATCAAAAAGAACAATACGGGGATTCCCGCAACGGTGTAATTTTGGTCGGCGTTCATTACGCCTATGATGCCCACCGCAATGAATACTGCGGGAATACACATAACAAGCGTCAGAATATTAAGCCACAGAATATCTGTCATGCGGCTTAAAAACCTCATGAGAGGGCTGTCAAGATTAAAAAATTTCATGTCTCACTCCTATTTGTTTTGTTCGTATGTAGTCTTATAATTTTCTTTCAATCTGTTGTAGGTGGACATCATCTGGGCGTTCTTCACCGCAACTTCGTCCATTATCTCGTCGTAAGAAGAAATGAACTTTCTCACAACCTCGGAACTGAGTTTTCCTGTGGAACTCTCAGATTTGAGTATCTCGATGACCTGCTGCTTGGGCTTGGGCTCGCGATAACTTCTGGTGCTGGTAAGGGCGGTGATCATATCCGCCACCTGAAGTATCTTTTGCATCCGGGACATCTGGTCCTCACGAAGTCCCCTGGGGTAACCGGAGCCGTTTCCGCGCTCATGATGGGCCGCGATTATATCCACCACCTCGTCGTCAAAGCGACCCCTTAAGATCTTCTCGGCTATTTCAACGTGATGGCGCATCTCTGTCATTTCTTCGTCGCTGAGCCGTCTGGGCGCTTCGATTATATCTCTCGAAACCGCGCACATTCCCGCATCGTGCAGTACCGCCGCATAGTGAAGCTTCTCTTCCTCTTCCATGGAAAGGTTGAGCTTTCTTGCGAGCAGATGGCATATATTGTCGCAGGTAACCACGTCAAGCATGGTGTATTCGCTTCGAAACCCTACGCAATACATGAGTCCGTCGATGGAGTCCTTCTTTTCTTCGTTGGTGAAGATCAGATATGAGAAAAGCTCGTCCAGTTCCTTCAGATATTCCTCGGACTCGATCTTCCTGATAATGTCTTCTTTTTTAAGGACCTGATAGAAAGCCGTCAGGGCCCTGTGTGAATATCTCGTTCCGTCATGCTTGGAAAAAAACGTGCTGTCAAAACGGCTTCCCAGAAGATTATGATAAATATCAACCTTCTCCGCAAGGTTCAAAAACTCGATCACCATCTTGTATTCGTAATCGAGGCTCTGAAGCTTGGAATAATCCGTGTGATGGTAAAGCAGAATGCGTGCCTTGTCTTTGAAGGGCATTATATAAAGCAAGAACAGATATCCGTAGATACTGTGGGGCATATAGTCCTTGGTCTCGTACTGAAGGATCTCGGTATCTCTTTCGGTTTCATAGGCCCCGATGTCGTGCATCATCGCTATAAGCGCCAGTTCCGCAAGCTCGTACATCTCGTACTTGTTCATGGTCTTTAGCATGGTGTACATGATATAAGCCGTGCGCTGTCCGTGATTGACGACTCTCGGATCCAGACACTTCAAGATATCACGCATGATGTAATATATGTCTTTGCTGTGGACTAATTTCATCTTTACCTCGTTTGGGTTGATGACATTTGTTATGATTCGATCTCTTCAAAACACATCATGGGAACATATTTAATACCGTCGGCCCGTTGCTCGCCTGAGGTAGCTTTAAAACCTGCTTTTTCATAAAAGGGAACCGCGTACGGTGCGGCATTCACCGTCATTACGCAGCTGCCGGCTTTAATAAGATCCTGCTGCAAAAATGAAACAAGAGCGCGGCCTATTCCCATTCTCTGATAACTTTCCTCAACAAAAAGAAGGGAAATGTGTCTGGCGTTCCTGAGTGAGGAAACACCCACGATCACGCCCTTCGATTTTGCCACCGCCACACGATACTCACCGTCAAGAAACATGCGATAAAGCAAGTCACCCGATATGAAATTCAAAAAGTTTCTGGTTCCTTCTTCACCGTAATCGTCCGCCTCGAACCGTTTAAAGGTTCGCCAGGCAAGATCCATGGCATCCTCCCAATCGGAGACCTCGGCATAAGACACAGTGAATTCCGGTGCCCCGCCTAAGGATTGGTTATCCATTGATATATGTCGTCGTAAACCTGTTCTTTGTCGGTTTCGTTAAGTATCTCATGTCTGTCGCCGTCGTAGATCTTAAGGGAAACTCTCTGCATTCCCTCGGCGATGAAAGAATCATAGACTTTCTTCGGGCCTGCGCCGTAATCACCCACAGGGTCCTCTCCGCCGCTTACTATAAGAACCCTTAAGGTCACGGGCATCTTGGAGAGATTTGATTTCTTGTGGAGACGAAGCACCAGTTCCGCAAGAGTCTTAAATCCGTTGGCGGTAAATACAAATCCGCACTCGGGATCGGCGATGTATTTGTCAACAATGGCGGAATCCTTCGTAAGCCAGTCATAGCCGGTCCGGGGATTCTCGATCTTCTTGGAGTATGCACCGAAACTTGCGCCGTTGATAAAGTTTGAAGGCTTGGCGGCACCTCCGAATAAAGAAACCAGAGCTGACATGCATTTAAGCCCAATGCCCAAGTACTTGGGCTGCTGGCCGGTACCCATGATAATGGCACCGTCTATACCCTTGCCGTAACGGAAAAGGTAATTTCTTAAAATAAACGAACCCATGGAGTGTCCGAGAATGTAAAAGGGAACTCCGGGATATCTTTCCTGAGTGAGTTTTTTAAGTCTGTGAACGTCCCTGACAACCACGGTGGCGGGATCGTTCTTGCAAAAATAGCCGTATCTGCCATCGGTAACAGTCTTGCCGTGTCCGAGATGGTCTTCGGCAACAACCACAAACCCCTTATTTACCAGATATTCCGCAAATCCTTCATATCTGTCCACATGCTCCGCCATTCCGTGAACGATCTGGAGAATGCACACCGGTTTGTCCGTTTCGGGCTCCCATCTGACAGCATGAATTTTGGTGCAGTTATCCCTTGAATCAAAGTAAAAATCTTCTCTTCTCATTTGGCCCCCCGGGTAGACTTATTCGCATTTTATTATAGAGAAATTTCAAGGTTTATGCAACAGGAAAAGATTTGCTCAAAGTATGAAAAAATACGGTCTTTCAGCCGTTTTACGGGGTGAAGGACCGTATTGCAGGATTACACTTTCTAAAAATTTAACAAATTTCGGAACCGGAGGGCAATTTCTTCTCGGGAGTCATGAGCGCAAGGTTCCCTTCGGAGTCTTCCGCACAAAGCAGCATTCCCTCGGATTTAAGTCCCGCGATCTCCTTGGGAGCCAGGTTAACAAGCACCATTACCTTCTTTCCCACCATCTCTTCGGGAGAGTAGTGCTGCTTGATTCCCGAAAGGATCTGTCTTACGGTATCTCCGATCTTAACCTGGGAACAAAGAAGCTTTTTGGACTTCGGAACTTCTTCGCATTTGATGATCTCGCCTACCGCAAACTGGAGCTTTGCAAAATCGTCATAAGTGACTTCGGGGCGGGTCTCAAGCTTGATCTCATCCTTTGAAGCCGCTTCCGCTGCGGGTTCTTCCGTAACTCCTGCCTCTGCCTTCTGGATCTTTGCAATCCTTTCCGCTTCAGCGTAAACATCCTTGATATCAAGCCTTGCAAAAAGAATCTCGGGCTTCTCGGTTACTTTGTTTCCCGAAGGATAGGAACCGAATTTATCAAGGGTATCAAAGTCTCTCAAAGAAACATTTAACTGCGCGGCGATCTTGTCCGCAGTCTCGGGCAGGAAAGGAGAAAGCAGGGATGCACCGATATTGATGCTCTCGCAAAGGTTGTAAAGAACGGTTGCGAGTCTGTCCTTCTTTGCTTCGTCCTTGGCAAGTACCCAGGGCTCGGTTTCGTCGATATACTTGTTGCAGCGCTTGAAAAGCGTGAAGATCTCGGTAAGGGCGTCTGCCACATGAAGGGTGGCCATCTTGTCTTCAACCTTGCCGTAGCAGGCTGTTGCGACTGCCTTCAGATCCTCGTCGACGGCTTCCGAAACGTTTTTGTTTTCAACAACTCCGCCGAAGTACTTGTTGCTCATGGCAACGGTTCTGTTCACAAGATTTCCGAGAACGTTTGCAAGGTCGGTGTTTACGCGCTCTGTCATAAGATCCCAGGAAATTGCGCCGTCGTTTTCGAAGGGCATCTCGTGGATCATGAAATATCTTACCGCATCCACACCGAAGAATTTTGCAAGGTCATCGGCATAAAGAACGTTGCCTTTGGACTTACTCATCTTTCCGTCTGCCGTAAGAAGCCAGGGATGTCCGAATACCTGCTTGGGAAGGGGCTCACCCAAAGCCATTAAGATTATGGGCCAGTAAATTGTATGGAATCTTACGATATCCTTACCGATAAGGTGAAGATCCGCAGGCCAGAACTTCTTGTACTGGTCCGTGGAATTACCGTCTGCATCGTAGCCGATACCGGTAATGTAGTTGGTAAGAGCGTCAAGCCATACGTATACCACGTGCTTCGTATCGAAGGTTACGGGAATACCCCACTTAAAGGAGGTTCTTGACACGCAAAGATCCTGAAGTCCCGGAAGCAGGAAGTTGTTCATCATCTCATTCTTTCTGGATACGGGCTGTATGAATTCGGGATGAGTGTTGATATAGTCGATAAGTTTGTCGGCATATTTGCTCATCTTGAAGAAATATGCTTCTTCCTTGGCAGGCTTAACTTCTCTGCCGCAGTCGGGGCACTTTCCGTCCTTAAGCTGGGAGGGTGTCCAGAAAGATTCGCAGGGAGTACAGTACAAACCTTCGTAAGCTCCCTTGTAGATATCGCCCTGATCGTAAAGGCGCTTGAAGATTTTCTGCACCTTCTGCTCGTGATCCGCATCGGTGGTGCGGATGAACTTATCGTAAGAGCAGTTTAAGCAGTCGCAGATTCCCTTGATCTCGCCGGCAACACCGTCAACGTATTCCTTGGGAGTAACGCCTGCTTCCGCAGCCTTTAACTCATTCTTCTGTCCGTGCTCGTCGGTTCCCGTCTGAAAGAAAACCTCGTAGCCGTCTTTTCTTTTGTATCTGGCTATTGCATCCGCAAGAACAATCTCATAACTGTTACCGATATGGGGCTTGCCGGATGTATAGGCAATAGCTGTTGTGATGTAATAAGGTCCTTTGTTCATATTGTTTTCCTTCCTCGCAAAAAAAACGTCCTCTCGCACAGAGCGAGAAGACGTCATTAAACGTGTTACCACTTCTCTTTATCACGGCCTCACGGACGTGACCTTAGGGGGTACTTCATACCCTGTCGCTTTAACGGGCGAATCCCGTCGCAATCTAACCTTTCGGCTCGGTGCGCTGCTCAAAAGCCATCTTCGGTATATTCCTGACCGGGTCTCTCAGCATACAACCCTTCTCTGTGGGAAAGTCCTATACTTACTCTCTTTTTCACTGCGTTTATCGTAAAACATAAGATAGCACATGACAAAGCAAATGTCAATTAACAAGAATATCCGATACACCGTCCCCGTGATATTCTTCTGTGTACGCTTTCTCTCCCACGGTTACGGTGTAGGTTCCTTTGAATGCTTCAAAGCTTGCCACGCCGTTTGCGTCGGTGGTCACTTCCGTATCCGTCTCCCATTCGCCGTGAATGAGATCCTTAAGCATTTCGAAGGCGGGTTTCCTTGAATTGTCTTTTCTGATAAAGCCGCTGGGTGCTCCGAGCCATGCTCCGTCCCTGAAATCCCAGGTGGTAATGGCTTCGACCGAAGGATGTGCAAAAAGCGTGCGGTACATCTCTTCCATTTCTTTTTTCTGACGAAGCTCTCCTGCGGATGTGGAGGGCCATTCTTCAACCTGCCAGTCGTTAAGATCCACTATGTACGAAGGCATGATATCGCCGGAGATCAGCGTATTTTCCGTAAAATGTATCGGAAGTCCGAAGCGGGAAAATCTCTCCAGAACATCGTTTAACTTATCAAGCCCCCAATAGCCCTGATGCTGGTGGGACTGGATACCGATGACATCTATGGGAACGCCTGCCGTGAGACATTCGTCTATCAGGCGCTCGTACTTTTCGGAAGTATTGAAATCGTTTAAAAGCAGGGTGGCGCCGGGATTCATCTTTCTTGCTTCTTCAAAGACCGCTTTTACCAGGGGAACTCTGCCCTTTTCCTTGCAGATCCGGGTAACGGCGTTATCGTACTTGTCAAACTCGGGCATGATGACAACTTCGTTTATCACGTCCCACATGTCGATCACACCTTTATAACCCGAAACCTCACGGTCAATCCTTTCAAGCTGCTTTTTAAAGATCGTATCGTTATCGTACTTAAGAAGCCAGTCGGCGCAGACCGTGTGCCAGCAAAGAGGATGACCTTTGACGGTAACTCCTCTGTCCTTTAAGTATTTTGCGGTCTTCATGGTAGCTTCAAAAGAAGGCTTGCCCTCCTTGTGCTCGTACATTCCCCAGTAAAAAGGAAGCGTTCCGTAGTTGAAAAGTTCAAGCCAGCTTTCGGTAATTTCCCTGTGCTCGGCATCACCGTTCATCACATAGGGAATAAAATCAAAAGCACCGCACCCGAAAAGAAAGTCGTGGGACTTTTGCTTTATTCCGATCCTGCGTCCGGGAAGCGCTTTTCCGGAAGCGTCCGTCAAACGGATCTGCCGTTTGGCAAGTCTGTGAGATAAATCGTTGTTCATGGTCCCCTCCAATACACAAGTGGTTCATCTGCTGTTTATTTGATGGATGCGTGAAGCTCCTGTAAGGACTTAACCTCGGAAACCTCACCGTGCTTAATGGCACAGATACCGGTTGCCGCTGCCTTTGCCGCCGCCATGGTGGTTATGTAAGGAACCTTGGCGCGGATGGCTGCCTTGCGGATGTATGAGTCGTCCTGTGTACCCTTCTTTCCGATGGGCGTATTGATTACCAGCTGTACTTCCTTGTTGATGATGAAGTCTGATACGTCGGGACGTCCTTCGTAGATCTTTGCAACTTTCTTTACGTTGTAACCCAGATTCTTGATGATCTCGTAGGTTCTGCCGGTTGCCATGAAGTCAAAGCCTGCTTTTGCAAGAAGCTCCACAACTCCGGGAAGTTCGGGCTTATCGTTGTCGTTTACGCTGATAAGCGCGGTTCCTTCAAGGGGCAGGCAGGTCTGGGTTGCTTCCTCGGCCTTGTAGAATGCTTCTCCGAAGCTTTCGGAAATACCGAGAACCTCACCTGTGGAGCGCATTTCGGGTCCGAGTACGGGATCGACTTCAGGGAACATGTTAAAGGGAAGCACCGCTTCCTTTACACCGTGGTAAGGAATGTTGGTCTTCTTAAGTGCCGGTACGGGCGAGGGTCTTCCGGTAAGTTCCTTGGTGATGATGTCCGTAGCAATGGGAACCATCTGTATGTTGCAGACCTTGGAAACAAGGGGCACGGTACGGGACGCACGGGGATTTGCCTCGATGACGTAAACCTTACCGTTCTCGATGGCGTACTGCATGTTCATAAGACCCTGTACATGCATTTCTTCCGCGATCTTTCTGGTGTAATCTTCGATGGTCTTTAAGTTCTCGGCAGAGATGTTGAGCGAAGGAATGATACAAGCGCTGTCGCCGGAGTGAATTCCCGCAAGCTCGATGTGCTCCATAACAGCGGGAACAAATGCATGCTCGCCGTCGCAGATGGCATCCGCTTCACATTCCATTGCGTGCTTTAAAAATCTGTCAATAAGAATGGGTCTGTCGGGAGTTACGCCGATGGCTGCATTCATGTATTCTTTAAGCGAATCCTCGTCATATACCACTTCCATTCCGCGACCGCCCAGTACGTAGGAAGGACGTACCATTACGGGGTAGCCGATCTCTTCCGCAACCTTCAAAGCCTCGTCAACGGTAACAGCCATTCCGGCTTCCGGCATGGGGATGCCAAGCTTATCCATCATGGCTCTGAACTGATCTCTGTCTTCGGCAAGGTCAATAACTTCGGGAGAAGTACCCAGGATCTTGACGCCGTTCTTCTTAAGCTCTGCCGCAAGGTTCAGAGGAGTCTGGCCTCCGAACTGAGCGATAACGCCCAGGGGCTTTTCTTTCTTGTATATGCTCAGCACATCCTCAAGAGTAAGGGGCTCGAAGTAGAGCTTGTCGGATGTGTCGTAGTCGGTGGATACGGTTTCGGGGTTGCAGTTTACGATGATGGTCTCGAAACCGAGCTTCTTAAGTGCAAGGGCTGCATGAACACTGCAGTAGTCAAATTCGATACCCTGACCGATTCGGTTGGGACCGCCGCCCAGGATCATGACCTTACGTCCGTCGGAAGCCTTGCTTTCATCTTTGGCATTATAGGTGGAGAAGTAGTAGGCGCTGTCCTTGGTGCCGCTTACGTGTACGCCTTCCCAGCCTTCTTCAATACCCAGCTCGATACGTCTGTTTCTGATATCTTCTTCCTTGATCCCGAGAAGCTTTGCAAGATACTTATCGGCAAATCCGTCTCTCTTGGCGCGGATCAGGATTCCGTCGGCGGGAACGCTTCCCTTGTGACGAAGAATCTCTTCTTCCTCTTCGACCAGTTCCTTCATCTGCTCGATAAAGTAGTGCTTGATCTTGGTAAGCTCCCAAAGCTCATCGATGGTAGCGCCCTTACGAAGCGCTTCGTACATGATGAACTGACGCTCACTGGAAGGAACTGCCAGCATCTTTAAAAGTTCTTCCTTGGTCTTTGAGTTAAAGTCCTTGGCAAAGCCTAAGCCCATACGGCCGATCTCAAGGCTGCGGATGGCCTTCTGGAAGGCTTCTTTGTAGGTCTTGCCGATGCTCATTACTTCGCCCACGGCGCGCATCTGTGTGCCGAGCTTATCCTGAACACCTTTGAATTTTTCAAATGCCCAACGGGCGAACTTGATTACCACATAGTCGCCGCCGGGTACGTATTTATCAAGAGTTCCGTACTTACCGCAGGGGATCTCGTCCAGGGTAAGACCGCTTGCAAGCATGGCGGATACAAGAGCGATGGGGAAGCCCGTGGCCTTGGAAGCAAGCGCGGAAGAACGGGAGGTTCTGGGGTTGATTTCGATTACGATGATTCTTCCCGAAACAGGGTCATGAGCGAACTGAACGTTGGTGCCGCCGATGACCTGTACTTCGTCAACGATCTTATATGCCTGGCGCTGAAGTTCTTTCTGCACGTCTTCGGAAATGGTGAGCATGGGAGCGGAGCAGAAGGAGTCACCGGTATGAACCCCCAGGGGATCGATATTTTCGATAAAGCAAACGGTGATCATCTGGCCCTTTGCATCTCTTACGACTTCAAGTTCCAGCTCTTCCCAGCCGAGGATGGATTCTTCAACAAGAACCTGTCCCACAAGACTGGCCTTAAGACCACGTTCGCAAACGGTTCTCAATTCTTCCTGATTGTAAACAAGACCGCCGCCGGCACCGCCCATGGTGTAGGCAGGTCTCAAAACTACGGGATAGCCCAGCTTATCGGCAATTGCCAGTGCCTCTTCTACGGAATAAGAAACCTCGCTGCGGGCCATCTCGATTCCGAGACGGTTCATGGTCTTCTTAAATTCGATTCTGTCTTCACCGCGTTCGATGGCATCGATCTGTACGCCGATGACCTTAACGCCGTATTTATCAAGGATTCCCTTGCTTGCAAGTTCTGAGCAAAGGTTAAGTCCCGACTGTCCGCCTAAGTTCGGAAGAACCGCATCGGGGCGCTCTTTTGCGATTATCTGCTCAAGTCTTTCGACATTGAGGGGCTCTATGTATGTAACATCGGCGATCCCGGGATCCGTCATGATGGTGGCGGGGTTTGAGTTAACGAGCACGATCTGATATCCGAGATTTCTAAGCGCCTTACATGCCTGGGTTCCCGAATAGTCGAATTCGCAGGCCTGACCTATGATGATGGGGCCCGAGCCGATGATGAGTACTTTCTTGATATCCGTTCTTTTTGCCATAGAATTTTATGCCTCCCTGTGCATTTTTAAAATTTTATCATATTTTGTTTTTGAAAAAAACCTCTTTTATTCGATGATAAAAGAGGTTTGGATCACTTATTTCGTTCTTTGAAATATTTCACGTTGGAAGAAATATTTCCCTTAAATACCGCAGAACCGGCAACAATAACATTTGCTCCCGCTTCAAGTATCATATCGATGTTTTCTCTGGTAACTCCGCCATCTATCTCGACATCAACGGCAACACCCCGGGAATTGATCTCCCGACGGATCTCACGAATCTTATCCAGTGTGTAATCAATGAATTTCTGACCGCCGAAACCGGGCTCCACGGTCATGATAAGTACCATGTCCACGCTGTCAAGAAAAGGAAACAGTTCGGATGTGGGGGTTCCGGGCTTAACGGAAAGGCCTGCCTTGCATCCGGAAGCATGGATCGCATCAAGGGTTTCCTTAACGTCCTTGCAGGCTTCGAAATGAACGGTGATTATATCCGCTCCGCACTTTGCAAAAGTTTCCACGTAACGGATGGGATCGACTATCATCAAATGAACGTCGAAGGGTTTCTGTGTCACTTTTCTGACTGAAGAAATAACGGGCATTCCGAAAGAAATGGAAGGAACAAAGCAGCCGTCCATCACGTCTATGTGAATGTAGTCGGCTCCCGCTCTGTCAGCTTCTTCAATTTGTTTCCCGAGTTCCGCAAAATCTGCGGCGAGAATCGAAGGAGAAAGAATCATTTCCGTTCCTTTTCTTTGCCTTTAAATGCTACCCGTAAAACTATAAGACGTGACCGTCAATTTTGCAAGGAGAAAATTTGTTTATTTAATTCGTAACTATTGGTAAAATCGCACGAAGGATCAAAGGTCTCTCCAGGGAGTGAAGGTGTTGTCCCGAGGCTCATCGTGGGGGATTATTCTCGTTTCGCAGCATACGACCGTGGCGTTTGCGGGAACATCCTTTGTCACCACCGCATTGGCTCCGATGCGGGCATCGTTTCCGATGGTAACACCGCCGATTATCTTGGCTCCGGCTCCGATATAGACTCTGTCCCCGATGACCGGTGCGCCAAATCCCTTTGAATCTTTAAAGGTGTTGGATCCGAGGGTCACCTGATGAAAGATGGTGCAGCCCTCTCCCACTTTTGCGTTTGCCGCTATAAAGATCCCCGCAAATCCGTGGGGTGTGACAAAGGGCTTGATATCCGCAGAAATCGGGATAAACGCGTTCTTTTTGTCAAGGATCTTCTGATTACTGTGAATGTAAACAGGCTTAAAGCTCTTTTGCATTCCCTTGGGAGAAAGCACTTTTTCCCTGTTCTTCCAGAAGGTCTTTTCGGGATCCTTCACGAACCACGATCTGATTTTCTTAAGCAATTTCCACATTAGAACAGCCTCATAAGGTCTTCGATTGTTTCTCGTTTTCTGATGAGCTCAACCCGGCCTTCCTTCGTGACCATGACTTCTGCGGGTCTGGGTCTTGAATTGTAGGAAGAACACATGCTGTAGCCGTAAGCTCCCGTATCAAGTATACATGCCAGATCGCCTTTTTGGAAGGGGGGAAGTTGCCTGTCTTTTGCAAGAATGTCTCCCGATTCGCAGATGTTGCCCACAACCGTGATCTCTTTCAGGTTGTCGCGTTTTACGACCTTGCCGTCTCTCAAAACTTCTATATCGTGCCAGGAATCGTACATGGAAGGACGCACCAGGACGTTCATACCCACATCGGTTCCCGCATAAAACTTTTCGTTGTTTTCTTTTGTGGCATGTACTCTACCGAGGATAACGCTTCCCTCAGCCACGCAGTAGCGTCCGGGCTCGGATTTAAAGAGAGGTGCTTTGCCGTAATCCTTAACAAACTCGTCAAGGATGGGCTCCAGTGCTTTTTTAAAGGCTTCCATGGGAAATTCCGGCTGATCGTCCAGCTTGTGGTAGGGAATTCCGTAGCCTCCGCCAAAGTCGATGAACTCAAGATCCTTAAAGCCCCGAGCGATCCTTAAAAGATTGGAAACCGCATGGAGATAGGGCTCGGGATCAAGAAAGCCGGAGCCGATGTGCTGGTTTATTCCGGCAATGGTCAGATTATACTTTGCGGCGATCTCATGTATCTTCGGGATGTCCGATTCCTGAATTCCGAATTTGGTCTTCTTTCCGGCGGTAACAACCTTCTCGTGATGGCCGGCGCCTACACCGGGATTGATCCTGACGGCACATTTATGCCCGGGTGCGACCTCTCCAAAGGCTTCAAGCTGGGAAAGAGAGTCAAGGCTCGTCATGATCCCTTCTTTGACCGCAAACTTAAGCTCTTCTTCGGACACGTTGTTGGGCACAAAGAAAATCCTGTCTTTGGGAAAGCCCGCTTTCAACAGCATGGTTATTTCCCCGGGGCTCATGGCGTCGCAGTTAAGGCCCTCCTCCAGTGCAAGCTTAAGGATATGGATATTTGTATTGGCCTTAACGGAATAGTTGGCGGTGTAAGGATATTTGGTTATTACTCCCGCAACGTCGCGCATATGCTTGCGGATAATCTCCTCGTTGTACACATAGAGAGGAGTTCCGTATTCTTTTACGATTGTTTCGGGATTGTTTCCCTTAAAGAAATCGGTTGAATTTATATATGATTCCAATGCTTTTCACCCTTTCGAAATTATAACAAGTGCGCTCTCAGTTCATCTCCGCTTAACGGACTTAAGTAAGCGGGTGCTATATCAAATACCGTCTTGCAGCCGTTAACGCCTTCCCCGTGAAGACGATTGATTGCTCTTGCGTAGGCAACGATTACGGAGGAGGTAAACTCGGGATTTGAGTCAAGCTTTAAGCTGTACTCGATCACGTGCTTGTGCTCTTTCTCCCAGCCGGTGACTCCGGTCCTGAATACAAAACCGCCGTGAGGGATTCCCGCATGGTCGCGCTTTAACTCTTCCTCGGTGATGAAATGTACGGTGGTGTCGTACTCGTCAAAGTAGTTGGGCATAGTCTTGATTTCGCGCTCGATACGTGCCTTGTCTGCGCCTTCCTCAGCTACAACAAAGCACTCTCTGGTGTGCTTCTGTCTGGTGGTAAGGGTGGGATTTTCACCGTTTCTTACTGCCTCAAGTGCCTCGGGAACCGGAATCGTATACTGCTTTCCGTCCTTAACGCCGTCAATTCTTCTGATGGCGTCTGAGTGTCCCTGGCTTACGCCCTTGCCCCAGAAAGTGTAATCGTTTCCTTCGGGAAGAATGCAGTTAGCGTAAAGTCTGTTAAGAGAGAACATTCCGGGATCCCAACCCGCGGAAATAAGGGCGATGTGGCCGTTTTCCTTTGCAGCCTTATCTACATTGGCAAAGTGCTCCGGAATCTTTGCGTGGGTATCAAAACTGTCGATGACATTGAAATACTTAACATACTCGGGGGTCTGCTTGGGAAGATCCGTAGCGGAACCTCCGCAGATAATAAGCACATTAACTTCATCCTTGTGTGCTTCAACGTCCTTAACATTGTATACGGGAACTCCGGGGGTAAGGATCTTAACCGCAGAAGGGTCTCTTCTGGTAAACACGCATGCAAGCTCCACATCGGGATTCTGTCTTACCGCACACTCAACTCCTCTTCCGAGATTTCCGTATCCTAAAATACCTATTTTCATGTTATGCCTCCTATAAAATCATTTATATTATTCTGCGCTTTTTACGCTTTTATTACTTGGTTTTCGTTTGACGGGCGTTTGCTTTCCCTCGATCTCCACGATCGAGATTCTGTTGCCAAGAGCCTCTTTCATGACCTTTACAAGATTCTCGTTTCCCGAGTACAGACAGATTCCGTCCTCTCCATACGTCCCCGTCAGCACAAAGGAAGAGTCCGTTATGAGTCTTATCTGCCCGGGCTCCGATTCAGTCTCATAATGAATTGCCCCCGGAAGTTTATATCCTTCGGTCAAAAGAACGACTTTCTTTTTCTCCTTAATCAGCGAACAAAGCAAGGGTTCAAAATCTTTCACAATCTCTGCATCCGCCATGAAATACAGCCTTAAACCGCAGGCCTTAAGCATCTCTCTTATCTTGTCTTTGATGTGAGTCTCGCCCTGGATCGTGACATAGCCGGTTTCATCGGGTTTTTTAACCTTCATGTGCTTAACAAGATATTCGGCCTTAGCTTTTAAATCATTCACGGTATTGTTGCAGAAAACCGAGATATCTGCCGCAACATATCTGGTCGGATCCCCTTCCATGAGATACGCGGCACCCTTCTCCGTAAGCGCCGACAAAGCACCGTAGACATTCGAGCGTGAAATACCCGTGGCCTTTGCCACCTCATAGCCCGTCATCTCTCCGCCGCCTAACAGCTCCTCATATATGACAGCCTCCTGACCCGTAAGTCCGAAGCTTTTCAGATAATCGTTAATCGTCGATCCCATCAATACCTCTTGGTGTTTCTGTTTAGTACTACGTGCATATTACTTCAAAAAAAGGCGGTTGTCAATCGACAACCGCCCTGAACCCATACTTTACTGAAAAAATACAACTCTGTTACTTCCAGAGTTTTAATTCCCCGTACATCGTACTCGCAAAGAGATCCCCTTTGTCAATGTATGCTTGCACTTTTTTCATAAAAGCGCTTCTCTTCTTTTGAGAAACATCCTGCTCGTCACCAAAAAGATTGTTTTCCTCTATTATGATTTCTATACCATCATTCGAAAGATAAAAGATTTTATAATAATAGGCTATCTGTCCTTGACTCTCTTCAGGGCAATTAAAAATAAGGCACGGCTTTCCGTCTACGACCCCCCATCCTGCATGAGGAATACCAATTTCTTCGCCCCAAATAGTGTCTCCGTTAGAATCAAGAACCTCAATCGGTATTGGAATTTGATCATAATTAACAGTCTCACCATAGTTTATGATAATTCTTTCTGCCTCACCATCATGTGTAATATCTGCAACACAATATAAAATGCCTTTTTTGTCCTCGATACTATACACACCTGCGTTCTTTGTAGAAGCAACTTTCCCGCATTTGACAAAACAAATTGCCCCTAAAAGAACAATCACTACCGCCAATGCCGACGTGATAACAATAATTCTGGCCTTTAAATCCTTCTGTTCCTTCATCAGTCCGCCCTCCGTAATTATTTCTAAAGCTTATCAGGATAGTCACTTTGCAAACCGAGTGATAATATCTTTCTTTGTTCTGTTAAAGAGCTCAACTCCCTCTTCCGTTACACAGAACACCTCATTATTCGCAACGTCACCGTACTTTACGTATGTGGAGTAAGGATCTGTCAATGCGGCGACGGCATTTTCATGCTCTTCAAAAGAGAAAATTGATGTAATAAACATGTCCTCGTCGTATAATCTGTACACTACTTCTTTAGATTTGGACGACACTTTTTCGTCCGAAAGAAAAATCAGATATTCGCCTTCCGCATTCATCACATTTATGAATCCTCTTGAGACTGCATATGTACCCTCATATGGGAATAAATGCCAGCGATCTGTCGTCACATAGAATTCTTCTCCTTCAGAAAAATTTCCTTTGTAAACATCCAAGACCGAGACCTTCTGTCTTCCGGTCTTACCAAGGTATTCCATCGGGCCTGTTGCCTTTACCTTAATGACTATCTGCGCAGAATCCAGCATATCCAAACAGGAATCCGCCCATTTTTCCACGAAGCGTGTATCCAATTCAGCAACATACAGATCATCCCAATCACCTGCAGTTACATTTGTGTATGTTTTCTTTTTAGAAAGCCCATACACAAAAACCGCAAGATACAATACGCATACGGCAAGCAACACAATTCTCAATAATTTCATATTATCACGCTTTCTCGACCTTTCCGGCTTTGACGGTGTATTTAACGTCTGCCAGATAATCCATATCCTGCCTTATATGACTTGTGAGTATGATGATTGCGCCTCTGCTCTTCTCTTCCAAAATAATATTCCGTATTTCTTCCACACCCTCGCTGTCCAGACTGTTTGTGGGTTCATCGAGCATGATAATGTCAGGCCTTTCCATAATGGCCTGGGCTATTGCAAGCCGTTGCTTCATTCCGAGGGAATACTTTCCGTAAACACGCTTATCCTCGGGGTCAAGGCCGACGCGTCTTATGGCGTCCTTAATCTCTTCCCTGCCGGCAATTTTCTTAATATCGGCCAAGTACTCCAGATTTCGATAGCCGGTAAGCCCCGGGAAAAGCCCTGCGTTTTCGAGCACTATTCCGAGACTCGGGAGCACGGAAAAATCCTTTCCGAGGACCTTTCCATCCAATGTAATCTCTCCCTCATCAATTTTCATAAGACCCGACAAAGCACGCAAGAGCATGGTCTTTCCCGATCCGTTTTCTCCGCACAGTCCGCAAACCACACCGGACTCAGCTTTTATGGATACATTGTCGAGAATTATACGTTTCTTGATACATTTACTGATATTCCTGGCTTCCAGAATCATTTAAATCGTCCCCGTTTCCGTATCATTCATTATTATGTCTTTTTTCAAAATTACAAACATCGAAACTGCTTCAATTACAAACATCAGCACCGTCAGGTAAGTTAACGACAGCGCGGTATCGATTATCGGATGATCATTTTCTATCAGTCTATCAACGGCCGAAGAATTCTGCCACGACAGAATTCTGTGTGTCATCGGATTTGACAGCAGAATAGCTTTGGGGAATCCCAAAAGCGGTTCCGCTTTCGCCACAGCAAGGCCTACCAAAAACACACCGCTTAAAGCAAGAGAAACCGAGTAAGCCATATTGCTGCCCAAATAAACTGCCAACACAGTAAAGAGGATGGACATAAAAAAACAGATTGCGGTAGTATTATAAACATGGAATAAGAGCGCCATAAAACCTTCCGCATCAAACACGGTTCTTTGAAAAAGCACTATCGGAATCAATGCGAAAATTGCGGTCGCTCCCTCAAAAAGCAGAGCGTTTCCAAACATTCCCAGGGTTTCTTTTAAGAACCATGTTTTTCGGTTCACCTGTCTGCTCATCAGATAAACGCTGCCCGTACAAAATGAACCGTAAAGCCCTTTTCCCAGGAAAATAATAAAGACCATGTCTGGAATAAATATCGCAATAAGCTGCAATATGTCCTCATAATTTCCATGTAAAGCAAAGTTTCCTCTGGCTCCGCTCAATTGCATTACAAACAGAGACATGGCATTTTCGCCTTCAAGCGGAAGGAGATATGCTGCGAACAAATATATTCCCGATGCCAGTCCCGCCAACACTATCTTCAATTTACTGTATGCCACACCCATTTTTACTCCTCTTACTACCTATGAATGTAAACAGTGCGGTAGCTGCTATCAACAATAAGAAGACTATCGGAATATATGTCTTGGATTTCCTGTATTCACCAAAAACAAAAAAGTATTCATACCAGAAATATCTGATACCCTCCGGTCGTCCCAGATAAGAATCAAAGTACATTGTCAGATTCAGCATAAGAAATACCGGCAAAAAAAGAATCACCCTGAATTTGGGCGGTCTGCAATAAGAAATACTTACCGTAAGCATTCCGAGAAGCCCCGCAAACATCGAGATAAGTAAAGCGTATAATATTGTATAAAGCAGCGGACTGCTCAAAAAGAAATCTTTAAATAGATAGCTATTTAACTGGCTCTCATATTCTTTACTATATATTCCGAAGTCAATCTGATCACCCAACGCAGACATAGGAAATGTGGCGACCGTAACAAAAATGTCAAGAAGAAGAGGAATCAAA
>JAEEGK010005570.1_pt1 | contig 30435 bp, 18 predicted proteins | sample 8958771 | NCBI WGS metagenome assembly JAEEGK01 (sample SAMN16246547, study PRJNA631951) | gut metagenome | biome: gut microbiome; feature: rumen; material: SC-attached | host: Bos | place: Iran: Karaj | collected 2018-10 | reverse complement strand
TATAAAATTCGTAATATATCATTTCAAATATTACAAGGATTAGCATATATGCATAAAAATAATTTTTTTCACCGTGATATGAAGCCAGAAAATATATTAATATCAGGAGATCAAGTAAAATTAGCAGATTTTGGTTTAGCAAGAGACATAAATTCAGAGCCTCCATTTACAGATTATGTAGCAACAAGATGGTATAGATCACCTGAAGTAATATTAAACAGTAAAATTTATTCAAGTCCAATTGATATCTTCGCTTTAGGTGCTATCATTGCTGAATTATATACTGGAGTTCCTTTATTTCCTGGAAAAGAAGCAAGTGATCAAATGAATAAAATATGCGAAGTTTTAGGAACTCCTAGTCAAAGTGATTGGAATGAAGGATATGATTTAGCTAATCAAATTCATTTTAAATTTCCTCAATATAGAGGAAAAAAATTAAAAAATGTAATTCATAGAGCTAGTGATCTTGCTATTAATTTATTGGAAATGATGCTTTGTTTTAATCCTTCTAAAAGACCTTCTGCTGTTAAATGCTTACAACATCCTTTTTTTCAATGTAATGAAATTTTAAGGTATTTTGGATTTAATGTTAAGAAAGAAGAAAATGAAGAAAAAAAAAATAATAATAATAATTTCGCTATGAGTATGAATAGTAGAAGTAATAATTTCTTGAATTTAATTGAAGAAGGAAATAATAATAATCATTCTGGAAATAAACAAAAAAAACAAAATGAGTTTAATTATGAAGAAGATGTATTTTTTTCACAAAATAATTCTAATTCAAAATTACAAAAAAGTAATAATAATTTAAAAAGGTTTGAAGACTTTTTAGGAAATTAAAATGATTTTAAAATAAATAAATTTTAATAAGTTTTAATTGTTTAATATATTCAAAATATATTAATGTATTTATAAAATAATATATATTTATTGAAAAATACAATAATATCAATGATATTTTTAATTAAAAAGATATATTTCCGTTTTTTTTAATAATGTTTAGATTGAGATTACTAACACAAAAATTATTTACTTTAAAAATATAATGATAATATTAGGAAGTGGAGGTCATGTGGTAGAAATATTAATAATGTTACAAAAGTTAGACTTTTATAAATTTTAGATGTTTATTTTGTTAATTCTCATAATGATAAAACTAATATAAATAAGTAAAAGAAGTAATAAAATTATCAGATTTTAAAAAAAGTAAAATTACTTTAAGAAAATATATAGAAGTAGAAATATAGGACAATATATGCTTTAATTCTAAGTTTAGGAATAATATTAAAAACAAGAGAAAATTTAATTGTTAGTAATGGACTATGTGTTGATGTTCCTTTGATTTAAAAAGGCATTTTTACTTAAAATATTATTAATTGAACAAGAATTTAAAATTTTATTTATTGAATCTTATTGTAGAATTACTTCTATTTCTTTAAGTGGAAAAATTATAAAACCTATTTGTGATAAATTGATTTTTTTATAGGAAAAACTTAAAGGAGGGAAAAATGAGTATATTAGAAAAATTCATTAAATTAATTTATATTTTTAAAATTGTTTAATTATAATATTTATTTCTTTATAATAATTTTAACGATTATATATTTATTTTGTTTTTATTATGTATATTTTTAAAAAAATAAAAATTTCTTAATCTGACATCATAGGAAATTTGGAAAAATTATATACATTATTTAATTTTTCATTAGGAGAAAATTCTTCGATATTTAATACATAATTAGAATTATTTTTTTTAGAACTACTTAAATTTAATTTATTTATATTTGATTTTGATTTGAAAAATTTTTTAATGTTATTATTAATATTTGTATTTATATCAATTGTGTCATTTGTTTCTTTATCTTCAATTATTGAATTAAGTTTTTTTTGTTCGTCGAATTCAATTTCATACTCATCGTTATTTTTTTTTTCTATAATATTTTTAGTAAATTCATCGATATTTAAAGTAATAAATTCATCATCAAAATCTTGATCTATATTTCCTAAATTATAATTTAAAAAATTTGAATAATTTAATTCACTAAAAATTTCATTTTCTTCTTTAATAATTTTATTTTTTAAATTTCTTGCCCATATAACATTTACCTCTTTATTATTTGATTTATTATTATTTATTTTTTTTATGGTTTTTTTTTTAGTTAAATTTTTATTAAACGTTTGACCAAAATTGACAGTTTCACAATTATTCTCTAAATTTGATTTACCCTTATTTCTTTTTATAACAGGAAAAATATTTACCATATTAAAATGATTAATTGGATTTTTTGGTATTAAAACCTTTTTAATATTTTTACTGAAATTATTCTGACATTTTATTTTCATAATTCAAAAATTAATTATAAATAAACTCAAATAAATAATAATAATTATTTGAAAAAATTTTTTTTATAATGTATAAAAATTCAGAAACTCAAATAGAATATCCTGATATAAATTCTTGTCTTAACTTAAAAATTCAAAGAAAAACATTAGAAATATTTTTAAAAGAATTATATAGAGATTTATTAAGAAGAAGTGATGGAGAATCAAATGGAAATAAGATAAATAAAATAACATTTCAAGAATCTTTAATAATGCCTTTAATAATATCAGAAAGATTATTTTATGCTTTTACAAATAATAAATTTATAAATGATATAACAAGAGAACAATATATAAATGGTTTTTGTAATTTATATTCTGAAGATTTAGAAAGTAGATTAGAAATAATTTGTAAAGTTATTGATTTTGATTTAGATGGTGTTTTAAGTGTTGATGATTTAACTATGTTACTTATGCATTTTTATCTTGTTAATAATGATATGAATTCTTTTAAAGAAGTAAAAGATATTATTTATAAAGATTTAACTCCTAAAAAAAGAATTACTATTAGTTCTTTTAGAGATATTATTAATGATTATAATCCTGATGTTTTTTATTTATTTTGCTTTCTTTTCAATAAATTTTGCCCTTTTACTTCTGAACAAGTTAATTATTTTAAAGATACTGTTAAAATGAAAGAAAACAAAATTTTTTCCCCTATCCATCATATTAAAGAACCATTTAAAAAATTTGTAAATATTCCTCCTTCTCATGAATTAATTAAATTTTTAAAAACAAGATATAATTGTTATATTAATGATTTAAATGATAATAAAAATAGAATAACAATTGAAAGTGAAAACGAAGATTTAAATGATTTAAATAATTTTGAAAGTGATATTACTTTTGCAATGCATAATATGAAAAATGTAAATTTGGATAATAAATTTATTTTTAAAAAAATATATTCTAATAGTCCAACAGCTGCATCAATAAAAAATAATTGGAAGAATGAATCAATATTAAACTCTCCTTCTAACTCAAATAATCATTTTTATAAAAGTCCAGTTAAAAATTTAAATGAATATTCAAAATTTAAATCTTATGCTCCTGGAAAAAATAATTTAAATACTTCTGATATTATCATTGATTATAATAATAATGGAAATTATTTTGAAATTGAAGTTAATTATTATACTCGAAGTGGTTCTATTAAAGATTGCAAAATTGTAATTATAGGTGATTGCTTATATATTCATATTTTTGGAAATAAATATAAATTTTTAAAGTTAATATCTTTAAAATTTACTTTTGTTGAAGAAATTGAAAAAGGAGAAACACTTTCAAATAATATTTTAAGAAGAGTTAGATTATCATCTTTTTTAAATTCAAATTATAAAGAAATGATCTTTACAAGTGAAGATCAAATTGAAATGGAATCTTTCATAAATACATTAAAACTTATAACTCACCAGGAAGATTTAAATAAAAAATATATTAAAATAAAAGAAATTTATAGAGGAAAACAAAGTCATTTATATTTAGGAAAAAATATTGAAACAAAAGAACAAGTTGTAATAAAACAAATAGAGCAAAATTGTCTTGATAATAGTAAAAGATATGAAACAGTTCTTTGGGAAAGAGATATAATATTTTTTTTGAAAAAAATTTCTCATCCAAATATAGTAAAAGTATATGATTATTTTAGAACAGAAGAAAGTTTTTTTTTTATTTTAGAATATATTCCTAATGGTAATTTAAAATCTTTTTTATTAAATAATAGAAATATTTTAACACAAAAGGATTTAAAAAAAATAATGTTAGAATTATCAACTGCAATATTATTTCTTCATTCAGTAGGAATTATTCATAGAGATTTAAAACCAGATAATGTATTAATAAGTAAAAACGAAAATGGTGAAATAAAAGTAAAATTAATTGATTTTGGATTTAGTAAAGTTTTAGGTAAATTAGATTATTTAAATGAAGCTTATGGAACTTTCAGTTATGCTTCTCCTGAAATTTTAAATAAAATTCCGTATAATTTTAAAACTGATATTTGGTCTTTAGGAGTTATTTTTTATTTTATTATTGTTGGTGTTCATCCTTTTGGAGAAAATGAAAAAGATTTAAAAGAAATTCATCATAATATATTAAATGCTAAATATCATATTCCTGATTTTGTCGAGCCAAAAATAAAAAATTTAATTCAAAAATGTTTAAATCTTGATGCTAGAAAAAGACCAAAAATTGAAGATGTCGTAAAAATGTTATTGTAATTAATTCAAAAAAATAATATTTTAGTGTTGTTGTTAATAAATATTATCAGAAATTAAGATTAAAAAGTATTTTATAAATAAATGTTTTTTGATAATGATTTCACTAAATAATAATCAAACTCTATATAAATAAATTTAAAAAAAATATTTTCTAAAAAAACTTTTCAAAAAAAAGAAGATTAAAAAAAAAAGCAAAAAAAAGAAAAAAAAATTTAAAAAAAACTAATAATTCTTAAAACAAATATGAAAAATTACTTTTATTCACAAATTTCAACTCCCTTTTTTAAACTGAATAATCATACAAGTCATATTATCACATCCTACTCCAGTTTCATTATATATATCAGTAGCACAAATTTTATCCATCATTTCTTCTATAATTCCGCTTAATTTAACAGAATAAGGATTATTTACATTTAATTTTTCTTTAACAATATCACAAGCTTCTTGATTAGTTAAGCAATCCCAAATACCATCACATCCAATAATAATAAAATCACAATCATCGTTTAAATCTTCACAAACAATATCAGGATTCGCAGTAATCATTTGTTCTTCTTGTGATAAATTATTATTGTTTTTATATTCTAAATCACCTAATCCTCTACTTAAATTTAAATTACCTTTTACTCTTCCATCAGTAATCCAACCATCAGCTTTATATATTCTATTTTTTTCTATTTGTAAATCAGGTTTATGATCCATTGACATTGGATATGCAATTCCTTTCTTACATAATACTTCTCTTGAATCACCTGCATTTGCAAAATATATTTTTTTATTCTTTTCATCTATTACACATACACATGCAGTACATCCTGTCATATTTGCTATATCTTCTTCTGATTTTTGAGTAGATATTAATTTACTTATCATATCTGCTTGACTATTCTTTGTTCCTAATTTCTTTTCTTGAGCATCATCTTCTTCTTTACTTTTCTTTGATAATTCTTTTAATTCTATTTTACCATTTTCTTTCCTCATTAAATCATCCATTTTTAAAAATGTTTCTTGTAATGCTTGCTTTATATTTCCTAATTTAAAATTTGCATTTGATATTAATTCATTTGTAAAATGGTTTTTTACAAATTGAGATACTTCTTTTCCTCCATGTCCATCAAATACTCCAAAAATATCATATTGATTGTTTTCTCCTTTATTTATTTCTGTTATATGAGCATCTTCCATTCTTTTTCTCCATCCCTGCATTCCACATGAACCGAAACGTATTTTTTCATTTTCATTATCATCTGAATGCTTTTCTTTTATTGGAGCTGAGAGAAATTCACCCATTTTAAATTATTAAATATATATTTATTTTTTTATTTGAATAGATATTTATTAAATTTTTCTTAATGGAATTTAATGTTTATACTTTTTTTTTCTTTTTGTGAATTCAGAACTTTTGAAAGAGCAAAAAAAGTTTTTTTAAAGGAAGAAATTATGAAATTATAGTTATAATTTTATTTATGTTTTTTTATATATAATTATTTATTCTATATTATATTTGATTATATAATAATATAATTAATATTAATATTTAATGATTTTTTGATATTATTAGACATAAAATTTTATAAATCGATAATCTTTAAAAAAGAGAATTGAAAGCTTGTTATAAAAAATTAATAAATCTTGATATATATAATATAAAATTACAAAAACTAAAAAATATAAATTATTTTAAATGTCAGAAACAAATTCAATTTCATTTTTGCTTCCAAATGATTTATTATCTGATCTTCAAATAGAAAAAGAAGATTTAAAGCAATTAGAAGAAATATCTGATAAAACAAGAGATACAGAATCAAATATCATTGATTTTAATTTAGATTTTTTTTCATCAAGTAATTCATCAAAAAGTATTGAAGAAATAAAAGAAAAAGAAATAACTGAAACATCAATAAATTCTCAAAAAAAAAGTACTTCTTCAACAAATAATCTTAGTATTTTTTTCCAAAATAAACATTCAGAAAATGATTTTGAAAAACTTTTAAAAAGTTGTTCAGGAAGTCATTATCTTCAAGAATTAGCAGAGAATATTTCAGAAAAAGAAATTGATTTAATTTTTGAAAAATTATCTCCAAAAATTAAACAAATAATGTGTGATTCTTATGGAAATTATTTTCTTCAAAAAATAATTGAAAAAACAAATTCAACTCAAAGAATAAATTTATTAAATAATATAAAAGAAGATTTTATTTTTATTTCAAAAGATATTTCTGGATCTCATTGTATTCAAACTTTAATAGAAAAAATGGATTCTGATGAAGAAGAAGAAATTATTAAATCTCTTGTTGAAAATGTTTTATTTGATTTAACAATTTCTCAAAATTCAACTCATGTAATATTAAAATTAGTAAATAATATAAATAATCCAAAAAGATATTATTTAATTCAATTTTGTATGAACAATTTTATATCTTTAAGTGTAAATTTAAATGGTTCAACTATTATTAAAAAATTTATTTCTCAGGTTAAAAATTATCAACTTATTCAAATGATTATTATAATTATTGAACAAAATTATATTCAAATTGTAGAAAATCAATTTGGTAATTATGTTATTCAAGATGCTTTTCAATATTTTGGTTTTAATAATTGTAAAGGTATTATTAAAAATATTCTTAATGATTCAATTTATTTTTCTCTTCAAAAATATGCTTCTAATGTTATTGATAAGGTAGTTATTATTTTAAGAACTAATGATAATGTGTTATTTTATCAACTTGTAGAAAATTTATTTTTTAATTCTATTAATTTTAATAAATTGATTGAAAATAAATTTGGAACTTTTGTTCTTTGTAATTTACTGAAATTATTAAATCCTGCTGAAAAATTATATATTAGAAATATTATTGTAAATATGAATTATGGAAGTTTTTTAAATAAATCAAATTTATATATAAATGCAAATTTAGGAAAATTTCTATGCTTATTAAATTAACAAATAAAGTTTATTATTTTGTAATTTAGACTTTAAGGTCACAATTTTTGTGTATTTATATAATTATAGTATTCTTTAGAATATTATTTTTATTTACTATATTTAACATTAGATTTTTTTAATATTATATTGGATTGGATTAAATTTAAAATAGTTCTTTATATATCTTATTTTTTTTTAAATTCTTTACATATTAAATTTAATTAAAACAATAAAAATAATGGATTATTTTAACCCAATTAAAAATAAATATAATTATGATCAAAATCAAAAAACTAATTCTTCAAGACATAAAAGATCAATTAGTTCAATTCAAAGTTCAGGAAATTCAAATAGAGAAATAAATCAAAGTTCAAATAGAAAAGCTAAAAATATAATTCACTCTTTTCATAGTAATAATAATAATTATCAAAGAAACACAATGTTTAATAGAGAAAAAGATAATATTGAGGATTATCAAAGATTAGCAAAAAAATTTTATTCTATTATTATTACTTTACAAGATGAATTAACTAAGCAAACAATAAAAAATTATTCTTTACTTGAAGAAAATTTAAATTTAAAACAGCAATTCACTGAAATACAAAAGAAGATGAATCCAAGTAATTAATAATCTACTTTTTTTTAATAAATAATAAAATTAATTATTATTAAGATATTTTAAAAAAATAGGGACCACTAACATTTTTTGTAATTAAAAAACAATTAAAAACTCAATCTAATTTATAATTAATCTTTAAATTATGAACATTTATTTTATGGTATAATGGATTATGTAAAAGAAGGAGAGTTATCAAATTATTAAAGGAAAAAAAAAGACTTAATGAAAAATAATTTAAAAAATATTTATTTAATATATAAAAAAGTAAAATATATTCAGAATCAAAATATAATTTATAGAATTTAAAATAAAATAATTTTTTATTTTAGATGAAAAAATTACAAATTTTTTTAATAAATTTCTTTATTTCTATATTATTTTATTTATAACATTATATTAAAAGAAGAAATTTTTAAAATATATATTCAATATAATTTATAAAACATTTATAATTAAAAAAGTGTATTATATCATTAATAATTCTATTATTAATATATATATATATATATTTTATATATATATATATATATTTTAAATATGAAAAATTATATAATTATTTGCTTTCATTTGAAGATATAAATTCTTGATTGGAATGAGAATATGTAGATTTATTATCATAACTTTTTATTGTTGTATTTAAATTATTTTCCTCTTTAGATTCAAATTCTCTAACATATTCTCCTCCATCATCATATTCAGAAATATCATCTCTTTCTTCATATTTTTGCAAAGTTTCAGGAGTTTTTTCAAATTGTTTTCTTTCATTAACTTTAATAAATCTTTCATTAATTGCATTTAAAATATTATCAGGAAGAAATGAATAAATTATTTTGAATTTGATAATTAATTTAAAAATTAAAAGTTGTAATTTTTTAAAAGAATAAATAGGATTATCCATTGCATTTAAAAATTCAAATTTTGTGACTCCTCTTATCATAGCTCTCATACTTAAATATTCTAAATTATTAATAATATTTTCACTATACTTTACTTGTTCTGGTAAAATTGTTAATGTTCTATCAATATCAATGAATCCTTCAGGGTCAACAATTTTATCTATAATTTTTCTAAAATTAAATTTCATTTCTTCTTGCATTTGATTTTTTTCATTTTGAGTTGAATCAACTAAACTAAATTGATTTATATTATTATTTTCATTATCAATATCTTTATTTGTATTATTATTTTCTTCATTTTTTTGTTCCATTTTAAATGATTTTTCAGAACTTGAATTTGATTCTTTTTCTTTTTTTATTTTTATATTATTTCCTAATATACTTCCCATTCCATTTGTTGATTCAAGATTTTTTAATGCTATAGTAGACAATGTTTGATTATTTGGAGAATTTTTTTTTTTCTTTTTTTTTTTCTTTTTAAAAAGAGAAAGTTTAGAATATAATTCTTGTATTGTTAATACTTTTTTTTTCTCTTTATATTTACCATCCATTAATACTTTCCTTAAAGTATTTATATATTTTTTTATACTCATTAATTCTTCTTGTTTTTGTTGTTCATTTACAATTGGTTCTTTGAAAACTAAAGTCCAATAAAAAAAAGAGTCTTCAGCTAAATATCGAAGTAAATTTAAAGGTTCAGTAAATATAATCAAAATTATTTTTCTATATTTATGTCCAGGATAAAAAACATAAGTATCATAAATACTATGAAAAAGAGATTTAAATAAAGAAAAAGGGAAGCATAAAATACCAACAATAATTAAATAAAAATATGTAATAAGAGCAATAGAAAAAAAACAAATTTTAGAAAAAATTAGATTAGCTTTAATTTTTTTGTTGTCATTAATAATAAATAGCCATGGAATAAAAAGGAGAGAAAAAAGATTTAAAGGTGAAGGAAGAAAGACTAATAAACCATATCTTTCATCCCATTTAATTCTTTCATGAGTTAAAACTAATAAAGCTCTATTTTCAGCATCAGCTTGTTCTTGTAAATTATTGAATAAATTATTAACAATAGCAACAATTAAATTAAATAAGATAATATTTGATAAAGCACTAAAAAAAATCATTAAAACTTCTCCAAAAATATCTAAATCAGTAAATCTAAAATAAACTTGTCCATAAGCAGTATTAAATAAAGCTAAAAAACTATCATAGAATAAATCAAAATCTTCATTTGAATGTTGAAAAAATAAACAAAATATTTGTGCAAATAAGAAAGTAATACAAATAACAATCATAAAAAAAGCAAAAACATGCCAAAAAATACCAAAAATGATTCTAACAAAAGGACCATAATTTTTAGTTGCCATTAATTTTATTATAAATTTCATCCATGCCATTGTTAACAATAAACTATAAACTATACCATCAATTGTAACATTTAAATCTGGATTTTCATAAGCTGGAAAAAACATTTCAACTAAATCAACTAAGTTAATTATAACCGTTATTAACATTATAATATTAATTACTAATTCAATAGAATTTATTTGTAATTTTCTTCCAGTTAAATAAAAATAAAATAGAGAAAGAAAATAATTAACTAGAGATAAACTCATAAGTATATCAGCGAAAATTTCGCATTTATGATAATAATGATTTTTAGGATGAATAATATTTTCTTTAGTATAAGTAACATAAGCATAAACAACAAATTGATATAATAAAGTGATTAAAAGAACACTAGAACTTTCAAAGAAATTTCTAACAGAGCAATTAGAAGCATATTGATGAAATTGAAAAGAATAAACAGAATCTTTAGGTAAATAATTTTTACTTACCATAGGATAATAATGTTCACCAAAAGAATTAGCCATTAATATTCTTGTCATTCTCATAAATTTATGTATTGATTGTTCATGTCCTTGTCCATACCATAATTTTCCTACAATAATTCCTACATTTAAATCACTTAAAACATTATAAAATCCATTTTCTGCATATATTTCTAAAGCACTTCTACCATTATGATCTGTTTGAACTCTTAAATAATAATTTAACATATCTTCATCTTTCATTGATGATTGTAAATTTTCACTTAATATTAATATTTCTTCAATTATTGATTCTGATTTATATTTTGTTTTTTTATTTGCTTTTCCTATTTTTCTTAATAATTCTGCTGCTAAGGCCATTGTTATTAAAGGTGTTAAACATTTTGTTATTTCATCTAAATTTTCAGCATAAATTGAAATATATTTACATATTTTATCATAATATTCTGCTTTAATTATTTTTATTGGAATTGATGATAATAAACATAAAACATCAAAAGCATATTTTCCATATCTTAATTGCTCTATTAATAACATTTGGATATTTATTTGAAATTTACCTTCTTTTATTTCCTTAAATTTCATCTCATCTGAAATTTGTCTTGATAATTGAGAATTACTCTTGTTATAATTTATATTATTTTTTGATGATAATAATACTTGATTTGTATGTTTAGAATTTATTTTTCCATTGTCCTCAAAATTACTTTTAAATGAAAAAAAACTTCCAAAATTTTTTTCTTCATTTTTATTGTTTTTATCGAAATAATCTATTTTTATTTTTGGAATATTGGAGTTTCCGTTTAATGCTGTTTTTGAATTTCTGAAATTTTCTAAATTTGTTGCTATTGTTTTAATTTTTAATTTACTTTTTATTTGTGTTAAATTGTTTTTTTTATTTGTTATTAATCTATTTACTGAAGTTATTTCATCATTACTTACATCACTTAAATTATTTTTATTATCTTTTAAAAATAAATATTTATTTTCTACATCTTTTCTAGATGATATTTTATTATCATTTGGTATTTCTTCATTAATATCTCCTAAAATTTTTTTTGTTAATAAATTATGTGAAGTTTTTACTACAGTGTTTTTAATATTTAAACGAACTTGAAATCTTTCTCTAATTAATCTTTTAACTGTAGTTTCTTTTAATCTTTCTTTTAATTTTTTTTCATCTTCTGATTCAGAATCTTTTTCTTTCATAAAGTTTATTATTTTAATTTCTTCAAGATTATCTTGAAATTTAATTTTTTCAAATTGAATTTTTTTTTGATTAACTTGAATTTTAGATAAAAATTCAATATAATCATTACTTTCATTTGATACAGAAGTAATTAAACAATTTTTACAAACTTTAAATTTTAATAATCTTCTTGCAAGTCTAAAATATTTTTTTAATATACAAACTTTAATATACCATTCTTTTGCATTTGAAGAAGAAATTGCTCTATCTAAAATATCTATTGCTATATCTTCATCATAATCTAAAACTATTTCATAAATTTCTTGTTCTATTTCATTTTCTCCTCTTGTATTTTTATATTCATCAAAAAAATATAATATTAATTCTTTTAAATCATATCTAAAAAAAACAATTATTAAATCTTTTAAAGAATTTACACAAAATAAATAAATTTCTTTCATAAGAGTTTTTTTATCAAAAATTAATTTATTATAAGTATCATAATTATTAATTCTAGCATCAATATTATTAGAAAATTCAGCTAATTCTTGATTTAAACATTTTAATTTTTCTTGATATTCTAAATCTAAAGTTTCTCTTAAATCAGTTTTATAAATCTCTTCAATATGTTCTTCATACATACTCCATAAATTATAAACTTTAAAAGGTTCCATTTTTATTCCTATATTTTTCCAAATTCTTCCTTCACTTAATAAAAAACAAAATTCTTGATTTCTCATTAAAAATTCAATTCCATAATAAAAATCTCTCTTTGCAGCATCATTTAAGATTCTTCTATAAACTATAATTTCTTCATCACTTAATTCATAAAATTTACTTTTTTCAACAGTAACATTTAAAAAATCATTAAAATTAAGATTATTTAACCCTAAATCAATTTCTAAATTTTTAAAATAATAATTAAATTTTTGTTTAATGATTCTAGATTTATCTTTAAATCCTAATAAAGCAAAGAATAATAATTCAACATCATAATCAACATTAAAAACATTATCTCTTTCAATAATTATATTTTTAAATTTTTCAACCATATAATTTAAGAACCTTAAATCATTAAATATAGGTTCACTTTGTTCAAAATCAATTTCACCATTTCTTTCACATTCTTCTAATTCTCTTGCAACTACAATAGTACTTAAAATAATATTATTTCTAATAGTAATCATTTGTTTTCTATCTTTTTTTTCATTCTCACTCATATTTTCATTATAATTAGAAGTTATATTTATATAATCAAAAATATTAAAATCACGAAATTCTTTCATTGTTAATAATATATCTAAATATCCTCCTCCTAACCAAATACTATATTTATCTACAAATGATTCTACTTTAGTTTGATCCGGATAATTCTGAAAAAAATATGATGTTATTAATGTTATGTTATCACTTATCATTTCTATATCTCCTACTGATTTTATTTTCTTTAAATATATTTTCCTTTGAAGTGGTTCTATTGTCTCTTTTAATGACTTTTTATTTTGAAATATTGTCAATGAATTCTTTATTTTTGATCTAACAGAACTACTTTGAGAACTCTCTCTTTTTTGAAATGATAACACGTTTTTTTTTAAAGTTTTGTTGTAATAGTTAAACATTTCTAAATTATCATTCTTTTGAAAGTCATCTATCATTAATTTATTGGTTTTTTTCTTTATTTTTTTAAATTTTTTGAAATTATTATATTTATTAATTATTATTTATTTTAATATAAATTTTTTATTTTTATTTTTTCAAAAATTTCATTAAATAAAGCTTTTTTTTAAATATTAAGAAAGATTATATCTAATAATCTGATATTAATTTTTAATAATGTTAATTAATTAATTTTATATTTATCATTTAATACTTAATATTGTGAACTATACCAAAAGAAAATCAGAAATATATTTAATTTCTTAAGAAAAAATTTCTTAAATCAAAATTTAAATACTAAAAGTATTTCTAAATTAAAGAAAAGAATAAATGATAGAATCATTAAAATTGTTTTTTTAAAAAAGAAAAAAAATTCAAAGATTTAATATATTGAAAAAATAACAGAACAAATTTCCACTTTAATAATTTTGTTGTTGATAAATAGAAGTTTTTTGTTGATAGACAGGAGTTTTTTGTTGTTGAATAGGAGTTTCTTGTTGAATATAGGTGTTTGTTGAAGTGACTGGTGATTGTTGAATAACAGGTTAATTTGTCGTTAAACCATTATTTACTTTTCTTTTATAAAGTTTATAAACTACAATTATTATAATTTATAATTAAAATTATAATTGCAAGGATTGATATTCCCCAAACTATAAATATTTTCTTTGTATTTGGTGCTCCAGTATTTTTTATTTTTATTTCTTCTCTAAAAAAAGAATAAAAGGATTCAAAAGGTTCGGGGAGAATAATATAAATAAATTTTTTTCCTTCTTGTTTTATTTCTTCCCATTTGAAAATTTTTTTTTTGATGAACTACCAGTAACATTATTATTTATTACTGTTCTAAGATTATTCCAATATTGATTAAAACAACAAGTAGGAGCATCATCAACTTGTTTTATTTGAAATGTATAGGAATTTGTATTCTCATGAGATAAAATAGATCCATTGAAATTTCAAAGGTAATAAATTCTCCTATTTTAAAAGAAGTAATATTCAGAAATACTTTTGTATCTGGTATTACACTTAAAGAACTATATTTTGATAATTCTTGATAATTACAGGAAACTGCAATTATTAAAAAAAATATTGGAATTAATTTAGTCATTTTTGTTAAAAACCAATGATTTTATCAAATATTTACATTAAACAATATATGATTTCATTTATATTAATAAAAAGTAATATTAAAAAAAATTATATAAAAAAGCCTTTTTTATGAAAAAAAGAATTGATTAATTAATTATTTGATTTAAATAAAAAATATTAATTAAAAGGAAATGGAACAATCAAATTCCTACAAAGGGAAATTTAAAAGATTTCTAATGAGATGTTGTATATATTCAATAGTATTATTATGGCCAATAAGTAAAATAGGAAATATTCAACAAAGTTCAGAAGAATATAAAGAAAAATTATTGGAAAATTTTAGATTATTTCATATTCAAGGTAAATTTTTTCAAGATTTAGCACAAGATCCTTCTTTACTTTTATTAATCATTTCCTTATGTGAAATTATTTTTGGTTTTTTAGGTATTTTTGGATTATTTATTGGTAATTTTTTTTCAATGATTCTTTTCTTTTTTACTAATTTTATCTATTTCAATCCTTTTGTTTCTCCTTCAAGAATTACTTTTTTTCATACTAAAATTGAAATTATTTTTAATATTGGAATTTTTACTAATTTATGTTTAATTACTTTTTATCCTTTTGAAATTGCTGAAGATAAAGTCATTGATTCTTCTGATGCTAATTATGAAGAAATGCAAATTCAACAAGAAGAAATGAGTAAAAGTATGCCTGTTAAAAAAAATAAAAAAAAGAAAAAACCTTAATTAAATATTATTTAAAAATAATTTTAAATTTTTTTAATTTGTTTTTATATTAATAAAAAAAATAAATCTTATTATCCTAAATCATATTATTAATATTTATTATTATCAAAAATACCTCAATTAACAATAATTTAACATAAAAATAAATAAAATAAGAAGACCAATAATATCATTTATTTCAGGATTTTTCAAATATTTTCATTTTACTTTTATATTTAGAAAAATTTTAGATATTCATTTATTTATTTCATCAAATAATAATTTAATATTTCTTTTTAAAATGAATTAATTTCTGGATTATTTGAAGAATTTAGAAGATTTTTTATTTCTATTAAAAGGAATGAAAAAAAGAAAATATTTATTCTTTTTTTTATAAATTAGGATATAGTTTGGTATTTATTAACCTTTTATTTATAGAAAAAATTTTATTAAAAATTTCATAATTATTTTAGATATAATGATAAAGATTATAAAAGTTTTGAATGATAAAAAATCTTTTGAAGAAGAAATTAAATTTTAAATATATATTACTTGAATGAATTAAATTTTAAAAAATTGTAAAATTGATAATTCAAATTTGAAATTCTATTAATTTTTTGAATTGACATATAAACAATAATATATTATTAATATTCTTCTTTAATTTTTTTATTCTTTTTGTTTAGATTTTTGTACTACTATTATTGAATTAAAAACTAAAAATTCTCATTTAAATCCTTTTTTTTAATGATTTATCAATTACTTTTATTATTGTATATAATACTTTATTTTTGGAAAGAATACAAAATTATTGACATTAACGATAAAAAGTGATTTAAAAATGTGAAAAAGATTAATGATTGGATTCCATTTGGCACATTATAACACTTAAATTATTTAAATAATAAATTAAAGTATTATTTATTAAAAACAATTAAAACAATTATTTAATTAATAAAATCACGTCATTTTTATTTTTAAATAATTATCAATAAAGTATAAAATGTTTATTTAAATTAATATTCATCAACAAAGTACTTGAGCCTAAAAAATTAAAACTTTTATCGAACCTTTTTTTATAAAACTGAATTATAATGAAAAATACAAATTTATTTTTAATAATATTTAAAAAAATTTCTAATTGAAATAAAATTCTCCAAATAAAAATTCAATAAAAATTTCTCTAATATTTTAAAAACAAAAATAAAATTTGAAAAAAAAAAATATTGAATTTAAAATATCTATCTTATAAATAATATATATAAATAAAATCTTATTTTTATAAAAACATAAAACCAAAAATATCAAATTAAAAAACCAGAAAAAAAAAATGGTAGTACAATTAATTAAATTAGTATCAGAAACTTTAAGTGTACCATATGATCAAATAGTATTAATAAGTTCTTTATTTTCTTCGATTCCAATAGGTTTAATAAATTACTTAATAAAAGATCCAACAATAAGATTATTATATGGTGGAATAACAGGATTTTTTTTAATGTTTTCCTTATATGGGTCAGGTATAATCCATGTTATAATAGGAACATTTATAACTTATTTTTTTATGAAATATTTTGGAAGAAAAAAAAGTGCATTTTATGTTTTTATAATAACTTTCTTATATTTATCTTCACTTCATATTCACAGAATGATATTTTATTATGGAATTTGGACTGCTGATGATATTACTTCTCTTTTCATGGTTACTATTCCAAAATATTCTTCTATGGCTTTTAGTTATGAAGATGGAGATAAAGATGATAAAGATCTTAAAAATAATCATTGGAAAAATTATAAAATTAAAGATATGCCTACTCTATTAGAAACTCTATCTTATATTTTTTACTTCCCTTCTTGTGTTATTGGACCTGTTTTCGAATTTAGAGATTTTAAAGATTTTATTTATCATCAAGGTGTCTATAAAAATTTAAAGCTTAAAACTACTTTCTTTTTCGGAGGAATTGAATTAATTTTCACTTTTATGTCAATGGCATATTATGCCTATTTTTCCAGTAAAATTCCTTTAAGTTATGCTGGAAGTGTTGAATTTGGAGAAAAAAGTTTATTATATAAATTTCTTTATATTAATTTTGCAATGAGTGTTCATAGAAGTAAATTTTATTCTGGTTGGTTATTATGTTGTTCTGGAATGATATTTTGTGGTTTATCATATACTGAACATAAAAAAGAAGAAGGAAAAAAAATTGAATTACCTTTATTATATTTAGATAAAGGAGATTATTATATTACTTATGAGAAAGGAGGTTATGGAAGTATTTTTGATTGTGAATTTGGAATTAATCCAAAAACTAAAATTACTAGTTGGAATCATAGTACTCATTTATGGTTAAAATATTTCCTTTTTTTAAGATTAATTAACGTTGAAAATAAAATTTTTAAAAACAATTATAGCTTAGCTAGTTTAATCACTTTTATGATAAGTGCTTTTTGGCATGGATTTTATTCTACATATTATATCTTTTTCTTCTTATTTTTTATTTATCAAAATGCTAATGAAAAAATCGATAAATTAGGTCTTTATACTTACTTAAGAAGTGATCCTAAATTATTCCTTTTAAAAACTCCTTTTTGGATTTTTAATCAATTTATGTGTAATGTTTTAGGAACTATTATTTTTAATTTGAGATGGGAATTGTTTATTCAATTTTTAAAAAATACTTATTATTCTCCTATTATTTTAGTTTTTATGCTATATTTAGGAACTATGAATATTAAAGGAGAAAAAAGTAAAAGTAAAATCAAACAAAAAGAAAGCGAAACCAAAAAATTAAATTAAGTTTACAAACACATGTTTTAGAATTTTGACATTTTTTTGAAATGATTTTTAAAATAAAAAAAGTTATTTTTGTATTAAAGCTTATTCTTAATTTTTAAATTAACTTTTTTAATTTTTTTTGCATTTAAAAAAATATATTTTAATAAATTAACAATAAATAATCTCATATACAAAATAAATTATTAATTAATTCTTCTTATTGTTTTTTAGTCTATGATTTAATGAATTCATCATCACTTTATTTCTCTTTTTTTATTATCTTTTTCTCTTTTTTATTATTTTCCTTTTTATCTTTTATCCTTTTTTCTATTTTTTTGTGAAAAGTTAAAAAATATTACAAACACATTTTTATCCTAACACTATTTTTTTAATATTTTATTATTTTTTTTTCCTTTAGTAATAAAAGTATAAATGTCCATTTAAACTTATATTATAATATATAAATTTACATAATTATTATTAATTTTATTGATTAATAAATTTTCAATTTAATTGTATTTTTTATTTTTTTTGCCTAATAAAAGGAATAAACAATATTAAATAATATATTATTAAAATTGAATTATTGAAATACGATGTAATACTTTTAAAATAAAAATAAAAAAAATAATAATGGGTTCAAAATCATCAAAAAGTCAAAATTTAGAAAATATAATATGTCCAGAATGTTCAAAAGTATTTCCTTCAACAACAACTTTCAAAGATTTTAATAAACATTTAAAAGAATGTGCAAAAGAGAAAATAACATCAAATGCACCAGCAGATGTTTATAGTCCAGATGAAGATAAGAAAAATAATGAAATAATATTTCAAAGAATGGAAAAATATATAAAAGAACCAAAGAAAAAATTATCAGAGAAGAATAAAATAGATTTTGAATTAAAGAAAAAAGAATTGAAAGAATATATAAAAAAAAATAAAATAAGTTGGGAAGAAGGTTCAGATATATTAAAAATAAATAGAAGAAATATATTAAAAGATTCAATGGAGGGAATAAAATCATTAGATTTAAAAAAAGAAATAAAAATAGAATTTATTGGAGAAGTTTCTTTAGATGCAGGAGGTATTTTAAGAGAATGGTTTACTGGAATGTTTACCAGTTTAGAATCAAAACAATTAAATTTATTTGTTGCTTCTGAAAGTTTAGATTTCTCTTATATTATTAATCCTTTTTTAGATGATACTAATTTAAATAAAGAATATTTCGAATTTATTGGGAAATTAATTGGAAAAGCTCTTTATGATAACATTACTGTTAATTTATGTTTTAATAAATTAATATATAAATTAATTTTACACGAAGAAATCACTTTCGATGATTTATTAACTATTGATAATCCATTTTATAGTTCTTTTAAAAATTTAAAAGATATGAATTTAAAAGAGGAAGGAACGTCAGATTTAGGATTAACATATTCAATAGAACAAAACGAATCAAATGGAAATATTCATTCATTTGAATTAATACAAGGAGGAAAAGAAAAGAAAGTATCAAATATAGATGATTATATAAATAAGAGAATTAATTTTATATGTTGTCAAATAAATATATTTTGTGAGAAAATAAGAGAATCATTATCTGAGATGATACCACTGGAAATAATAGAAAAATTTACATCAGATGAATTAGAATTAATAATAAATGGAAAGCCATTTATAGATATCGAAGAATGGAAAGAAAATACTGAATATGGAATTGGATATAATCAATATAGTAGTACAATAAAATGGTTTTGGGAAATTATGGAAAATTTAAATCAACAACAATTATCTAATTTTTTATTATTTTCTACTGGAAGTGGTAGAGTTCCGTTAGGAGGATTTGCTGAATTAGAAAGTAATAGAGGTACTATTACTAAATATAAAATTAATTCGGTTGATTATGTTCCTGGTGTTAAAAATTATATTAAAGCTCATACTTGCTTTAATAGAATTGATTTACCTAAATTTCCTGAAAAAAAATTAGTTAAGGATGCTGTTGATTTTATTGCTAATAGTCAATTGTTTGGTTTTGGTATGGAATAATATTTTTTTTTAAGGATTTTTTTTTATTAAGATTTTTATTATTATATTTTAAAGTTAGAATTATTTTGGTTTTAATTAAAAAGAGGATAAATAGGTTTTTTATTTTTTTAGAAATTATAAAGTATATTTTTTATTTTAATTGATAAAATTTTAAATATGAAAAAGAAAAGAAATCTATTAAAATCTAATAAAAAACAATAATAGAAATAAAATTTTAAGAACTTCTACTCCAACTACAAAGTGGATAACCTTTAGAATCTTTATAATTATTATTTCCAAATTCAATTAAATCAATAATATACCAACAAGTAATTATACACATCAAAAAATAATAGTAAAAAGAAATAAAAATAACAGCACAATCACAATTACAACATTCAGCAAAGCATTTAGCAGTAATAGGGAAAAGACAAACAAAGAACATTCCAAAAAGAAAAAAAACTAATTTAATCAAAGCTGTTGATGTATTTCCTAAATAAAAATGTCCTGCTCCGAAATTAACTATTAATTCTAAAAAAAAAGCTTTTGATTGTTTTTTTTGATAATAATCACAATATACTTTTGTTTGTTGATTATATATGAAGCATTTATAACAATGACATATATTTTTACCATTTATAATTGAACATTGAGCATTTGATGTGTTACATTTTTTTGTTGTACAATCTATATTTATATTTAAATCTTCACTTGAATCTAATAAAAATACTTTTTCTTCTTTTGAATTTTTTAATTTTGGAATTTCTTTTTCTTTTGATTTTTCTAATAATAAAATTATACATATAAAATTAAGAAATTTCATTTTTTTTTTAAATTGTTTTTTTATTGTGTTTATTTATTTTTTCATACTATTCTAAATATAATTATTTAAAAAATATTTAATTAAATATATTCATAATTCTTTATTTTTTTTTATTAATTTTTTCTAATTCACTTTCATTATTATTATTATATTCAAGAGATTTATTTTTTTTATGATTATTATATTTATTTCTTTCATTATTTGCAATTTTATTATGAAGATTATCAAAATTTAATTTGGGAACTCCACTTATTTTTTTTTCTTTTTGAGGTTTATCATCAATAATAATAGGAGTAAAAGAATTATCAAATTTATTATCATAAATAATATCATCTTTATTATCACAACTAGAATTTAATGTTTTATTATTTTCAGTTTCTTTTCCTTCTTCTTCTTCTTCTTCAACTTCATTATTCCATTTATCAATAATTCCTTCAACATCAACTCCATTTTTTTGAATTAATTTAATTAACATTATTAACTGTTCTTGAGTATCTTTATATGAATTTAATTTATTTCTCATTCTTGTATTATCTTCATATAATTCACTTAATTTAGAATCTACTTTTTCATTATCTTCTATTAATTTTGATATTAACTTTTTTTGATCTGAAATTTTTTTTTCTAATTCTTCTTTTTCTTTTTTTAATTTCTTATAATTAGAATCAAAATCTACTGTTTCATTTTGAGGTTCAATACTTGTATTTATTATTTTTTTTTCTGATAAATTTAAAGTATTTATTATATAATTATTTGTGTTTATTGATTTAAAAGTTTTACTATTTGAAGTTTTATTTAAATAAGGTTTTAATGTCTTATATTTTAAAAATTGAGAAGATGTTTGAAAATAATTATTTGTTTGTACATTTTTTTTATTGTTACTATAATTATTATTTTTATTATTTAAAGTATTATTATTTGATTCTTGAGGTTTCTTCTTTAATGAAAGTTTATTGTTTAAATTCTTTTGAATTGGACTAAAATTTTTTACTAATCCAAAATATTTTGATAAAGTACTTGGATTTAATGAAGTATGAAAACTTTTTTTAAAATTAGAATTATGGTTTTTATTTCCTTTATTACCATTATTATTTGATTTTTGATGCGACATTGTTTTCTATTTTTTTATTATATTTTATCCTTACATTATGGAAACTTACTTGAGATAATTTAAATTTAGGTTTTTCAACTTTTTTCATTTTTTTTATTTATTTAAAAATTAATGAATAATAAGGATAATAAGATTAATAAAAATTTATCAATTTCAGATCTTGAAAATATGTTAATAAAAGGAATTTTACCTCCTGGAATAGAAAAAGTAAAAGATAATCCAGAAAATAATATTAATATTTTTCCTATAATTGAACCAAATTATTCAATTAATATAAAACCTTGGAATATCCCAAAATAATTTTTTAGATTAATTTTATTTATTTATTTAAGAATATTTATTATGCTTCTTACATTAAAAAAAATGATTTATTAAAGAATTTCAATTTTTTTTTTAAATAAGAAAATTTAAGTTATTATAATTTTTAAACATATTATTTAATCATCCTATAAAATATAGAAAAAAATTTCATTTTATTTAAATTATTTTTAAAAATTGAATTAAAAGAATGTATGCTCACAGACATAGTAAATCATCGTCTGATAATAGGTTAAAATATAATAATAATCATGTTAAAAATATGAAACAAAGCATCTATTCAAATACTAAAAAAAATAATAATAGTTTTATAATTAGAGAAAAGAAAAAAAAAGAAAAATCAAATCTAATAAAAATACTCCATAAAAATGCATATAAAAGGCTTTATAAAAAATATAATTGTTTAAATAAAGATTATGAATATATATTAGTAGAACATTTTTTAAATAATGCAAATACACATTTAGTAAGTGTATTCAAAGATCATATGATTATGGATTATAAGGAAGAATTTTTAATTAAATATTATATATTAAAAGATAGTATAAAAAGACTTCCAGAATTTCAAATTTATTATCAAAATTATCTTTTATTTTTCTGTAAACCAGTGATTTCTCAATTAAATTTAAATGAACTATTATTAGATCAAGAAGAAAAAAAAGCAGAAATATACTATAAACACAATTATGCAAAAAATAATAATTCTGAAATTGATTTTTTTAATGAAAATTCTTATGTTTCAAAAATTAAAATAACAGATAATACTTTATTCAGTGAATCAATTAAAGAATCAATTGATAAAGCAAAATTAACAACAGAAAATTCAAATTTAAAATCAAATTCAAATAGTACTTTATTATTAACTTATGATACAATAAAAAATGAAATTGAAAAAATGAATATTTCAAAAAGTAAAAATATTTCTAATAGTAGTACAATATGTGATATTATTAATGGCTTTTATAATAAAAGAATTGAAAAAGTTATTACCAAAAATTCAAAGAAAAATTCTGTTAAAAATATATTAAAAAAAATATCAAAAGAAAAAATAAAATATTTTATTGAAAAAGGATGTTTTTCATATTCAAATATAAATAATATTTTAAAGAATAAACATAAAAAAATATCATCTCCAACAATAAATAATTATAAATATAAGCCAAAAATAAAAACAGCTTCAAAAGAAAAAAATGTAAATACATTAAAAGCAAATAGTCATTCAAAAGTAAAAACCACATTATCAACAAGTAAATCTTTAATTAAAAGTCCAACATCAAAAAGTAGAAATAATAGAAATGGATTATCAAATTTATCAAAAGGAAATTCAAATACAAATGTTTCTAATAAAACAAATACTATATATAAATCAACAATAAGTTTTAATAATTCTAATTCAAAACAAAATATTCATTTATTTAAAACACAAAATATTGAAAAATTTCTTCATAAATATCATTTTTCTAATTCTAATAATGGAAATTTATCTAAAAAAAAATATATTTCAGAATTCAATAATAATAATTATAATAAGCCAGTTATAAAAATTCAAAAATGGAAAAAAGATTTACCTAAATTAAATAGATTAAATTATTATTATAATAATAATAATGAAAAATTAATAAATATGGCTTTATCTTTATTAGTTGAAAGTAATTCAACATTAAAAAGAAATTATTATAATACAAATTCAAATGGAAATATTAATACAACAAATAATAATTGTTATAATATTATGAGTCCAAAAAATTTAAAAGAAACTTTAAATATGAAAATAAAACAAAATGATAATATTACTTCTAATATTCAAAATAATATAATTAAATTTAGTAGAAATTTAAATGGAAATAATAGTTCAAGTTTAACGAAAACAAATGATAAAGTTATAACAAGTTATCATACTAAAAGTGTAAAAAATTTTAATTCAATTTTAAAAAATAAAAAAGGTTCTTTAACATTACATAAATCAAATAGTAGAAGGAAAGCAAAATAATTTTTTTAAATATAAATAAAGGAAATATATATGATATATTGATTTATAATAATAAAAATTCTACAATTTTTTTTTGATTTATTTTATTTAATTCTTATAAATTAAAAATAAAAAAAATGAGTTCTGAAGATGAAGATAGTAGTATTACAATTTCAAATAAGAAAGCTTTAATAACAGTCCCTGAAAATACTAATAAATTAACTTATTCAATGAATCAATTTATTCCAAAAGTAATAATAGAAAATTTTCCTTCAAAAAGAGATGTAATGTATATTTTAAAAACAATATTCAAAGAAAATAATTTCCCAGAAGATTATACAATAGAAGATAATGATAATAATACATTTATAGTAAATTTTGAAAATGAAGATGCTGCAATGAGTTTTACAAAAAAATTAAATTTAGAAAGAATAAAAAATCCAACATATAAAGAAACAATAGTTACTTTAACTTTAGTTCCAAATCATCATTATGTTCCAGAAAAAAAAGTAAATAAGAAAAAAGGTTTACCAATAGATTCAATTGAAAGATTATTTAAAGGTGAAAGTATCTTAAATAAAAGTAATCAAAACACATCCAATAAAAAAATTGATAAAAAAATATATATTTCTAGACATTCTCCTAGTTATCAAAATTCTGTTCCAAGTAATATTTTATTTTTTTTAACTTTATTTTTTAGCTTTCGGTATTTCTTTAAATTCAAATATTCTTAGAAAAAGTAGGAAAGATATTAATAAACCTACTGAACATATTTTTCCAAAAAATTACCAATTTAGGGAAATTCATAAAGAAAGATGGATATCTCCTTCTAATTTTATTGTTTAAATAATTAAATCAATTATAAAAAAATAAATGATTAATATATTTATATCAAATAAACCAAAAAAAAAATTATAAAAAAATAACTGACATAAATAAATAAATATGATAAATAAACAAAAAAAAATTATTTTACATTAATATAACATTACCTATTACATAATAAAGAATAATAATCATAATAACAGTAACCTAAAAAAAAAAATTTAAAATAAAAAACAAAAATTATATATATATAAAAAAGATAAATGTATAAAATATTATTTCATACTAGAAATTTTTTCCATCATATCTTTAAATTCATCAAAAGAAATTTGACAATCTCCATCTTTATCTACTTCTTCAATTAAATCAATCCATTGTTGATTATTAGTAATTTGTAAAGGCATAGTTTCTTTTAATTCATTAATAGTAATATAACCATTACCATCTAAATCAAATAATTTAAAAGCTTTAATTAACATATCTTGATTTAAAATTTGTTCTTTTTTCATATTTACTGTTAAAAATTCAGAAAAACTTATTGAACCATCATTATTAAAATCTATTTCTTCAAAAATTTCATTTGCTTTTTTTATTGCTTCTCCAGAAGGATAAATTGCTTCTAAACATTTTATTAATTCTATTTTTGATATTTCTCCATCTTTATTTTCATCTATTTTATCAAATTCTTCTTTTAAATTTTTTATTTCTTGATTTAGTGATATTTGATTTGTTAAAAAAGCTAAAGTTGCTTTTTGTAAAGTAACTTTACTTTTAAATTTACTTAAATTTTGTATTATATCACTATTTATATATTTTTCATCTTTTTCATGAGAATTACTTAAAGAAATTAACCATTTATTTTCTAAAGATTCTTCAGCACTTAATCTTTTATCAGGATTATAATTTAATAATTGTTTAATAAAATCAATAGCATCTTGGGAAATATTTTTAAATTCATTTGAAGGAAAAGTTAATTTAGAATTTAAAATTTTATTTTTTATTTTTTCTTCATTATTACCCATAAAAGGAGGATGACCACATAACATAGTATATAATATTATTCCACAAGACCAAATATCTGCTTTTTCATTATAATCATTTTTAAAAACTTCAGGAGCAATATAATATATTGTTCCTAATTCTTGTGTTAAATGACCTTGTTTAAAAGAAATTGAAGTTCCAAAATCAATAATTTTAATAAATATATCATCTTTTTTATTTGTTTTAATAAAAACAATATTTTCAGGTTTTAAATCTCGATGAACTATATTTTTTTTATGTAAATGATTAATAGCAGAAATTAATTGTTTAAATATAATAGCAGCTTTTCTTTCACTGAAAAATTTTTGTTTTTGAATATAATCAAATAAATCACCTCCAGAACAATATTCTTCAACCATATAATAATAATTATTATCATAATAACATTCAAATAATTTAATAATATTAGGATGATCAAGAGTTTTTAAAACTGCAATTTCATTTGAAAAACTTTTTGAATCAACATTTTTTCTTTTTATTGCTTTTACTGCTCTTAAAAAAGATGTTGTTTTTTGTAATACTTTATATACACAACCATAAGTTCCTTCACCTAATTTTTCTTGTATTTCATATTCACTAAATAAACTTTTTGATTTCATTTTTATAAATTGACTCTTTTCTATTTTTAATGATGATTTATTTTGATTTTTTTGATTTGAAGGTGTCTTTGAATTAAAAGAATTTGATATTAATGCAGTTCCATTTGGAGAATTTACATTATTTTGTATTTCGTTGTTTATATTCACTTGACTTGTTGTTATTTCTGCATTTTTACAATTAAAGCAATTTGATATACCCATATTATAAAATTTTTATTTTTTTTTATATAATGTTTTTCTATTAATTTTAATATAGAAAAAAACTTTTATTTTTATTATATTTTTTTATTATTTTTTAAATACAAATATATAAAATATAACAAAATTATTTATTATTTTAGTTGGCCTATAATAGTTGAAGATACACATAAAAACATTAATAAAATTCCTAAAAATACAAAAAAAAGAGAAATTAAATTATTTTTACTTAACATTTTTTCTTTGTTATCAATTTTTAAATAAAACAAAGCAGGAAAAATAAAAGATAAGCAATTTCCCATTATTCCTCCAACAATTCCGAAAATAAATGTTAATTTAGTGATAACAGAAGCAAAATAAAAAACAGAAATGTATAATAATAAAACAACAATAAATTCAAGAGTTGAAGGAATAATAACAGAACTTTGATTTCCAAAGAAATTATTAGCTTCTTTGAATTTTAAAGATTCAATTTCATTTTTTTTTCTTTTAACACAATCTAAATTTCCGAAAATAAAAAATGAGAAATCTCTAGATTTAGTTAAAAAAACTTCAATTAAAAGAAGCCAATAATTTTTTAAAGCAGCGAAAGTAATAGGAAAAGTCATAATAACAAAAATGCAATTAGATAAAGATAAAAGAGTATTTAAAAATTTATTTCCAATAGCATCTAAAATAGAATCATATAAAGAGTCATAATATAATAAGAATCCAATAATACCACAAATTAAATATATAATAGCACAAATAAAAATAGTTCCAATTGCAGTCATATTAAATTCTTCAATTGTTATTTCTCCCATACATCCATATATACTAAATGTAAATATATGAAATGAAAAACTTAATATTATACATGATATTGATGTTAATTTAGAATACCAATTATGTTCCATTCCCCAAAAAATTTCTTCGTTTTTCATTTCGTCCAATTTTAATAATATTTCTTTAGTTTTTAAAGAATAAAAAAAATCTCCAATTGTTAAAAGAAAAAAAAATATTACTCCTAAAAATGCATAATAAGCTGCTTTTTTTATTCCTGAAACATCCTTTTTAAAACAATATACAAATAATATTATTCCTAAAATTAATAATAAATGAAATTTAGGTATAGATATATCACCTAATGAAATAATTAATATTTTAGGTACTACTTTAGAAAATATTATAATAAAAGTTAAACAATTTCCATAAGCAGAACCAAAATTTAAACTTAATATAATAAATTTCCCAAATTTTCCAAAAACTTTATCTGAGAAAATTAGATAATTTTTTATTTTTGTTCTTTTATGAGTTTCCATTAATAATTTTAAAGTTACAGTAGAAAAAAAAGCAATAATTATTATTGCTAAAGAACCATATATTAATCCTAAAGTTTTCATACAATATGCAATTTGTACTAAAGATGATTTCATTATACAATTTATAAATTGTAATATTGTCATTCCAAAACTTTGAAATTGAATTTCAGTAAAATTTTTTTTACTCCCTGAAAATTCATTTAAAAATGATTCATCAATATTAAATTTACTTTTAGTTATATTTAATTGAGTTTTCTTTACTTTTAATGATTGACCAATATTATTTAAATTATAATGGGAAACTTCATAAAAAGGAGATTCAAGCATCATTACTTCATCTAAATCAAATTTTTTATTATCATTTTGTTCATTTATTTTTAAATTATCTATTATATCTTCATATCTTAATGCATTATTTTCATACATTTCTTCATCATCTTCTTCTTCTATTTTATTTAATTTCATTTGAGTCATTTCTAAATTTTTTTCTTTTTTCATTTTATAAGTTTTTTATAAGTATTATTTTTAATTTTTTCCTAATAAACTTTATTTCATTATAAATTTAAATTTTTAATTTTATTTTTAAATAATTGACTTCTTAATGAATGAAGAATATAATAAAGGAGAAATTGTAAATAACATTTTTTCTGAGAATAATTCATTAAAATTAGAAATAAGGAAATTAAAAAAAGAATTAGCGATTAAAGAAGTTGAAATTAATGATTTAAAAGAGAAAAATTTTGATTTAAATGAATTAGATGAATTAAATAAAAATTTTCGTCAAAGTGAAAAATTGAATCCTTCTTCAATTTCAGAAATAAATTCAGATTCTTCTGAACAAAAATTTTATTATCAATTAAAAAATGCTTTTGATACTATAAATTCTCTTCAAAAAGAAAAAGATGAAGAAAGTGATAAATTAGAAAAAATAATAAAAAATTTAAATAATGAAATTAAATTATCAAAAGAAGAAAATTTAAATCTTAAAAAAGAAATTGAAAAATTAAATGATAAAATAAGTTTATTATCAAAAAAAACAGGAGATGAATTAGAAATAGAAAGATTAAGAGAATTATTATATAAAAATAAAGAAGAAAAAAAAAATTTAAATAATGAATTATTTGAATTGAATGAAAAAATAAAAAATTTAAATCTTGAAATTGAAACTTTGAAAAATTCAGAAGTTTTTTATAAAAATAATATTCAAAATTTACAAAATGAAATATATGATTTAAGTCAATTAAATGAATCAAATATAGAAAATTCTGAAAATCATATTCAAGAATTATCAAAAAAAAATTCTGAATTATCACAATTTATAAATAATAAAAATAATATTATTATTTCAATGCAAAAAGATATTTTAGAAAGAGATAATATTATTGAGAAATTAAAAGAAGAAATTGAAAATAATAAAAACACTATAAATCAATTAAATAAAAATTATGATGATAATTATTCAAAATATCTTTCTCAAATAAAAAGTTTAACAGAAAATAATAATATTAATTTAAATGAAAAAGATTATTATAAAAAAAATTATGAACATAAAACAAAAGAAATGGAAAATTTAAGAGAAAATGCAATTAAACATTTAGAAGAAATTGAAAATGGTTTTATTAAAGAAAAAGAAAAATTTGAAATTATTTTAGAACAATTGAAAATAGAAAATGAAAAAATGAAATTTGAAAATTGTTCTTTAAATAAAGAAATAGATTATTTAAAAAATAGAAAAAAAGAATTTGAGAAAAATATTATTTCTATTGAAGAAAATAATAAAAATTTATTACAAGATAAAGCAATTAAAGATTCAATTATAAATAATTTAAAAGAACAATTAGAAAAAAATAAAATAATTTTAGAAAAAAAAAATAATAAATTAAAAGAATATGAAGTAAATA
>JAEEGK010005566.1_pt1 | contig 30450 bp, 25 predicted proteins | sample 8958771 | NCBI WGS metagenome assembly JAEEGK01 (sample SAMN16246547, study PRJNA631951) | gut metagenome | biome: gut microbiome; feature: rumen; material: SC-attached | host: Bos | place: Iran: Karaj | collected 2018-10 | reverse complement strand
GCTCTGTTGGCGGCCCCACTATGACTGTTATTGCCGACAAGTGCCCCGACGTGAAGGTTACCGTAGTCGATATCAACCAGGCCCGAATCGACGCCTGGAACAGCGACAATCTCCCGATTTTTGAACCCGGCCTCGACGACGTGGTGAAGCGCGCCCGTGGCCGTAACCTCTTCTTCAGCACGGACATTCCGGCTGCGATTAAGGAAGCGGACATCATCTTTGTTTCGGTGAATACCCCGACCAAGACCTTCGGTCACGGTGCCGGTAAGGCGTCTGACCTGCAGTACTGGGAAAAGACCGCCCGCAACATTCTGGAAATTGCCGACGAAGGCAAGATTATCGTCGAGAAGTCGACCCTCCCGGTGCGTACGGCCGCCGCGATGGAGCGCATCCTGAATTCTAACGACAAGGGCCTGCACTTCGAGGTGCTCAGCAACCCCGAATTCCTCGCCGAAGGTACCGCCATCAACGACCTGTTCGAACCGGACCGCGTGCTCATCGGTAGCCACCAGACGGAATCGGGCCTCGCCGCCTGCCAGAAGCTCGTGGACGTATATGCCCACTGGGTGCCGCGTGACCGCATCCTCACGACGAACCTCTGGAGTTCCGAACTTACGAAGCTTACCGCGAACGCGTTCCTCGCGCAGCGCATCAGCTCTATTAACTCGATTAGCGCCCTTTGCGAAAAGACCGGCGCCGACGTGGACGAAGTCGCCTACGTGATGGGCAAGGACCGCCGCATCGGGCCCAAGTTCCTGAAGGCCTCCATCGGTTTTGGCGGCTCCTGCTTCAAGAAGGATATTTTGAACCTCGTGTACCTGTGCGGTTACTATGGCCTCCCCGAAGTGGCCGCCTACTGGGAAAGCGTCGTGAAAATCAACGAGTGGCAGACCCACCGCGTGGTGGACCGCATGCTCGAGACCATGTTCAACACGATTGCAGGGAAGAAGATTGCCGTGTTCGGGTTTGCCTTCAAGGCGAACACCGGCGATACCCGCGAAAGCCCCGCGAACCTCGTGGTGCGCGACTTGCTCGCCGAACATGCACAGCCGGTCGTGACCGACCCGAAGGCAATCCCCGATGCGAAGCGCGACCTGAAGGACGTGCTCGATCAGGTGCAGTTCGAGGAAGACCCGTACAAGGCTGCCGAGGGCGCACATGCCGTGGTGGTCTGTACCGAATGGAAGTGCTTTGCCGAACTTGACTGGAACCTCATCTACAAGGGCATGGCTAAGCCCGCATTTGTCTTTGATGGACGAAACATCCTGGATGCCGACGCCCTGAGGAAGATCGGCTTCGAGGTTTCGAGCATCGGTAAGGGCAAGGCGGAATAAGGTTTTTTATAATGTCAAAAGTCCATTTCTTGAACGTGACGATAGATAGCCTGACAATGGATGAGGCTGTCGTTGTTGCTGATGAATTGGTCAAAAAAAGAAGATGCTCGTTTATTGTAACCCCCAACGTTGATCACTTGGTTCTTTTGGAATCGAACCAGGAACTGCGAGACGCATACGATAGGGCTGATCTTGTTTTGGCTGATGGCATGCCTATTGTTTGGCTATCTAAGTATTATGGTGAAAAGATCAAGGAAAAAATTTCCGGGTCTGATTTTTTACCGAGGCTGTGTGAAATGGCCGCCCAGAGAGGATACAAGATGTTCTTTTTGGGTGCCGCGCCTGGTGTGGCCGAAAAGGCCGCTGAAAAGATGCGGCAGACGTATGAAGGGCTACAGATAGTAGGAAGTTTTTCGCCGGATATAGGCTTTGAGGATTCTCCCGATAAAATAAGTCAAGTGAAGAGCCTGATTAAAGCGGCGAATCCAGATATCTTGGTTGTCGCGTTCGGTTGCCCTAAGCAGGAATTATTTATTAATAAGTATAAAGATGAGCTGAATGTCCCTGTCAGCATTGGTATCGGGGCAAGCTTTGATTTTGTGGCAGGTGTGAAGAAACGCGCTCCGAAGTGGATGTCGAATCATGGCCTTGAATGGTTCTACCGTATGTGGCAGGAACCGGGGCGCATGTTTAAAAGATATGTCCTCAGAGATTGGCGTTTCCTGAAACTGTTGTGGAAGTATAGAAAGCAGAAATAATTTCCAAGGGACAGGACTTTTGGAAAAATTTTTTGTCAACGTCATCCGTCACTATTACTGGTTTCTTGTTGCGATTGCGGCGAGTTTGATGTTTGGTGTTAGAGACGTATCTTCCGCTCTAATTGTTGTTACTGTTTTTGTCGCAATACGGGTCCATTCGTCAATCCAGTGGAGGCTGTTTGATGGGTTAGTCTTCATATACCTGCTATACAGTCTTTTCAGTTATTTCTTTGTGGAATACTCGTATCCGCTTAGGCTATACTATTTGGGAATAAGATCCCAAATAGTGCCGATACTATTCTATTTTATAGCACGAAGTGATAAGTTCAAGACAGACGAATTCTTTGAAAATTTTCGGTGGCCGCTGTTCTTTGCCATGATATGTGGCATATATTTTTATTTTGCCCAGCCTTATTTTTATGTGAGTTATAAGGCTGAAGTGATATGGAATAATTACGATTCGGATGTCAGGGACCTTTCGGGTAAACTGCTGTACGAATTTACGCGAATGTCTTCTTTTTGGCCTCATTCTTATTTTATCGGGTACTCTTCACTGTTCTTATTTATGTATTCGGCAAAAAAGATTGTCCTTGATAATTGTTACCGCAGGTTTGATTTGGCTTGTTTTGCATTGAGTTTCTTTTGCCTCTTTTTTGCGCAGCAGAGAGTATCAATAGCCTTTTGTGTCGTTTTCCTAGTCTTGCTGACTTTGTATGCATCGCTAAAGAAATTGCCGGCCCGTAACTTGCTGTATTTGCTATGGTTCGGGGCGTTTTTCTTTGGAGCGGGTATTTTCTTTATTGTGATGAACTATCTGGACGTGGATTTTGTCGAATATGTGCTTAATCGCTCCGTAAATTACGAAGGTAGTCTTGTGGGGGATCGAATAAACCTGTTTGACCAGTTTTTTAAGGATATTTCGGTTTTTGGAAGCGGGTTGGGACGTTTTGGGCATGGTGCTGTATCGGAAGGTTATATGGGTATCGCTGATAGCGATTATGTCCGCATTGCTGCAGAACTGGGTATTGTCGGACTAGTTGTCTTGCTTGTGATATGCCTGTATACCCTCATTTGTGGATTGAAAATATTCAGGTATGCGTTCTTTGAAGTTAGTGTTTTGTGCTTTTGCTTGATGGCCATGATAGGTGCTGCTGTTTGGGAACTTGGTACATTGCAGCCGTTCTTGTATTGGTTCTGCATAGGGCATATCCAGAGCAAGTTTGATCGCCGTGATGAATTGCCGGCAGAATACGAGGCCTATTTCAAGAGCTTGCGAAAATCAGAGGAAGGTGATGATTCTGAGGGGGAGGACGAATGAACTCTCCTGTAAATGTGTCTGTAGTCATTGTCAGCTTCAATACTTGTGACCTGTTGAGGAATTGCCTAAAGTCCGTGTTTGAGAAAACAACGGGTATATCCTTTGAGGTGATCGTTTCGGATAATGGGTCCGTTGATGGATCTGTGGAGATGGTGAAAAAGGAATTTCCGCAAGTTGTCCTTGTTGAGAATAATGCGAATTTGGGCTTTGGAACGGCGAACAATCGAGGCCTTGATGTGGCGAAAGGCGAGTTCGTGTTTTATTTGAATAGCGACACACTGCTGCTCAATAACGCAATCAAGATGTTCTACGATTACTGGAAGGGGCACGAAAACGAAAGCATTGGAGCTCTGGGATGCAACCTGGTTGATGCGGATGGCGTACTTACCGAGTCGCATGGAAAGTTCCCAAAATCAGGAATACTGCTAAAGAAAATGGCTCGGCATCTTTTGGCTTTTTACGCCAAGAGCGTGCTGAAAATGTTGCGTCGCGATATTTCGGGGATTCGCCCGGTTCCGGTTTACGAGCGCTTTGTCGGGGATGTCGATTATGTGGTTGGGGCAGACCTTTTCGTGAAGAACTCGTCTTATGCCAGATTTGACGAGGAATTCTTTCTGTATTTTGAAGAGACAGAAATGCAACTTCGGATGGAACAAGATGGTTTGCGCCGGATGCTGATTGATGGACCGTCGATTATGCACTTGGTTCGCGGCGGTCAGAAGAAGGATGACGATGTACTGCGCTATGGCTCATTCTCTATTATTCAATCTGAAATCTCTAAAGTGCGCTACACCAAAAAGAACCTTTCTAGAGTGGCAGCGTTTATGCTCAAGGTGATGATAATGGCGCATTGGATGTCGCCCTATATTTACAAGAATACCCGCAAATTTTATAGACAAATGTGGAGTGTCTAAATGATTCCGAAGAAAATACATTTTTTGTGGATGTCGGAAACGAAGGATGAAGCTGTTGAACGATGCCTGGAATCGTGGCGCCATCATTTGTCTGATTACGAAATCATTGAATGGAATAAGAGCAATTTCCCCTATGAGGAGTTCTTGTTTGCGCGAGAGGCGTTTTCGAAAAAGAAATGGGCGTTTGTAACAGATTTTTTCCGCTTGTGGGTCTTGGAAAAGTATGGCGGAATCTATCTGGATGCTGATGTGACTGTCAATGGAAACTTTGACAGGTTTTTAGACAATAGACTTTTTATAGGGACGGAATTTACGGATCAGATAGCAGCGCATGCGATAGGCGCAGAACCGCATCATCCGTTTATCCAGAATTGCTTGGAATATTATAAGGACCGTCATTTTATCTTGCCTGATGGCAGTTGCGACATGAATGCCATGCCGTGCATTATCACTAAGGTTTTTATGCGGATGTACGGCTACAGCGGTGCCTTGGTGAATTTTGATGGAAAGCCGCTTGAATTTTCGGACATGAAGATTTATCCGGACTCCTATTTTACGATTAATACATTTGATGGAAATAATGTTTGCGTCCATAATGGACTTGGCAGTTGGCGTGACTCGGGGTCCGAGAATCCGGTCCTCGAGAACGTAGTCGGATCCTATTTCTGGAAAAAGTTCTGCAGAAAGGATGTCCTTTCATTCGGGCTTGTCAAAAAATGGATTTATCTTTTGCTTCCGGTTTGGATGATTGTCCTGTGGTCAAGAAGTAACGCCAAAATCAAGAACAATAAGCGTGTAGGCCGCATTAAGTTGGGCCGCTGAAAATAGTGAATATGAAGATTCTGTCTAAATTGCTGGAATGGCGTAAGTTTTCTTTGCCCGTGATGGGGATACTTTTTCGCGTGTTGAAGCTGGTGCCTTTCCGCGATAGGAACCTTTGGGTTTTTGGTTGCTGGATGGGAGGCAAGTATGATGATAATGCAAAATTCCTGTTTGAACATGTGAACAAGAATCATCGGAATATTCGTTGTGTTTGGCTTACGCGCAACAAAAATGTTGTGGATCAGGTACGTCAGTTGGGTTACGAGGCTTATCTTAGCTCGTCGCTCAAGGGTGTAAAAGTGTCCCTTCGTTGTGGTGTTGCCATTATGACAAATGGCTTGGACGATTTTGGCGCAGTTCCGTTGATGGGTGGTGCGAAAATCGTTGCGCTTTGGCATGGCGTTGGCGGATTCAAGAAAATCTATAATGAAAATTATTCTGGTCTCAAACTAAATGTTAAGAGAACTGTGGATGCGGTTTTCAACTGGGCTGGTCGCGATATATCTTTGGGAACGTCGGAATATACTGCTGAACGTGTGATGGAACAGTTCGATGTCAAAAGGAACTCGATTGTGATAACGGGGCAGCCCCGCAACGATCTATTTCATGAAAATATTGATAGGGAAAAGCTCGTTTCTGGGATAAACTTCGCTTCGTTCGCGAAGGTGGTTCTTTATATGCCGACATACCGTGTGAGCCCCAATACCCATAAGGATATTGTCAAGGATATCTTGCAAGAACTTTCGTCTAGCGAAAAATTTATGGATTACTTGAAAAGGGAAAATATCCTTTTCTTGGTCAAGTTGCATCCGCTAACTCAGTTTGCGATGGAGTCGGACAATCGCCATTTTCAGGTGCTTGGCGATAAGCAGGTTAGGTCCGTCCAGCATTTGTTGATGGCGGCAGATTGCCTTGTGACGGATTATTCTAGCTGTAGTGTGGATTATGCCCTCTTGAAAAGGCCTGTTGTGTTTTATGTCCCCGATGAGGAAGATTACCTATCGTACTCTTCGCTGAACGATGCTTATGGCCGTGTTGTCAAGGAGCGGGCGAAGACAGTCGATGAACTTATTGCATTGATTGAATCGGGGAATATGACGCAGACAAACTTGCTGAACGATTTGTTCGAGGACAAATCTATTGCAGGGACTTGCTACAGTGAAAACATGTACTGCGCGTTATGCCACGCATGTGGAATTGACGAGTAATGTTGTTTTCTACCAAGTCTGCTTATGAGGCTTGAGAATCCAAAATGCAAAATTGTTCAGGGCGCACCTAATCTTATAGGTGATTCTGTTATAGTGCGTTAGAATATCTTTGGCGTCGGTAAACCAAATCACCGGCTTCTCAATGATGCGTTTCTTTTTTGCTTCAATCCAGACGTTGAGCATCCGTTCGGCAATGTACCCATAGATTCGTTTTTGGACGGGGTCGTAATGGGTGATGTCGGTTTTTTCTTCGACCTTGCGGAGTAAATTAAATATCCAGTTGCAGTACTCGTCGAAATCGGCCCAGCGCATAAGGAACATGTTGTAATGTCTAAGCTCGTTGCCTTGGATCATGATTTTGAAATAGGCGTCCTGAATATCTTGAGGCTCTGATTCCTTAAGGATGGTTTGTAAGGTTCGGAGATCTTCGCTGACATGGCTAAAGCAATACTCGTCAATTAGGGTGCGGCGGTAATTGCGGGGTTTTGCGATGACGATTTCGCCTTTTTGAACGCGGTCAATGATTTGTGGCGGGATGGTTAGGTCAATATCGTTGAATTTTTCGGATGGAAAAACGGTTTGCGGAAATCCGGCACGGCATTGGTTGTGAAAATCGAAATACCGGCGATAATGGCATAGGCCGATGACGTCGACATTCTTTAGGTTTTTCCATGCCCAGTACAAGCCGGTCAATTCGCAGTAGCTTTGATTTTTTTCACTGATGTTGTCGCCTTGGTTGTCTGCCTGGATGTCAAGATCTTTGTCGGATAAGGCCTTCCCTACATGGATTGGAAAGTATGGCGCTTGTGTTGCCATAATGTCTTTTTTGTGGCAACATACTAGGATTTTTGTATTGATTGCGTTCATATGTCAGAAATCCTTGATGTTTAGAACTTGCTCGATAATGGGAGCCATGTCAAAATACTTGTATTGCCCGAGGCGGCCTCCAAAAAGGACGTTCTTTTCGGAAGAGGCGAGGTTGCGGTATTTTTCTGCCAGTTGGTTGTTCCGCGAGGTATTTACTGGGTAGTAGGGCTCCATGCTGTCCTTGTATTCGGTGGAGTATTCTTCCGAAATGACTGTCTTTGGGCATTCATAAACGGATTGTCCGAACATCTCGAAGTGCTTGTGCTCAATGATTCGGGTATAGGGCTTGTCGTGGGAGGTGTAATTCACTACGGCATTGCCCTGGAAATTCGGGGTGTCTACCACGCGGGTCTTGAAGGAGACTGTTCGCCAGTCGAGTTTGCCGAGGCTGTAGCCGAAATATTCGTCGATGGCTCCTGTATAGACCAACTTGTCGGCAATGTCATGCCACCGATCCTTGTATTCGACAAAGAAATCTATTCCTGTATGGCATTCTACGCCGGCCAGCAATCCCTCAATCAGTTTGTTGTATCCCCCGATGGGGATGCCTTGGAAACGGTCGTTAAAGTAGTTGTTGTCGAAGGTCATGCGGACCGGAAGGCGCTTGATGATAAATGCCGGTAAATCCTTGCAATTACGCCCCCATTGCTTTTCGGTGTATTCCTTGATAAGCTTTTCAAAGATATCCTTGCCCACTAGAGTTAGGGCCTGTTCCTCTAGATTTGCCGGTTCCCTCCCGTTTAGTGCCGCAACGGCTTCCGTTTTTTGCTCGTCTATTTTCGCCTGCGCTTCTGCGGGGGTCGTGACGCCCCACATCTGGTAGAACGTGTTCATATTGAACGGGAGATTGAATAACTTGCCTTTGTAGTTTGCTACGGGGGAGTTCGTGTAGCGGTTGAATTCTACAATGGAATTCACGAAGTCCCATACCTGCTTGTTATTTGTATGGAAAATGTGTGCTCCATACTTGTGGACTTTGATGCCTTCAACATTCTCGCAGTAGACGTTCCCGCCGAGGTGATTCCTCTTGTCTATGACAAGAACTTTTTTCCCGGATCGTTTCGCTTTGTAGGCGAATGTTGCGCCGAATAGGCCGGAACCAACAATCAAATAGTCGTACTTAGGCATGGTTAGAAGATAGAAATAAAATGAAAAGGAACGTGCATGGCCGTTCTAAAACGCGACAAAAAAGGCCGGTTTTGAATTACACGGCCATTGTACCAAAGCTATGGAACAATTTTTTGAACGAAGGGTATTTTTTTAAGAACGAATACGATTATACAGCAAGATATATATACTATGGGGATTCCTATAATTCGGTAAGAAAAGGAATCTTTTGTGAAGGGCAACAGGGCTAGCACTATTCCATGTGTTAGGTAAACGCCAAAACTTAGGGATGAAAGTGTTGACGCCTTCTTTGAAAGGCCTTGATGAAGATCAAACCAAGAGTTTGCTTTTTTGGCTAAAAGGAAAAACGTGACGGCGGGAACTACGGAGTATAGGCCAAAATAGTCAAACCATAGTGTGACACGCTCGGTGGAATTCCAAATGGCGGTGTATCGTATTCCCCAGAGAATGATGGTGAGTGCACATAGGGTCCATATTACGCGGGCGTTTTTTTCGACATTCGTCTTTGCTAGTATGTAACCCAAAATGGCATATATGCAATAGCCGCCAATGGGGGTGGATTGCGTGATATCCCAGTTGGTGACGGAATTTATTACAGGTATAATGGCTTTGAAAAAGAATACGAGTGATACCAGCAGGGCCAATTCTTGTATGGAAGACTTTGTTACAAGTTTTTCAATAAGGGGGATGAAAAGATAAAGCATGAATAATGGAATGAAGAACCAGTAGTTGGCGTATGGAATTTGGCCTGTCAACATGGAGGAAAGAAAATGATGAATGTTGAAGGGCTCTGCAGTTTGTGCGGAATGCTTAAAGAAATACAGCATATAAAGCCCTATCCCGAATACAATATAGGGGATAAGTGTTTTTGTATATCGCTTCTTGTAGAATTCTGCTGTGGTGTAGCGATCTTTGTAGTTGAAAAGCGTTGCGCCAGAGAGCATGAAAAAGATGGGGACCGCCGAGAAAAAGACGGTTTCGAAAAGAATTGCTTGTTCCCAAGCTGCGTTATGTGCGAATGTGTGCGTATAGCCATTGCAGTGCAGTACTACAACGCTTATGCAGGCGAAAACATTTAGGAAATCAAAATAATGGACTCTCTGCATATGAGGGATTTTTTTGTTAGGATTTATTCTTTTTGATTACGCGGATAATTTTATTGAGAAATCTTTTGAAAAATAATGATGGCGACGTGAGGAACGCCTTGATAAGCCAGATGGCGTTCTTGTCAATTTCCTTGTGAATATTGAAATAGGAACTAAAAAGTTTCTTTTTTATGGCTTTCTTTTCAATTTTCGGGAAATTCTCTGCAATAGTCTTAAAGTGAGCTGGGTAAGAAAGGAGCCTGGCTTTTGATCGGTTTGCGTCGTAAGTGACCCCGGAGTTGTGTATCCTATAGACCGACATCCTTTTAGGGTTGCCCCTGATTTTACCTAAGTGGGCGGCTGCTTCTGCAAGGAATATATCGCCATTTAGGATTCTTTCTGGATGCTTGATTGGCATAAACAGAACTTCTCGTCGACAGCAGATGGATGCAGTTGGGATAATCCAGTCATTAAATATTTCTGTTGCTGTATAATCCCTATCCTCTATTTTTTCATTGTCTAGCCCGTAAGAGACGCCAATCTCGTTTTCTATTTCGGTGTTGTGGAAATGCATGAAATAGTCCGGATTACTTTCCAGAAAGTCTATTTGAATTTGCAATTTGTTTTTGTCGTTCCAGTAATCATCGCCTTCACAAAACGCGACGTACCTGCCTTTGCAGGCATTGTTGATTAGCTTGGTTAACTTACCGTCGTGTTTTGAGTACTGATTTTCTGTCTGGTATATGGGAGCAATGATTTTGGGGAATCTTTTCTCGTATTCTCGGATGATTTCCTGAGTTTTATCCGTTGATGCGTCATCGTGAATGACGATTTCAAAGGGAAAGTTCGTCTCTTGCATCAAGAATCCGTCAAGTGCCTGGGCAATGTACAGCTCGTGATTGTACGCGGTGCATCGGATGCTGACGGTGGGGGTATCCCATTCTTTTGGCCATTTTTTCGTTATTTCTTCTTGAGTCTTGTTAATCATGCTGTGACCTTTCCGGGCTTTCTATGCGCCAGTCTTGGCAGAATGTCGTTTCATTTCTTTCAACGTCTCTATTAAGTAATTCAAGCATTCCAATCGGAACAATTTGGCAAGCCCTAAATAGAGTATGGCCCCGAAAACAATCATTGCGCATAGTTGCAGAATAGGATTGATGGGGTATTTTGTCTCTATTAGGTGTCCGCCTATGTAAACGGCAGCCCCCATAGCAAGTGATAAAGTGAAAGACGGTAAAATGTCTTTTATTTGTTCGAGGTATCCGTAATTCAACAGTTTTTTGTTGGGATGGGCGTTGACGAATGCGCCCAAGGGCGCAACGATGGCTGCGCTGAGAGCGATTCCCTCTGGAGACTTGAAAAACAGGATTGCAAAAATCAGTACGGCGATCCCGTATCCCTTTTTGATGAATTCCAGTTTTAGGAATATGTCGCTTCGCCCGACGGCATTGATAGCCGAAAGATTTGTGGTATGTATGGGCCAAAAGGCGTAAATGATACAGCAAATTTGAATAAATGGGACTGCGGGGAGCCATTTTTCGCCAAGTATGATCAGAGTGAGAGGCTTTGCCGTGGCGGCGAGCCCCGCCATTAGAGGGAGAATCAGGAAGGAACTTGTAACAATTGCACGGCGTGCCATGGCCTTCAGGCGTGGACGTTCGTCCTGTACGGACGATAGAGACGGCAGCATGACGGATTGGATGGAGGCATTCAGATTGTTTACGATGAGGTATGGGAAATGGTCGCCGCGGTTATAGAATCCCAATGCTGCCGGCGAGAACATTTTTCCTATGATAAGGGCTCTTAAGTTCTGGTAGCCGGTATCAAGCAACCCTGAAAAAAGGAGTTTCCACCCGAAAGAAAAAAGCTCCTTCCAACGTTCAAATGAGAACGAAAAATCGGGACGCCATTTTACCGTAAACCACATAATCGTGCATACTAAAAGAGAATTGGTCAACTGCTGAATGACGAGAGACCATATTCCGAATCCTAGGTATGCGCACAATATGCCGATGCAGCCTGCAGGAATGATTGCGCCAATACTCCTGTAGAAGAGCTTCTTGAACATCATATTGCGGGATACATAGGCTTCTTGTATGGAGTTTAATGCGCCGAGTGGGAGCATTAAAGCGAGTACACGTATCACAGGGATGAGCTCTGACTGGTTATTGTAAAATTTTGCAATAACCGGTGCGCCAAGGAATAGCGATATGTACAAGAAGGCCGCAAGGGCGAGGCATGAAAAGAATACTGTGGAAAAATCTAGATTGTCCGCATTCTTTTTCTGAATGAGTGCTGTATTCAGACCGCTTTGGACAAACACGTTCGCCATAGTAACAAAGACCGTCACTATGGCGATTAATCCGAAATCCGAAGGAGACAACAAACGAGCTAGTACAATGGCGACAACAAACTGTATGCCCTGTGTACCGATGCGCTCAAGGAATTTCCAAATGAGTGACGTGATGACTGATGACTTTAGGGACATTTTCTACAACTATATTTCTGGTAAAAAAACAATCGCCAGCACCCCGCTAAGGGTAACCGTCACTAATGGGGCGCTACCCGTAAATCATCTTCTTCAGTTCGTCGGCCGTCATTCCGTCAATGCCAAGATGCTTTGCTGTCCTACCTTCGGTGAGCTCATCTCCAATCATAATCTTGCCAAGCTTGATGATTGTGTCTATGACCGGAGTAGGAACGTTCACCATTTGACCGAGAGCACTAATAGGCACAAGCGAGAACGGAACATCTTCTAGGATATATCTTGTCTTGAGCGTTTTTTGCGCTTTGAGACCGTCATAAGCGTTACAGTTTTGGAGCAACTCATAAAGCGAATTTTCCAAGGTACCGCAAGAGTACATATCGATATATTCTTGGCGAAGGGTCCTTTGCTCAAACCCAAATGCCTTGGCAACAGCTATTCGCTCTTTGTCCATTTGTTCAAGGACTTCGCAAATAGTGGGAGTGATGCCTTCGCGATAGTATTCGTAGTCCTGAGGAGGCTTCGCCTCGATTCTTGCAACATTCAAAAGCGAAGGAGCGCCATGCATCATCGCGTTGATGTTGTCAATGCTTGTTTTCAAGGTGCTCTGGACAAGGACGAATACGGGTTCTGCAATTGCAAAAGCCGCTTTTAGTTTTTCGTTGTCCGTAGCCGGGAGTGCAGCGATTTCCACCTCATTTTTCATTTGGAATACATGAACATCGCCTTCTTTATTGAGACGTGTTGCATACGGCAAGGTGGCGCCAGCTCCAACGACAACGTTGGCTTTGCAGCCCATTTCTTTCATATACTGGCGGAATGCGATTGCACCGCACGAGGCTTCCGGAAGCAACAAAATACTTTGTCCGTCCACCAAATGGGGGATAATCATTCTTGCGGTCATCTCGTGCCATGTAGACGGAAGAACTACCACAATGTTGTCGGCCCCATCCATCGCTCGTTTTATATCGGTAGTGGCGAATTCGATATGACCGACACCTTCAAGGCCGTGATGGAGCGTGATGGCATTCGTCTTGCTAATTTCATCAATTTTTTCTTGTGATTTAGAAAACAGCCTAACACGCTCTCCTTGAATGGCTAGGTGCGCTGCAAAGGTTTGTCCTCCATTCCCTCCGCCAATAATAGCCCACGTCTTCATAAAGCTTCTCCTATTATTTTATAATTACACAATCGGATTCGTATTGCTTGACCTTGTCTTCGAAAACAGTAACTCCAAGCCCAGGCTGTTCCGGAATTGCAGTAATACCATTTTTAACAAGCGTCCCGAAATCCGTTACGTCGTCTTTATGTCTCAATGTAGAAAAATAGGAATGACCAGTGGTCATCATGATGTCACATGTTGCCGCGATATTTAGGCTTGCAGCCTGTGTAACGCCACCTTCAATCATGGAATTGAAGAAAAGCAGAATGCCGTTTTCTGTTGCGTATTCGCAAATTTGCTTGGTCGGCATAATCCCCCCCTGTTTGGAAGGCTTGATGCTGAATACGTCGCAGGCTTCGGATTTCACGAGCGTCATTGCTTCCTGAATGGTAGAAACGCCCTCATCTGCAGAAATTGGCATGCTCAGATTTCTTCTCAGCTTGGCAAGACTCGCAACGTCCCAGGCTTTAACCGGCTGCTCGTAGAAAAGCAGATCCGCGTCTTTTACACCTCTTCCGTAACGAAGAGCGGTGTCGTAATCCCAGCCCTGATTTGCGTCGGCGATAAGGGGAAAATCCGGACCGACCGCATCCCTGACAGCCAACGTTCTGGCGATGTCATTCTTGTAATCGGTGCCAATCTTTATCATGCACCCCCAATATCCCTTTTCCTTCACGGATAAAACCTCAGCGGCAGATTCTGCAGGCGTACTTCCGCCAATAGACCAGAAGCACTTTATGGAATCGTACTTCTTCCCGCCTAGGATTTTATGGACCGGCGCGCCAAGAGCCTTGCCCAAAATGTCGTAGCAAGCCATGTCGATTGCAGCCTTGACCATTTTATTTCCGGCGATTAGGCCGTTTAGTTCCTGGTGAATCGCATTGATATTGGTCGGGTCCTTCCCGATAAGCGCCGGTGCGACAAGTTTCTGCAGTACGCACACGACAGATTCTGCGATGTCGCCGCTAAATCCGGCCCAGGGGTTCCCCTCGCCCCAGCCAGTAATCCCCTCATCGGTTTTAATTTCAATGTAAATTTGATCCGATGCAACCAGCACGCCGTATGCCTTGCTCAGTACATAAGGATGGACTAGTGGCATACGTAATGGGTGAACAATAATTTCAGTTATCTTCATGTCTGGCTCTCCTTGATTTTGCATACGCGAACGCCGTGTTGAGTTGCTTCGTCTAGATGGATTACCGAAGTCATCAGGGACTTCCCGTTTTCGTCCAGATAGTCGAGCTTTTTGTATATCTGTTCCATGGCGAGGTTGAGCGCGTTGTAATTAGGTGCAGTTAAATGAATAGCTAAAAAGAGAACATCTGTCATTCGTCCGAGTTCGAAAGAGTCGCCTTCTCGGTAGTATTGTATAGTTGCAGCGACTTCCGGCATCCTTTTCACTTCTTCAAATCCGGTCAGCTTTGCAATTTTGCCGCTTTTTTGAGAGGATATGAAGTAAATGATAGAGGCTATACCGTTGAAGAAGGGCGTTATTGTGGAAAGGTCTGCGCGCTCCGGGAGCATTTTGCCGGTCACGGCATGGGAAACCAGAAGATCGATGGGATTGAATCCGCTGAACACCTCGTCGATATACGGCCATGTTCCTCCCAATCTGCAACCCATTTCGTAGAATGTAATCTTGTCGTCTTTCGCATAGCCCTGCAAGAAAATGACGCCGTTTTTAAATCCTAATTCACGGAACATGTTCTTGACCTTAGGGTCAACAACCTTATAGTATTGTTCGAGATTCATGGAAGGCAATACCATTAGGTTGGGATTGTTGATTGCTATAGGGCGACCCTTGCTCGTGTAGCGGTCAGCCATGGAAAGCATGTAAATTTCGCCGTCAATGAGGATGTAGTCCAGAATGAATTCTGTCCCGCTCAAGTAGTCTTCGACTGTGACTTCCCGTTTTTTGGAGAAAGTTAAGGCGTATTCCATTTTCTTGCAGAAGTCATCATAGTCGTAGCAGATGTCTGCTCCACGAGAACCGCTGGCATCTGTAGGCTTTATGAATACAGGGTACGTGATATTCTTTGCGGTTTCCTTGTAGTCGTCTGCGGTAATGTTGTATGTTTTGGGAACGGGAACGTCGTATTTTTCGCAATACTGCTTAAAGGCGACTTTGTCAGTAGCAAGTTGAATCATCAATTCATCTGCATAAAAGGGCTTGCCGATTCTCTTGCCGACTTCCAGACAAATCGGCAAAAGGATATCTGCATAGGCGGTTGTGACACCATCAATATTGTTCTTTAGACAGTATTCGGTCAAGGCGTCAATGTCTGTCGCACTTATCAGAACGGCTTCGTTCGCAAATTTCTTGGCCGGGGAATCCTCGTTGTAGTCGGCTACGGCCACATAAACGCCGAGCTCGCGAGCCCTTTTTACTATCGCACAGGCTCTCTGAACACCACCTAAGAAGAGTAACTTTTTTCCTTTTAATGATTCAAACATTGTTTACCTCGTTTATTATAAATTTCATTTCGTTCTCGCCATATCGCTGATCGACAGGAAGACATACCACATTGCTTGCAAGCTCGTACTCTAAATCGGATTGTTTTGTCCACTCAAGTACGTTTGGCCAATAGGTAGCTACGAAAATATTATTTGCAATCAGTTTTTTCTTGAGCCTACCATCGTGTGTCCAGTAAGGGTAAACTAGAGGACAGGAAAAGGATTGCAAATCCGGCATTGATAGGTTGTTCGTGGATCCGAGTGAGTCATGCAGCATCTTGAAGTTTTCTCGACGCCGTTGACAGATGGATTCTAGATTGACGGACTCGAATATCTTTTGGGAAATAAGGCTCATTCGGCTTACGGGCTTGCCTGAAATGCTGTCATCATCTTTCTGAAAGTCGGCGTATCCCTGGGTGGGGTGCAGGTCGATTCTCTTTAGCAAGTGAGCACATCTATCATAGGAAACGTCCTGCGGCAAAGATGCCGAGTCGTCTTTTAACGGCGTGACGGCGAGTCCACCGTCGGGCATGCCGATGAATTTTCGCGGGCTGTATACCTGATGACTGCCTGTGATAGGGGCGGAAAAGAGCGCTTGCGCGTTATCGATTATTAGGTGATCGCCGTAACGGGTGGCCAAAGCCTTTACATAATCGTCTTTTATCCCATAATAGTTTGTATAGACAAGATACTCGTCCTTGTCAAGAGGCATCTCTTGCGCCAATTCCAGGTTTGAGTTGACGTGATAAAACTCGTAGGGAACGCCCTGCCTCTTCAAGGGTTCAAGGACGACTTCGCAGGTGAAATAGGGAATCCAGAGTTTTGTGATTTTTGGAAGCCTTTCAAGAACGTACTGAAGCGCATTTCGGCAGCTATTGAGCAAAACGGCATTCTTATGCAGTTGATTCCGTTTTGTTGGAGGAAACTCCCATTCGAAATAGCCGCCAATAGGTTGCTTCATTTTGTACTCCCAAGCCCCTATTTCAAAATAACGTCCACAAAGGAATCTGGAGATGAAATAACGCTTTCCATTTCGTCGGCACTTTCAAATTTGAGGACGAGTGTTCCGATGGCATTGTTGGCGCCCTTGAACCCGTCTACGGCCGTTCCCGGAGTCACCCAGACATCTTTTTCCACCACGTTCTTTGCAATGTGGTCATCGATGCGAACCTGCTCAAACACGCCGCCTTTTTCGGAATGAAGGATGATTTCAGCCCAATGTCCATTGTATGGGGTTTGCCTTACGCCTTCAATGGGTAAGCCTACAGAGGCGCAGACAGCTGCTTTTATGAGGTCTACGCCCGTAGCATAGCGAAGCATTTCCGACAAGCGGTTTCCACCGCCGCGGGGGGAGACTTCCATAATGTAGGGCTTGCCGTTCACTCCAACGCGAGTCTCGATGTTATAGACAGAAGTGTCCATTTTCAACAAAAAGAGTAAACGTTGCAATTCTGAACGAAGGTATTCTTCTTGAGCAGTGGTATAAGTGGCAGGCCAGCTATATGCAGAGGGAGTATATGGGTTGGCTGCCTTCTTGTCGAACCTCTGTGCGGAAAAGGATGCGAATTCTAATTTTCCGTTAATAGAAAAACAATCGGAATCGGAGGAACATCCGTATTGCTCAAGAAATTCTTCGATAATAATATGTCCGGAAATGGAATGTTCCATTGCATAAGTTAATGCTACGGACAATTCGTTGGCGGAATTAACTCTAGAGCATCCCTTGCTTCCTGCGGAATCCGTCGGTTTCACGATTAGGGGGTAAGAATATTTATCTGAGGAGGCCAAAGCGTCGTCAACAGAATCGAAACTGAAAACCCAAGGAACATTAAAACCGTTATCAGTGAGAAACTTTCTAAACTTGTCCTTATTTTGCAGTATTTCCACGGATTTATATGGACCAAACGCCGGCAACCCCATTTGTTCCTGAACGTAGGATGCGGCAACTACACCAGGATCCACGCCAAAGGACATTATTCCGTCAATCTTCTTTTCCTGGGCGATTTTTAGAACAGCATCCTTGTCTATAATGCTTACATTCACATATTCATCAGAATATTTGTGTGCGATATTGTCCGGAATGTAGTCTGCAGTAATTACATGGATCCCCAGCTTATGGGCTTCCTCAATTACGGGCAGTAAATAACGGATTCCTCCCAGAAGCATCAGTTTTTTCATTTTGATACCACGTCAATTACGCGTTCGACATCTTCTTCGTTGAGACCGGCAAACATTGGCAGACATAGAACCTGGTCAGCAAGTTTGTGGGCAATGGGGAGGTTCTTGCGATTTGCTGATTCAAGCCCCTTATATGCGGAGAACGTACTGATGAGCGGGTAAAAATAGCGACGCCCGTAGATGTTGTGCTCCTTGAGCTTTGCGTACAAATCATCGCGGCTTATGCCGTAAGCCTTCTCGTCAATGAATATTGGGAAATATGAGTAATTGTGGCGGACTCCTTCAATATCCTCCAATACACGGATACCTTGGATGTCTTTTAATGCGGAACGGTATTTTTCTGCAACGGTCTTGCGCCTTGCGATGGCCGAGTCTACTTGTTTTAGGTTAAGTAGGCCGTATGCTGCGCGGATTTCATCCATCTTGCTGTTGATGCCCGGAGCGACTACGGTGGTTTCGCCGGCGAAACCAAAATTCTTCAAGTAGTCAATGCGTTTTTTTGTGGCTTCGTCATGGCAGACCAGAGCTCCGCCTTCAATAGTGTTGTATACCTTGGTCGCATGGAAACTGAGAGTGCTCATGTCGCCGGCATTCAATACGGATTTGCCGTTCACCTTCACGCCGAATGCATGGGCTGCATCGTAGATAATCTTTAAGCCATAGATGTCGGCAATTTCCTGGATCCGTTTCATGTTACAGGGTGTACCATACACATGTACGGGCATGATTGCCGTGGTATGGGGCGTAATTGCGGCCTCGATTTTCTCGGGATCAATATTGCCCGTTTTCTCATCTACATCCACGAATACCGGTTTGAGCCCGTTCCACCAGATGGAATGGGTGGTTGCTACGAAACTGTATGGAGTGGTGATGACTTCACCGGAAATGTGTAGTGCCTGGAGTGCGGTAATGAGCGGGAGAGTGCCGTTTGTGAATAAACTGATGTATTTAACGTCTAGGTATTCTGCAAGGGCCTTTTCCAATTCTTTGTGGTAATACCCATTATTGGTAAGCCACTTGCGGTTCCAGATATCTGTCAGCATCGGGATGAATTCATCTAGATCTGGGAGTAGGGGACTTGTAACGGTAATGAGTTTCTCGTTCATGGTGTAAAATATAGATGTTTGTTGAACCGAGTAGGGCGTTGTTTTCTTTTTTGGGTATTAATGATTTAGACTTTTGATTGTTTTTGTAAACATTGTGCCTAGGTCTGTCTTTGCTTGCCACCCTAGCCCTTTTAACTTTGTTGTGTCAAGATTCATATGCAGTGTTTGGGCATATCCAAAGGTGGTAATGTCGGTTTCCTCAATTTTCACTTGGATTTTGCCTAAGGCGATTTTTTGAGCGACCAATTGTGCCATTTCGTATATAGAACAGTAGGTGGCTTCGTTTGCTGCATTATATGCTTCTGATGGCTTACCCTTGGTAAGTACAGTAAGAATTGCACTTACGGCATCCAGAGTGTACAGGTAGTTGCGCTTTGTTTCGCCTTTCGTATGCAGCACTATGTCGCGGTTCTCTATAACACAGCGGGAAAATTCGGCGAAAACGCGCCCGTCGTTATATTGAACGCCTGGACCAAATGTTTGGGTCAATCTAACAACTTTGGCCGGGACTTCGAATTGGCTTGCATATGCGGTACAGAGCGATTCGCAGAGACGCTTGCTTTCGGGATAACTGGTACGGGCACTCATTGTATCGAGGTCAGTCCCGTGCGATTCCGAAATCTTTTCGTCGCTGTGAGGCGCGCCGTATACTTCCATACTGGACAAGTATACGAATCCCTTGACACACTTCTGGCGAGCAAATTCAAGAATATTCTTTGTCCCGACCAATGCTATTTCAATGACGTCCACAGGGCGCTCCACAAAGGACTTGCTGGAAGTCTCGCTTGCCGCATGGATGATATAATCAATTTGACCATCAAAAACGACGGGTTCTCGAATATCTCCCGTTACAAATAAAATATTTTTTTCGTAGCCATGGAAAATCTTTTTTCCCTTATTTTGGTCGCGAGTAAAGGCGACTATTCTTGCGGAGGGGGAATTGATTGCGATTGCCTTGATGATAGAACTTCCAATAAGCCCTGTTGCGCCGGAAATAAATAGAGTTTTGCCTTCTAGAGCGCGAAAAACATCGGCATTCTGTAAGCCGAGTTCTTTCATATCACAAGACAGGGATTCTTCTGAAAGCATGCTTATCTACTCCAGTCCATAGATTTGAGCGTCTTCCTTGACTTGCAATATCGCCCTCATGGTATAGAAGTCGTCGGGGGTTGTAATCTTGATGTTTTCGTAAGGTCCGTCGGTCATATGAAGTTGAAAACCATAATGCTGCATCAGGGTGCACGAATCTATAAAGTCATGAATATTCTCAGAAAGAGCTTTTTCGTGAGCGCCGAGGATATCTTTAAGCCAAAAGCATTGGGGCGCCTTGGCGACCCTGGAATGTGCCCTATCGGGAACCAGAATGATTTCGCCATAGTCATCGATTTCAACAATGGTTTCCTTAACAATGCCTGCAGTTATCGAGGAGCCGAACTGCTTGACGCATTGGATGTTTCGGGAAAGTAGTTCCGGGTTGATAAGGGGGCGCACGCCATCGTGAATCAGAACTATGGATTGCTCGTTCTTGGCTATTTCTTTTGCGGCGAGGAGTCCGTTGTAGATGGATAACTGCCCGGTTTCTCCACCTGGAACGACTTTTCTCACCTTTTCTAGGTGATGTTTGTCAATCAGCTCATTTAAATAATTAATCCAATCTTTTACGCAAACTACCACGATGGCGTCGATGTCGTCGCAGACCTCGAAATGGATTAAGGTGTGAATAATAATGGGCTTGTCATGTATTTTCAAAAACTGCTTCGGTAGGTCCTTGCTGTGCATGCGGGTGCCTACGCCGCCCGCGAATATGACGCCAATATTCATGTTTTTATCCTTTTATAGAAAAATAGATAAAAAGATGGCAAAAAAAATGTTTTTCGCCATCTTTATGTGAGTTTCTATACACCAAAGGGGGTAGGTGGGTTCTTTTTTTGTTAAAAGTATATATTTTATTTAACAAAAGAGAACATTTCTATCCAACGCATCTAGTTTGATGATTTATCGGATGACTGTAAACCGAAGATGATAAAAGAACGTATACATATTATTGTACTTATGTGGCTATTGGGTTCTTTTATGGGGGCTTGTAGCAATAGTGAGAGTATCAACTTTGTTGATGAAGGGCGTTTTTTGATAGAGGAAGGGGAAATTCTTCTTTCTAGGTGGATGACGGAAGATTCTTTGCAACGAAATCTGAGTAGTATTTACCCATATGCAGGTATTCCTAGGGTTGTTATTGAAACGGAAGATCTTTTAGAGATTAATGATCGTGAAACAGAAATTCCTGCAAAAATGAGAATTTGGGGAGAACGCTATCCGGAAACAGGCCTGATGGAGATGACTATTCGTGGTAGAGGGAATTTGTCTTGGTCAATGCACCAAAAAAGTTACAAGCTTGAGTTTAAGAATAAGCAAACTTTATTGGGGATGCCCAAGGATAGGGATTGGGCTCTTATTTCAAACTACGCAGATAAATCTCTGATGAAAAATTATCTCATGTATCACCTTGCTACTAAGATGGGAATGCCCTATGCGCCGCGGTGTGAATATGTAGAATTGTATTTGAATAAAGAATATTTGGGTGTGTACCTGTTGACAGAAACTATCAAAAAATCGCAGAACAGGGTAAACCTTCGGCAGGATGAATGTCGTACATAGTTGAGATTGATGCCAAGTTTCGAGATGGGGAGCAAGTCATTTTTTCAGATGTAATAAGTCCGGGTGGAAAACCGTTCCATATTCATGAACCCCAAAATGCCTCTATTGAAAGTTTAGACTTGCTAGAAACATTCATCCAGTCTTTTGAAAAATATTTAAAAGGTATAAGTTTTGAAAAGAATAATGGTTTGGAACAGTGGGTGGATATTGATGAATATATAAAGCATTATTGGCTTCAGGAGTTTTCTAAAAATCCTGATGCAAATTTTTATACAAGTGTCTATTTTTCTTGGACTAGGAATGGTGTTGTGAGCATGGGCCCGATTTGGGATTTTGATTTGTCTTTTGGTGGACATCGTAATGAGGTGACAAGCCTTCCTACGGGCTGGCACATAAAAAATTCCTATTGGAACAACTACATTTTTAGAGATTCTGTTCTTGAAAATTCAAGAATCCGTTTTTGGCAGGAGAATAAAGAAAAGTTTTTAGGGCTTTCGGCTGATGCAGATTCTCTTTATGGATTCTTGGAAAATGCTGCACAAAATAATTTTTTAAGGTGGAATATTCTTAACCATATAGGAACGGACTATCATTTCGCTGCATATGAAACGTACAGGGCAGCTGTTGATGATTTGAAAAAGTGGATTGAGGAAAGATATGATTGGATTGATGGGGAGATGCCAAAAGGAACGGTCTCAAAGATTTTTGTCAATCCATTGAATTCGTCTAGTAGTCCAGGACTTTAGACTGTCCACTGCCGCTTCATAACTATTGTAAGATTCCACGAATGGCCATATTTCGTCATTTTCTAGAATCGGCCAACGTTTGAATTCGTTTTTGGAGGCGCGTTTCAAGAGGCGTGTTGCCGATGCAATGGAATCTGCTAGGTCTAAGAAATAGTCCTTGTTGTCTTTCCAATATTGATTAACGCGGTCCTTGAACGTGCGGTTCTTGATGAGGTACTGATACCATCCCTGATAGCGAACGTACCAGTCGTTCGGACTCATCATTCGCGTGTTGCCAATGCCGTAAGCGACGTCGAAATCCCAGACAGGGCCCATCTTGAATGGCTCGTCAAATTGCCAGGTGATAAATATGCTACGTCCGAAAGCTCCGTCGATGTTTTTTGAAAATTCTTGAATCCAGTAGTAGCGGACAAAGTCATCGATATCTATCCAATCGGATAGCGTTATGCTGTCGCTGGAAAGCCTATTCTCGAATTCATTGACATGCGTTTTTAGGAGATCTATGCTTTCTTGTTTAGGGTCCTTCGGGTATTTGATGTTGAAAATACAATTGAGGGAACTTTCAAAAACAATATCGTCGTCATCGGTTTCTCTTGTCTTTTCAAAAAGAAAGCTGGAATCGCTTTTGATAAGGTTGACTCTATGCGGTGCGACCTTGACGTGTTCAACCAGCAGATACACGCCCATGTATTCCCGGTTCAGGTAGAGCTCGACGAATCTGCATTGCGGAGAATATTCGTCCTGGAGTATACGGGCTAGCTGGTAGGTAATGTAGTTGCGCAACATGCTCTTGTCGCGCTGATTGGATACAAGGTCCCATTCCTTGTCTGCAGGCATGCCGAAAAGGCTTTGCGCTTCGTTGAATTTTAGTTTGATGCTGTATTTGGCCATGGTGAAACTGGAATGCCCGCGGCCCTTGACGGTTAGGTCCAATACGTTGCTTTCGGGGCCGCTTTTCCCATAAATCTGGAACTTTGCGGGTATTTTGGTTTCCCTGTCTCTAATTTGCGAAAAATCATCTGTTTCAATGACAAGGCGTGGGAGTTCGGCGTATGGATACTCAGAATCGTCCAGGGGCAGAAAGTCTGGGTCGCTTTCTGTCCCGTTCCAGACACAAGACCAGAATGGCAGGCAGATGATAGTGTATGCCAATATCCGAAGCATGATTGAAATATAGATAAAAGTATTTTCAACTTTGCTACATTTCTCTTTGATGCGTTTGCTATGGGACTTACGGCTTGTTTGCGCCATTCTTGTTTTGTCTTTGCCGGTTACTGCAGTTGCCCGCGAAACGGTTTTGCCGGTACGTGCGCCCGAAAGTAGTGCCCTGCTTGGCACGCTCGGGGAACTGCGCGACGATGTTTATGGCGTTGACCTGAATTTGGCAGGGGAGTATGCTCCCTGCAGGTGCTTTAGCGTTTATGGAGATTTCGCATATCGCCTAGTGAGTTACGAGTGGAATACGATGTTGCACGACCAGATTCACGAGACGATGGACCTGAAGGTGAATGGCCTGAATGAATCCTACCTCGGGGCAAAAATGATGCCATTCCCGTTTGCTGGTGTCGATGTCAGTTGGAGGTTGCCTCCACGCGATGGCTCCCGGGTAAACCGATTTCATCGGCTGGGAATATCGCCTTTTGGCCTCTACGAATTTTCTCGGAACATGACACTTGGCGCTGCGGTGGAATATCTCACCTTTCTTGAAAAGGGCGCGTTCCTCCCGGGAGATGAAATTGGCCTGAAGGGGAGCGCATCCTGGAAACTGCTATGGAACCATGAGACTGGTTCTGGCTGGAAATTTGACTATGTCTTTTTGTATCGTTGGCGAATCCAGGAATCCGAAAATGGCAATCTTGACAAGCCGTACCGCAAGATGGATGACCTTTATCGAGGTTTTAAGATGCGTGTTGACGCCGCTCGCTATTTTTCGTTTGTGGGCAATTCTCTAGGGTTTTCGCTTTTTTATGAAATGAACCGTGGCAACCTGTTCGGTATGGAAACAGGCCACACGCTTGGTGTCTATGCAAAATTGAAATTCGGAAACTAGTACTTCCCGTACTTGTATCCGTAACCGTCGGAATGGCTATGCTCGTACTTGTTGATGACAAAGCTAGCATGTGCGTCTGAGTTGCCCTTGAGCAACTGGGCCATGCCGTCCTTGATGGCATCGATGCTGTGCTTGTTGTATTCGATGACCATGACGAGTTGCGATGCGAAACGGCAGGCGAGGGTGGCATCCGTGACGAGCATGATAGGCGGCGTGTCAATGATAATCAGGTCGTAGTCCTTTTCTAGGTTGTTGATCAGTTCGGCATAGTGCTTGGAACCGAGCAGTTCGGACGGGTTGCTCGGAACGTTGCCACACGGCATGACGAAGAGATTTTCAACTTCGGTGGAATGGATGACGTCTGCTAGTTCTGCATTGCGCATGAGCAATTGGGATAGACCGTTGCCGCGCTTGATGCCGAATTCCTTGTGCAGGCGGCCCTTGCGGAGGTCGGCGTCGATAAGGAGCACCTTTTTGCCGAGTCCGGCGAACAAGGCTGCCAAGTTGACGGAGATGAAGCTCTTGCCTACGCCGGGAATAAGCCCGCTTACGCCAATGATGGGACGGCACCCTTCGTCCATGCTGAATTCAAGTGAACTACGTAAGGCTCGAAGGGATTCTACGGCGATATCGTCAGGTTCAACAACGGCAAGGGGTCTTGTACCCTTGGTCCCATTGGGGTTGCCTTTGGGAATCTTGGCATAGACACTGAAGCCGGTTTCCTTTTCAATAAAGTTCGCGTCTCGTACACCGTTGCTGAATTTGCTCTTGATACTCACGAGTACTGCGCCTAACAGGAAACCGAGGAACAAAGCAATGCATAGGATGATTTTCTTCTTGGGCTTTGTTGGCTTCTTGACCTGTTCTGCGTAGTCAATGATACGGACCGTACCTACCTCGCCGGCAGAAACGAGCTTTAACTGCTGAATGTTGTTCAGCATGGTTGTGTACATGATCTTGGTTAGGTCGACTTCGTTGTTCAGTTTTAAAACTTCTTGCTGGGTAGCGGGGAGCTTCTTTGACTCGCTGGTGTTGTGTGCTAATTCACGCTTAATCGCGGCTTCTTGTTCTTCGTATGTTCTAATGGTGGGGTGTTCCGGCTGGAATAGGCGGATGGCGTCTTGCTTCTTTTGTTGCAGGTTAAGCAGGTCCTGTTGCAACTTGTTCCTGCGTTCCAAGACAAGCCTTGTTTCTGCGTTAATGTCTACAGAACCGACGCGATTACGGTAGTTGTTGAAACGCAGCATGGCACTATCCATTTGCATCTTGACGTCGGGAAGCTGCTTTTCTAGGAATTCAAGAGTCTTTTGGGCTTCTGCATTACTCCGTTCTACGTTCTGCCGCAGATAGGCGTTGGCAATTTCGTTTACTATCTTTGTTGCGCGGTCGGGGTATATATCCTGATAACTGAATTCAAGAATGCCGGTTTTTTTGCCTCTTTCCTTGATGTCAAAAACACTCTTGAAAGCGTCAATTGCGTCAAGCCTGCTAATCTTGGAAAGTTCAAATCTCTGGCCCTTCTTTGTCTCCATCATAGTAACACTGAAGATGACGGAATCGCCAGCATAAGGGAACTTGTATGTTTCGCCAGCGTGGCAACCCTCCATGACTTTCTTCTTGTTGTGGTCATAGAGGTCGAAGGTCAAGCTGTCGGTGGCGACAGCCATCCATGGCTTTTCGCGTTCATCCTCGGGGAGGTTATCCCAAGGAATTTCCAGTTGGTTCAGTTCCATTCGGCCTTCTTTGTGCAGAAGGCGGTCCAGTTTACGTACTGGAGTGGCATAGTATTGTAGGCGCATTTTTTCGACGGCGTCTCCAATGACCTGTCTACTTTTGATTAGTTCGATTTCCGTTTCGGCTGGGCTTGAGCTTGCGAAAAGACCTCCGAGGCCACCCATCATGGCACTTGCCATGCCTTTACTGTTCTTGTTTTCAATCTGCAACAGTGCGTCTACCTGGTAAACGGGCCTAATCCACATCGCGACGAATAGTCCAATAAATCCCGCAAGAATCAAACATGGCAGCATAATGTGCCAGTTCTTGGCCAGGTCCTTCAAAAGGTCAAAAAGATCGGTTTCTTCTTTTTTAGCAGACGATGCCATTAGATAATCCTCAATAATCTAAACACTCTGACATAAATTAGAAAAAATTGCTAAAATATTTGCAATGAGAAAGTTTTTTGCATTAGTGTTTATGGCCGTTTGCGCCTCTTTCGCCTACATTCCGGGCGAATCGGGCTTCGTGTCGCAGGATGGCGGCCACGGGATTTTCGGCAACCCGGCGTCCCTTTCGGCGTTTGATTCGAAGGGCGTGCTGCTCGGCTACCAGTTCGATGACAACGTGTCCGCTTTGCATGCGGGTGCGAACCTGGAGAGGCTCGGCGTCGGTTTCGATTACCGCACCGACGGCGAGGGTTTCGATGAGGCCCGCTGGAGTGCCACGTATTCGTTCCCGATGTTCGACCGTCTGCTTTTCTGGGGTACGCGCGTGCAGGCCCTCCGCAGTGCGGATTTCGAGGGTACGGAATGGACGCTGGACCAGGGCTTTCTGGTTCGCCCCTTCAACTGGCTTTCTTTGGGCTACACCTGCGAAAACTTGCTTTACCTGGGGCCGGAGTCGCAGGACCGCATCCATAGTTTCGGTGCTACCCTCCGCATTGGCCGCAACCTTGCGGTGAGCTACGACTGGGAGGATTTCGAGAACCACAGGCTTCTCCTGGAACTTGGGCTCTACGGGTTCCGCTTCGCTTTCCAGATGCCCCTTTACGGCGACGACGAATGGCGCCTCACGGTATCGACATCCATTGGCGGCAACTACGACTTTGCCCTGACGGTGTTCGACGATTACCTGCCGAAGGGTGGCGCTATCGGCTACCATTCGTCGCGTAACCCGCAGGCTTCGCGCTTTGCGCAGATTGTGCGCGTTCCCCTCAATACCGACGTGGTGGAAAAGAGCGAGGGCCTGCCGTTTATCGGTGAACGCGATATCGCGCTTTCGAAGGTGCGCAACTTGTTCGAGCATTTGATGCGCGACCCGTCTGCGGGCCTCGTGATTCTCGACTTTTCGGGCTATCGCGGGAACCTTGGCGTCTCGGGTGAAATCAACCGCATGGTGATGGCGCTGCGGGCGCGCGGCTCGAAGGTGGTCGCCTACGTGGATGATATTCGTTTGTCTGTACTTCTGGCGGCTGCTTCCGTTGACCGCGTTGTGGCGGAACCTTCTGCTCACCTGACTTGGCGCGGGCTCGGCGGGAATTCCCTCTTTTACAAGGGCCTGCTGGACAAGATTGGCGTGAAGGTGGAATTCCTGAAGCACGGTGCCTACAAGTCGGCGGTGGAACCCTACGTTGCGGACTCGATGTCTACCGAGGCGCGCGAGAACCGGAAGGAACTCTACACCGATCTCTGGCAGTCCGTCACCTCGATGGTTGCGGTGCGGAACACGCGCCAGTCCCTCGGGGTCAAACGCACCCTCGATTCGCTGGCGTCTACCCCGGTGGTTTCTGCGTCCGCGGCTGTGCGGGCGGGGCTCGTGGATACGCTCTTGTACCTGGACCAGGTGCCGGCTTATGCGCTCAAGTCGTTCTTCGATGTGGACGCCCCGCAGGCGCGCTACAGCGACTGGTACCCGACTTCGCGCAAGATTTTTGACGAGACGTGGCGCCAGCGTTCGCGCATTGCGCTCCTGAACATCGACGGCACCATCGATGCGGGTATGGAACAGAGCGTCGCCGAGGCTCTGCGTCGCGTGCCGGGCAGTGCCGAGGCGCTCGTGATACGCATCTCCTCTCCGGGTGGCAGCGCGATTGCGTCGGACAAGATTTGGGGCGCCATCATGGAACTCAAGAAGCGTGGAATCCCTGTAGTTGCAAGCATTGGCGATATGGGAGCCTCGGGCGCGTACTACATTGCCTGTGCCGCCGACGCGATATTCGCCGAGCCGTATTCCATAGTCGGGAGCATCGGCATTTACGGTGGCAAGATAGATGCCTCCGGGCTCATGAGCAAGGTGGGCCTGAAGGCGGAGACGGTAAAGACGCACGAGCATGCCGATGCGGAAACCTTCACGCGCCCGTGGACCGATGCGGAGAAGGCCGCCCTCCAGCAGTACATGGACGAGTTCTACGAACGCTTTGTGAAGGTGGTCTCGGGTGCTACAGGCATCGCCCGCGCGAAGGTGGATTCCTCGTATGGCGGCGGCCGCGTGTTTATTGGCGAGAAGGCCTACAAGTACGGGCTGGTGCAGGGCCTGGGCGGCCTGGATGCGGCCCTGAAGGAGGCCCGCAAGCGCGCGAATATTGGCGAGGGCAACGATATCGAACTTGTCCCGATTCTTACCGGCGGCTCTAACATCATTCGGGATCCCTCGGCGAATGCGCTTATCGACTTTGTGCTCGGTGCCGAGCGCGTGCAGTTCTGGGCCCTCGACCCGCTTCTTTGGGAAGGTGCCGAATGATAGCCATTGTCGTTACGGTCCTCTGTTGTCTTGCTGCCTCGGCGTTCTGTTCCGTGACGGAAGCTTCTTTCTATAGTGTGCCGCCCGCGACGGTCGAGTTCCTGCAGAAGAACAAGAAGTTTACGGCCAAGTACCTCACGCACGTTAAGGAAAATATCGACCGCTACATAGCATCCGTGCTAATCGTGAACACGGTCGCGAACACGGTGGGTGCTTCGCTTGCGACGGCGCTCGCGGTGAAGCGCCTCTCCTCTACCGGTGCGATGGCGCTCCCGATTGTCCTCACGATTCTCATTCTCCTCTTCGGTGAAATCACTCCCAAGACGCTCGGCGTAAAGCAGGCGAAGACGTTCGCCCCGCTCGTGTCGGTGCCGTTCTACTACATCACCAAGATTCTCGGCTGGACCGGGCTCATATGGCTGTGCCTCACGCTTACCAAGCACTGGACGCACGAGGACGAAGAAAAGAAGGACGTGAGCATCGAGGACATCAACAGCCTTGTGAGTCTTGGCCTTCGCGAGGAGGTTATCGACCGTCAGCAGGCTTCCGTCATCAAGAACATTCTTGCACTCAAGTCGGTGCCTGCACGCAAGGTGATGACTCCCCGCCAGGTGGTGTTCAGCCTCCCTGCCGACAAGACCATCGGCGAGACCATCGACGAACTCGGGAACTGGCCCTTCTCGCGCATCCCTCTGTACGCCGAGAACAAGGATGCCTGGATTGGGATTGTGCTTAGGCGCGATGCCTACAACAGGCTTGCGGAAGGCGAGCGCGATGTTACGCTTCGGCAGATGATGCGCCCCCTGCAGCTTATCCCCGACAGCGTGATGCTCGACAAGCTGTTGCTCCGGTTCTTGAAGCAGCGCGGGCACATGGTGGGCGTGGTGGACGAGTTCGGTGCCATCGCGGGCATCGTGAGCCTTGAGGACGTGCTGGAAGAAATTCTCGGGCGCGAGATTGTGGACGAGTACGACGAGTCCGTGAACTTGCAGGAAACGGCCCGCCGCCGCAGCAAGGCCCTCGCGTTTATCCGCAAGAAGCGTCCCTCCAAGCCCCGCGCATAATTCCCCGACTGTCATCCCCGACCTTGCGCGGATGTCGTCCTGAGCCACGAATTGGCGAGGGATTCGCCAGACGTCATACCGCAGCCTTGCATGGCAAGGCAAGGGTATCCATTGGTAAATCTCTTCCAAAATATTTATATAATTGCATCAATTCATATAATTGATAGAGTCTAAAACCCGTATTTTTAGGACTTTTCTAGAAAAATATGATTTTTTACCCTTGTCGGCCTTGCCGAAACCATCTATATTTGTATCGCTTTTTCCGGGGCACCCCTGCCCAGGAATTCCATTAACTAGAGGATTTACATGAAGACCATTACGGTAAACCCGAAGTCCGTCACCCGCAAGTGGAAGCTTGTGGACGCTGCGGAAAAACCCCTGGGACGCGTTGCAAGCGAAGTTGCTCGTCTCCTCATGGGCAAGCACAAGGCCATCTACTCCCCGAACGTCGACACTGGCGATTTCGTCGTTGTCATCAACGCCGCCAAGGTTGCCGTTACCGGTAACAAGAACCTGCAGAAGGAATACTTCCGTCACACCGGTCACATCGCCGGCGAACGCTGGATCAACTTTGCCGACCTCATGGCGAAGGACCCGACCGCCCCGCTGACCGCTGCTATCTGGGGTATGCTCCCTCACAGCGCTCTTGGCCACAAGATGG
>JAEEGK010005565.1_pt1 | contig 30457 bp, 18 predicted proteins | sample 8958771 | NCBI WGS metagenome assembly JAEEGK01 (sample SAMN16246547, study PRJNA631951) | gut metagenome | biome: gut microbiome; feature: rumen; material: SC-attached | host: Bos | place: Iran: Karaj | collected 2018-10 | reverse complement strand
ATGTTTAGCGGTCGATAACGAAAATGTTGATAAAATCATCATCACCGCGAGTGGTGGTCCTTTTAGAAACTTAAAAAGAAGTGAGCTTACTAATATCACTCCTGAACAAGCTCTTGCTCATCCTAACTGGAAGATGGGTAAAAAGATTACCATTGATAGCGCCACGATGGTCAATAAGACATTTGAAATCATTGAAGCGCATTACTTATTTAACTGTTCCTATCAGGATATTTCGGTAATTATCAATTATAATTCCTACGTTCACTCAATTGTGCGTTATAATAACGACACATATCGTCTCGACTATGGGAAGCCTGATATGCGTGTGCCAATCAAATACGCTTTATATCTTGGTTTAACCGATTATCAAACTGTGGTCACTGATGATTTAAATAAAATCAAAAACACTTCTTTTGGTGAATTTGATATCAACCGTTATCCAATTGTGTAGATCGCGGTAAAAGTCATTAACGAAAAAGGTACCTTAGGGGCGATATTTAATGGGGCTAATGAAGAAGCTGTTAAAGCGTTCTTAAACCATCAGATTTCTTTCCTTGGTATTGAAAGAATCATTAATGATTGCTTAGCCGCGCAAAAGAATGTTCTTCATCCTAATTACGCTACACTTAAAAAGGCGGACTTAGAAGCAAGGGCACTCGCTAACGAACTCATAAAGAAAGGAGGATATTAATATGCAATTTCTCATGATAGTTTTGTATATTCTTTTATTCATCGTTCTTTTATCAGTTCTCATTATCGTTCATGAACTTGGTCACTTAGTGGCCGCTAAAGCGTTCAATGTTTATTGTTTAGAATATTCCATTGGTATGGGTCCTCTTCTTTTTAAGAAGAAAAGGAAAAATGGTGAAACCCAATTCTCTATTAGAGTCATTCCTTTTGGTGGCTATGTCTCGATGTATGGAGAAGGAGTGGAACTACCTGAAGGTGTTGAAGTTGATGAATCTCGTTCTCTTAATAAAATAAAAGCTTGGAAGAGAGCCATCGTTCTTTTAGCGGGTGTCACTATGAACGCTATTTTAGCGTTAGTGTTCTTCTTTGTTAGTAATTGCATTGATAATGTACTTTACATCAATAGTGTTAATATCGTGGAAAATAGTAGAGCCGCTGAAGCAGGTATTCCTAACAATATGATCTTTGAAACAGAAGAACATGTTTACCATGATGAAGTTGCTAATGCTGATCGAGGCTTCTATGTCTTTGATAAAACCGCCACAATTAATGGTGATGAAACAACTTATTATGCAGCGACATTTAACTTCGAAGATTTAAATAGCTTTGATAAACGTGACTTTGCTCAATATCTATATATCTATCCATTTACTGATAATACCTATTCTGAAATTGATTTTGCTCATCTAGTGGAACCTTCGACTATCAACTATGTTGATATTCATTTACAATCAATGTATATAGATGAAAACGGTGATCATCAAAAAGGATCAATCTACGCTATTAAAGTTGAACAAAAAGAAGGAAAATATGAATCCTTTGGCCTTCTAATTTATTATGGCAAAAAGAATACTAATTTTAAGCAAATTATCAAAGGCACTTTCTCTGATTTTGGTGAAAGCTCAATCCTTTTATTTAAATCACTTGGTCTACTCTTTACCGATACTTCCTCTTGGAATGATGTTGGTGGTATCGTCGCAGTTGGTTTTGTGACTACGAGTGTTCTTCAAAATCAAGGCCTTGGTAGATTCCTTTATGTCTGGGGCTTTATCTCTGTTAACTTAGCCATCTTTAACTTATTACCATTCCCAGGCTTAGATGGTTGGCAGTTACTTGTGTTAATAGTGGAAGGTGTTTCTAGAAAGAAGATTCCAGAAAAAGTTAAAAATATCGTTTCTTTAATCGGTATTGGTTTATTGCTTCTCTTAATGGCGGTCATCGTGGTGAAAGATGTCGCTAAATATATTTTCCATGTAGGTATCAATTTGCTCTTATGACAGAAAAAATGATTTCATTTTTAAGACATATGAACATCGAGAATATCGATGATTTTGATCTTGATTTTGAAATGGTGGGTCGTAACCGTTTTAACCGCAATCAAATTGATATGATGATTGTGAAATCAACCCCATGGAAATATCATCTTTTAAGACAGTTCCAAGACGCACTTAATACATTAACTTATCCATACTTGATTAGATTTTCTTACATAGTAAGACCAAATATGGATGATTTAATCAAACTCTTTGAAGATTGGTATCAAACAATCTATCGTATTCCTCATAACTTAGAACTAATTCCTGTTAACGACTCTTGCTTAAAAGTGATGTACGCTAACGAGGCAGAAAAAGCGCAATATGAAGCCTCTATCAAAGACTTTAACGACTTCTTAAACTTCCTTAATTACGAATTCGTTGTTATGGAAGAAGTTAAACCTGATGAAGGCCCAGAAATCTCTAAGAGTGAAATGCGCAAAATCGTTAAGAAAGCGGAAGAAGTGACTGAAGAAGCTTTAGAAGAAGAAAGCGCTGCCCGACAAATCAATGACCGTAGTGAAGTAGAAGAACTCATTGAAAAAGAAAAAGCGGAACTCAACGAAGAAGTTGAAGATCAAATGCTTAAGCAAATGAGACAAAACGCTCGTGAAATGGCCAGAGACCGTGAAAGAGCGAGACTCAATAAGCGCGGTAATTATGAACCAGTCGATATCATCGATAACATCAATCAAAAGAGTGACCATGTGGACTTCTCTGCGAAAGTCTTTTCTGTGGAAGTCAATGAATATGGCGATCGTAAAAAACTAAATATTGGTTTATTTGATAATGATGGTGGTGCGATTTATGGTAACTGCTATCAAAACGCCTCTATTACTGATGCGATGGTCGCTGAAATGAAGAAGTGGGGCACCAATGTCCGTATTCGTGGTGCGGCTTACTTTGAAGAATATAGCAAATCAATGGCCATTAAGATTCATTTTATTGACCTATTACCACCTGATGAAATTGAAAAAGATACTGGTGAAATGAAACGTGTTGAACTTCACCTACATTCTAATATGTCCACGATGGATGGAATTACGCACATGATGGATTATGCCCAATACGCAAAAGCGATGGGCCATACAGCGATGGCGATTACTGATCATGCCGTCGTGCAAGGCTATCCAGATGCGCAAGAAGCGGGCAAAAAGACCGGACTTAAGATGCTTTATGGTGTCGAGTTCTATATGGTGGATGATAAGCTCAACTATATCAAAAACCCATCACCTATCGAATTAAACAAGGCTACTTATGTTGTTCTCGACTTAGAAACAACTGGTTTAAATTGCTACTATGACAGAATCATTCAATTCGGTGGTGTGAAAGTTGAACATGGCATGGTCACCGATTCTTTAAGTGTTTATATCAATCCTGAAAGACCGCTTCCAAAGAAGATCGTACAAGTGACTGGTATCACTGATGCTGAACTTGCGGATAAACCTACAATTGATAAAGCAATTGATAGAATTCTTTCGTTCTTAGGCGACTCAATTTTGGTTACTCATAACGCAGACTTCGACTTTTCATTCTTGCAACAAACTCTCCTTAGACTTGGGAGACCTTTGCTAAAGAATCCTGTTATCGATACACTCTCACTTTCTAGATATTTATTCCCAGAATCTAAGAGACATAGTTTAGGTAGTTTATGCCGCAATATGGAAGTGGCGTATAACGAAGATGAAGCCCATAGAGCGGACTACGACGCTCGTGTCTTAAATGATGTCTGGTTACCAATGTTAGTTTTATTAACTAAAAAGAATCATCAACTCAGGCATAGTGATTTAGGCAATCTAGAATCATCCGTCAAACTTCTTAAACATATTAGACCAACTCATGTCGTTGTTTTTGCTAAGAATAGAGAAGGTCTTAAATCGCTTTATAAATTAGTGTCACTCTCTCATATTGATTATTTAGCTGAAGTGCCAAAGATTCCTCGAAGAGAAATCGAAGCTCTCCGTAAAGATTTAATTATCGGTTCAGCGTGCTTTAACGGTGAAGTCTTTAGAACCGCTTGTAACTATGGAGATGACTATTTAAAGATGGTCATGGCTTTCTATGATTACATAGAAATTCAACCATTAGAAAACTATTCCTATCTTATTAATATGAGTGAAATGGACGAAGATGAACTTAAGCTTCATTTATCCGATATCGTGAGATGCGCGGAAGAAATTGGTAAACCTGTCTGTGCCACTGGTGATGTCCATTATCTCACTAGAAAACACAAAATCTTTAGAGATGTTTATATATCCGCCAAAGGTATCGGTGGTGTTAATCACCCACTTAATCCTTATGCTCGTAGCAGAATGGCGCCTTTTGATAATCCAGATCAACATTATCGCTCCACTAAAGAGATGTTAGAATGCATGTCTTGGTTAGGCGAAGAAAAAGCTTATGAAATAACAGTCACTAATACTAACTTAATCGCTGATATGATTGAGCCTTTAATGCCTGTTCCTAACGATCACCTTTATACTCCAAAAATTGATAACTGTGAAAACATGCTTAAAGACATGTGCTATAAAAAGGCACACGAATTATATGGTGACCCATTACCAACTTATATCGAAGAACGCTTAGAAAAAGAACTTCACGGTATTATTTCTAATGGTTATTCCGTTATTTATTACATCGCTCATCGCTTAATTAAAAAGGCTAATGAAGATGGTTACATCGTCGGTAGTCGTGGATCTGTTGGTTCTTCTTTTGTCGCTACTATGGCTAACGTCACCGAAGTTAATCCTTTACCTCCACATTATCGCTGTCCAAAATGTAAACATTTGGAATGGACAAAAGAAACGATGCCAGAATATCGAAGTGGCTATGATCTTCCTGAAAGAAGATGTCCAGTATGTGGAGAATATATGGTCCATGATGGACAAGACATTCCTTTTGAAACATTCTTAGGTTTTAACGCTGAAAAAGTTCCTGATATTGATTTAAACTTCCCAGGTGATTATCAAGCTGATGCGCATAATTACACTAAAGTCCTTTTAGGTGAAAATAACGTCTTTAGAGCGGGTACCATTGAAACAGTCGCAGATAAGACTGCATTCGGTTTTGCGCGTGGTTATTATGAAAGAAAATTCATGCAAGAAGGAATGAATGAAGAAGACGCTAAACGTAGTGTAAACAATATTCCTAAGGCAAAAATTGCTTATTTAGCATCAGGTTGCATCGATGTTAAACGTACAACAGGTCAACATCCAGGTGGTATTGTCGTTGTTCCTACTGACCACGAAGTGTATGACTTTACGCCAATTCAATACCCTGCTGATGATATGGATTCCGATTGGAAGACAACCCATTTCGACTTCCGTAGTATTCACGATACAATTTTAAAACTCGACTTATTAGGTCACGTTGACCCAATGGCTTTAAAAATGATGTGTGACTTAACTGGAGTTAAAGTTACTGATATTCCAATGAACGATAAGAAAGTCTTATCTTTATTTAGTTCACCAGTCGCTTTAGAAATGGATCACGATTACACTAATGCGAAGACTGGCGCTTTAGCGCTACCAGAATTCGGTACTGAAAATACAAGAAGAATCCTAGAAATGACTAAACCAACAACCTTCTCCGATTTAGTTATTATTTCTGGCCTTTCACACGGCACTGACGTTTGGAGTGGCAACGCTGAAAAACTCATCGAAGAAGGTAAAGCCACCCTTCAAGAAGTTATCGGATGTCGTGATGATATTATGACCTATTTAATCGGCAAAGGCATTTCTAGTAACATTGCTTTTATGATTATGGAAGATGTCCGTAAAGGTAGGGGCTTAAAAGATGAATATGTGGAAATTATGAAGGCCAAAAAGGTGCCACAGTTCTACATTGATTCCTGTAATAAGATTAAATACATGTTCCCAAAAGGTCACGCTGTTGCTTATGTTACAATGGCGGTTCGTGTGGGTTATTTCAAAATATATTATCCTTTAGAGTTCTATGCCACTTTCTTTACTGTGCGTAGTAAACAATATGACATCAAAACAATGATTAAAGGTAAAGACGCTATTATTTCTAAAATTGAAGAACTTAGAACTCGTCAAAGAGTGTCTAATGAAAAGCTTTCGCCAAAAGAAAGTGAGCAACTTAAAACTTTAATTAATGCTTTGGAAATGGTCCAAAGAGGCTATAAATTCGCTAATATCGATTTATATCGTAGTGACGCTACTCGTTTCGTTGTCGATTATGATAATAAAGCCTTAATTCCACCGTTTATTACTATTGATGGTTTAGGTGAGAACAACGCTATTACAGTTGTGGAAGCTAGAAAAGAATGCGAATTCTTCTCTAAAGATGATTTACTTAGAAGAACAAAATTAACTTCCACTAATGTTCAAGACCTCGCTGACATGGGTGTTCTTGATTCGTTAAGTGAAAGTGACCAACTGTCATTATTTGACTTTTAATTATTCGGGAAGTAGCACAGCTTGGTAGTGCGCTCGCTTCGGGAGCGAGAGGTCGTGGGTTCGAATCCCATCTTTCCGACCATTTATTCGTGAAAGGAGGTATTTATGAAAGAGTTTGATCCAAATATTAAATTAGAGACTAATCGATTGATTCTTCGTTACATGAATGTCAGAGACACTCATGATATTTTCGTTAACATTAATCATGATCAAGATGTTTTAAAATACTTCCTTGATGAATATAGAGAAAACGAATCAGAGATGACTTTAGATAAAACGATTAATTTCTGTTTAGAAAATAAGAGATATTTATTCGCTATTGAATTAAAAGATACTCATGAAGTCATCGGTATGATTCTTCAATGTTCCACGCCTGACGCTAGGTTCCATAGTTCTGAAATTGGTTATGCCATCGGTAAAAAACATTGGAACAAAGGTTACACCACAGAAGCTTTTAAAGCGATGATTGATTTTATGTTTGAAATTGGCGTGCATAAAGTGGTGGCATCTCATATCGTCGAAAACATTGCTTCTAAAAGAGTCATTGAAAAGTGTGGCCTTATTTACGAAGGTAGAAGAAAAGATGATATCTATTATCACGATACTTATCACGATGTCGACTATTATTATTTAATTAGGTAAAATTATTAACACGTGGTCATGGCGGAATTGGTAGACGCGCTGGTCTCAGAAGCCAGTGAGGAGACTCATGGAGGTTCAAGTCCTCTTGGCCACACCATTTTAATTAGTATGGATCAATCAGTTTGTTGCTATTTAAAAAAAGATAATTGTTATCTCCTTTTATATCGCAACAAAAAGAAGCATGACTATAACCATGATAAATGGATAGGTGTGGGTGGTCATATCGAAATAGGTGAGACTCCTGATGAAGCGGCCATTAGAGAAATTAAAGAAGAAACTAATCTTGATGTTCATTCCTTACATTGTGCTGGGGAAGTGGTGTTCATTTATGATGAGTATCATGAACTTATGTATCTATATGAAATCGAAGACTTTTCTGGTTCGTTAATTGAATGCGATGAAGGAGAACTCAAGTGGATTCCTATTAAAGACATATACGATTATCCAATGTGGGCAGGCGATAAGGCTTTTCTTCCTAAACTAATTAACCACGAACCATATTTTAAGATGACTATTATCTATAAAGATGATGTTCTTAAAGAAATCATTGATAATAGTGGTGTTGCCTAAAAAACAAATTAAAGTAATAATAATAAAAAGTTATGAGCGCTATTAGATCATTTTTCTTAAAAAACTATATTAGATTAATCGTTGCATTCGCTATCGGTCTTATTTTAATGACCATTTATAACTTTTCTTATCAATTTGGTCATTCCGTCAATGCGTGGGCTAATCTTAGTTACTATCGCGATGGTGCTTTTATCGCGGGAATGGTCATTTTCTTTATCGGTTTATTAGCCGTTATTTCTCAATTTGGTGCCTTTGATATCTTTTCTTTTTATGCCGGGCGTAAAAGAAAAGAAGATGGTACTAAAGAGAACTACACTGAATACGTAGAAAGAAAAAGAGAAAGCCGCACCCATTTTAATTTAGGATTTTTAAGTTATTTCATAATATCTACTTGCTTTTTAATCTTTTCTTTCGTAATATACTTCTTGCTGCCCCACTAAAACTTAGACCTATTCTTTATATATTTTATTTTTGTTTAAAGAATAAATAAGAAAGTGGGCCACATATTCGTTTTTTAAATTTTTATTGAAAATAATGATACTATTTTCTATTTTTGTCGTTATTCGCTAGTAGCATTTTTTATTGACAACTGGGCATATATTTATATAATATAACCAAACTCTTAAAATCATGTCGATTTAAGGGCTTTAACGAATAATGCTTTTTTCATTATTTACAAATTGCTCTTAAAAGCAAAAGAAAGGAGAAAATATGAAAAGCAAAAAGTTCTTAATACTTACTGCTGCTGGTTTACTTGCTGTTACCGGTCTCATTGGCTGTAACAAAAACAAACCATCTGATTCAGCTGGTGGTGATTCTTCTGAACTTCCAGTTCCATCCGTTGATGATATTGAATTATCCATCTACAAAAACGATGATGAACTCTTAATCGGAATGAAAACCAAAATCACCGCTGCTGTTTCCGTTTCTAACGGTGCTGATAAAGCAGTAAAATTCTCATCTAGCGACCCAGCCAAAGTCGAAATTGATGCTGATAGTGGTATTGCCACTGCTAAAGCTTTAGGTAAAGTTACTATCAAAGCCACATCCGTATTCGATGAAAGCAAATTCGCTGAAGTTCAATTATCAGTCGTTGAACCATACGTTAGAGGTATCACACTCAGCACAACAGGCGTCTACTTAGTCGTCGGTGATGCTAACTTCGGTTCTCAAACCGTTGATGCCAAAGCTAACGTCTTAGACTTCAAAGATGGTGATGTTGATGATACAGTCACATTCACATCCTCCGATCCAGATGTTGCTACAGTCGACCAATACGGTGAAATTACCGCTGTTGCAGAAGGTGTCACAACCGTTATCGCATCCGCTGGTGAAAAGACCGCTGAAATCGCTGTCGTCGTCAAACCAGCCGGTAGTGCTTTACCAGCCGATGGTGCTAGATCATTCGTCTATGAAGATGGCGATACAAAAACTGAAATTCTCGCAGCCTTAGAAAAATACGCTGTCGAACAAAAATTAACTGGTCTCACCCTTTATGGTGATGGTGGTTACGTCCTCTATAATCCAGATGTTGTTAAACCAGTTCAAAATTATGTTCCTGGCTTCGGCTTCGGTATCTTATCATCTGGTTCTATCAAAGCTGATTTAGCCGGTGAAAGTAAAGCTGAATGGAAGAGATACTACCACTCCTTCGAAACCTCTGATCCAGGTTCCTTAAACTACATGGATGACAAAGGTTCCGTCGTTGGTGACCTTATTGGTTATGTTGCCGATGGTTACTTCGCCACATACCTCAATGATGAAGGCAATGGTTATGACTGGGTTGGTTCCTTAGCCACAGTTGATCGTCCAATTCCTGTTGACGAAAACGCTGCTACACACTTAGCAACCACATTCAAATTCCCAGTTAAAGTCGGTTCTGCTCTCAAATACTCAACCTTATCTGAAAAATATAGTAAATATAATAATCGTGAAGTCGCTCTCAAAGACTACCTCACACCATATCAAATTTACTATACACAATCCTATGGTTTAAAACGTTCCGCTGAAAACCTCGATGGTTCTGGTTCCTTAAAGGGTGCTGCTGCTTTATATAACGCCTCAAAGAATGGTTTCTCTCAAGAAGCATGGGATGCTTTCCCAGGCGTTAAAGCCTTCGAAGAAGGTGGCAAGAGCTACTTACAATTCCAATTCAACCAACCATGTAACGCATTCTATGCGATGTACTACTTAAGTTCTTCAATGTTTGCTCCAGTTCCTGAAGAATTCATTAAAGAAATCGGTGGTGGTGATCTCGCAAACGGTGTTGCTACTTGGGGTAAATCCAATGAAGCCGGTACATTATCTCCAAAAGATCACTGGCTCTCCACTGGTCCATACACTGTTGAAGCTTGGGATAAAAACCAACAAATCGTCTTCAAGAGAAATGCTAACTGGGATGATGGCGAACACTACAAGATTGCTGGTGTCCACCTCAACATCTTATCCGCCGCTGGCCAAGACCCAGAAGCCGCTCTTAAAGAATTCGAAGCCAACAAGATTCACGCTTGTGCTATTCCTTCTACAAAATTAAAAGATTACATGAATGACCCAAGAGCTACCACAACTGCTGATAGTTCAACATACAAATTGAACCTCAACACATGTGATGAAGCCACATGGGAATCCTTATTCGGTGTTAACGGTAGTGTTACACAAACACCAAAATCTCAATACTGGAAAGTCGAACCAGCCATGCACAACAAAGACTTCGTTGATGGCTTAAGCTTCGCTCTTAACAGAAAAGAATTAGCAGAAAGCTTAGGTAGAACCGCTACAGCTAACTACTTCGGTTCCGCTTATATGTCTGACCCAGAATCTGGTATTGCTTACAATAACACTCAAGAACACAAAGACGCTGTTGCATCCTTAGTCGGTGAAGCTGCTGGTACTGATGAATATGGCTACTCCTTACAAGCTGCCAAAACATCCTTCAAGAAAGCTGCTGAACAATTAATCGCTGATGGTGTTTACAAAAAAGGCGATACAATTGAAATTGAAATTGCATGGCAAACTCAAGCTCAAATCTCCAACACCCACGATCCAATTAAGAAATACTACGAAGATGCTTTCAATACAGCTGACAACCCATTAAAACTTAGCGTTAAATCATGGGTCGGTGCCGTTTGGAGTGACGTCTACTATGCCAAGATGATGACTGGCCAATTCGATATCGGCTTTGGTTCTATCTCTGGTAACATATACAATCCTCTTAACTTCTTAGAAGTTTTAAAGAGTGATAACTCCTCTGGCTTCACACTCAACTGGGGCTTAGATACCAACTCTGTTGATGGTAACTTAGTCTATGATAACCAAGTTTGGAGTTTCGATGCCTTATGGACAGCCGCTGATCAAGGTGCTTACATTGTCCAAGGTCAAAACGCCGCTTTAGACTTCACAGCTCTTTGCGAAGGTTATAAATTCAACGCCGATGGCGATCTCGAAGTTAGCGTTCTCGCTCACCTCGAAGACATCGATGGCGATATCCTTACATACTTCGCTGGCTTAGTCCTCTACGGTTATGATGATGATGACAAACAAACATACACCGAATTCAAGTGCAAAGACTTCGGTAAGAAGTTCGAACCAGCCGCTGATCAATCTGGCATTGATGAAGTTCTTGCTGAATTAACTGGTCTTCCAGTTGAACAAATCCCAACTTATATTGCATATGGTATCTTACCAAGCTTAGTGAGATTCACCGTTGTCATCAACGCTGAAGACTTAGCGTTCTTCGACAATCCAGTCGCTGCTGCTAAAGCTCCACAAGGTGGTTTAGGCTTAGATGCTTACTTCATCGTTAATATGTTCGGTATTGATGGTGAACCAATCTTCACTGACACAATCGAATACTTCCTCGAAGGTGTCCCATCAGCCGAAGCTGATCCAGCCAATCCATAATATTTTATAAATATTAAATTCGGATTTTAAAATAACGGATTAGAGGCCATCTCCCTCGGGGGGTGGCCCTAATCCTTTAATTGCAAATTATAAATAAATATATAAATATATAAATTAGGAACATTCAAAAATGATTAAGTACACTATTAAAAGATTAATATTAGCGTTCTTCACAGCGTTCATCATCTTGTCGCTTACTTTCATTTTGATGAAGTTGTTACCTTTCCAAAGACCTTTAGGTACAGTCCAAGCACAATATGGCTATTATATGAGCCAAGTGTCTGATGGCTTTGTTACCGTTTTTGAAAAAGAAACACCTGGCTATGGAGAACTCTTATGGAGCTACCAACCTGCTGGTAGTAAACAAACCTCATATTTCTATCAAACACCAGTTTTTATCCAATATTTCTCTTGGTTAAGAAACATTGTCACTCAATGGAACTGGGGCAGATCAACATTTATTGAACCAAACGTTGGCGCAATCAATATCATTATCAGACTCCTTCCAACATCGATGAAGATTAATATTTTATCTGTTATCGTTTCCGTCCCACTTGGTATCGGTTTAGGTATCATCGCGGCTCTTAAGAAAAATAAACCAACAGATAATATTATTTCTACTGCGGTTATGGTTTTTATTTCCGTCCCAAGTTTCGTTTTGATTACTCTCTCCATTTACTTTTTCGCTTACGTTCTCCATTGGCTTCCATCTCAATGGCCAAATCCAACTGAACCAACCGTTAATAAAGTTTTAGGTTATATCATTCCTGTGTTCGTACTTTCTTTCGGTTCCATCTGTGGATATTGCCGTTATGTTCGTGCTGAATTATGTGAAGTCATGGAAAGCGAATATCTTTTATTAGCTAGAACAAAAGGTTTAACTAAACGTCAAGCCATTATCAGACACGCCTTAAAGAATGCGATGGTTCCAATTGTTCCTTCCATCCTCGCTGAATTTATTGGCATTCTCGGTGGTTCTATGATTTTGGAAACTTTATATGGTATTCCAGGCATTGGACGTTTATTCACAACCGCTTTAACATCTAACGACTATAACGTCTTATTCGTTGATATGGCTTTATTCACCATGATTAGTTTAATCGCTGGTGTCTTCTTAGATTTATCATATGGATTAATCGATCCAAGAATTAGAATGGGGGCAAAGAAATAATGAGTTACGAAGAAAATAACAACAAGAATACTCAAATTGATGCTTCCATGTTTGAACTTGTCAATCAAGACATCAATGCGAAAATTCACGACCAAAAATTTGAAACAAAACCAACAACATTTGCAAAAGATGCATTCCGTAGATTCTGCAAGAACAAGAGTAGTGTCGTTGGCGCTATTATCATTGGTATCTTGCTTTTAGGTAGTTTCTTATCGTTCTTATCTCCATACGATATTAAGTCCGCTCATACCGATGAAACATTGTTGCCACCAAAATTATTACCAACTGGTAGTCATTGGTGGGATGGTACTATCGAATATAAAGACATCGCTTACGATGATGAAAACGATTGTCCAGCCGGTTTCCAAAAAGAATATGCTACTGGTTTAAAAGATAACCGTACCGATGTCACAATCGATCAATACTTTGCCTATGCTCATGGTGGTTATATGAGAATCACCTCTAAAGCACAAAAGGATTTCTACATTAGAAGTAATGAATTATTTGATATTACCGCTTCTGAAAATTTCAAAATTAATGTCGATATGACCGATATTAATAATATTGCTGAAGATGTCCTTTGCGATTCTTATAAAGTCGAAATTAAAACAATTAAAGAAAATACAAAAGACACCGTTGAAGAAACTTATCTCATTAAGGATTGGACAAGTTCCTTTGAACCATTTGAAATCAATGTTTCATCATGGCTCAGTGATAATTCTTTAACTGAAATTAATAGATGTCGTATCTTTATCACCGGTAAACCAAAAGCGGATGCTTCTAATTTCTCCTATTTCATCTTCAAGACACTCACTTTAAGTAGTGATGATACTTCTAAAGCTGAATTATTAAATGAAATTAGCATTACTGACGCTAATAAAACAGCGGGTACATCCGCTGATAGCCTTGGTAATTTCCCAGTTGGCTATTGGGCCACAACAGGTACGATGAACATTTATCAAGCCCATTATCATACCGTTAATTTCTATTACGATTATTACGGGGATATCTTTGGCGAAAGAAAAGATTTCGTTATTGGTGAATCCATCATGAACGAATATATCGCTAAAGGGTGGTGTAAATTTGATAACTTTGATGATGCTTCTACTTTCCAAGTTTTAAATGAAAAGAAATGTCCTATCACCAGTGTTAACCAAGTGATGAAAGCCGCTGCTGGTTTCTATCAATTCAAATGTAATGTTATTTATTATAAATACAAAGGTTATAGCAGTTCTCCAAGATATCTTTTTGGTACTGATGCTTTAGGCCATGACTTATTAACAGTTGCCTTATCATCCTTAAAGACATCCTTACTTGTCGCTATCATTTCTAGTGCGGTATGCTTAGCGATTGGTCTTGTCTGGGGTTCTATTTCCGGTTACTTCGGTGGTAATGTCGATATCATCATGGAAAGAATTACCGATATTTTAGGTGGTATTCCATGGATTGTTATGATGACCTTAATCATCCTCTTACTCGGTAATAGTATTGTGACATTTGGTATCGCTCTTGTTATGACTGGTTGGATTGGTACTTCTTCAAGAACCAGAACCCAATTCTATCGTTTCAAGGGTCGTGAATATATTTTAGCCTCACGTACCTTAGGCGCTTCTGATGCTCGTTTAATCTTTAGACACATCTTACCTAATGGCTTAGGTACCATCGTTACTGGTTCCGTTTTAATGATTCCAGGCTGCATCTTCTCCGAAGCAAGTATTTCTTACTTAGGCTTAGGTTTACAAGGTGTTGATAGCTTTGGTGTCTTATTATCCAGTAACCAAATTTATTTAAGCACTCGTCCATTACTCGTTATTGTGCCAGCGATTATCATTTCCTTACTAATGATTTCGTTCAACCTATTCGGTAATGGCTTAAGAGACGCTCTTAACCCAACATTGAAAGGAGGAGAATAATATGGAAAACGCTAACAAAAAAGAAGCCATTTTAAACGTTGAAGATCTCGTCCTCTCATTTAAAACCGACCATGGTGTATTAAAAGCCGTGAGAAATATTTCTTTTGACCTTTATAAAGGTGAAACACTTTGTATCGTCGGTGAATCTGGCTCAGGTAAATCTGTTACTTCTAAAGCCATCATGGGTATTTTAGCCGCTAACGCGATTGTCGAAGGTGGCCATATCTATTACCGTGGTGAAGACCTTTTAGAAGTCGCTGAAGAAGAATTCCACAAGATTCGTGGTCATAAAATCGGTATGATTTTCCAAGACCCATTATCTTCTTTAAACCCAATTGTAAGAATTGGCAAACAAATTACTGAAGCTACATTAATTAACTCCAATAAGTTAAAACTCCTTTACGAAGATTTAATTTCTGAAGATTTAATCGCTTATAAAAACTGTCTTGCTCGTGCAGACCACAAGGAAGAAAAGATTAAAAACGCTTACATCAAAGAGAAAATCGACTTAAAGAAAAAATATGACGCTAACGCCGATAAAGAAGAAAAGAAACAAAGATTAGCGGAATTAAATGCTAAGAAAGCGGAAATGAATAAAGAAATTAAAGAAATCCGCGCCAAAGCAAAAGAAGACGCTGCTCCTTTATTAGCGAAACTTAATCAAACTAAAAAAGAAGCTAAGATTAAAGTTAAAGAATATAAGCAATCAGTTGAAAAAGAATACGCTGATAAGATTAACGAAATCAATGCTCAAGGTCTTTCTCCTGAAGAAAAGAAAAAAGCCATTGATGAAGCTAAACTTAACCGCGTTAATAAATTAAAGATTACTAAACTCGAAGCTAAACGTCGCGCTTTAGAAATCATGAAGGAAGTTGGTATTCCAGAACCTGAAAAACGTTTCAAACAATATCCATTTGAATTCTCTGGTGGTATGAGACAACGTATCGTTATTGCTATCGCTTTAACTGAAACTCCAGAAATCTTAATTTGTGACGAACCAACAACCGCTCTTGACGTTACTATTCAAGGTCAAATCCTTGAACTTATTAAAAAGATTCAAAAAGACCGTAATTTATCCATCATTTTCATTACTCACGACTTAGGTGTCGTCGCCAATATGGCGGACCGTGTCGCTGTTATGTATGCTGGTAAAATCGTCGAATATGGCACAAGTGAAGAAATCTTCTTCGACCCACGCCATCCATATACCTGGGCTCTTCTTTCATCTATCCCAGATGTCGATAGCAAAGAAAGACTCGATGCTATTCCAGGTACGCCACCAAATATGATTTATCCACCTAAGGGTGATGCATTTGCCGCTCGTAGTAAATATGCCATGAAGATCGATTTCGAAGAAGAACCTCCATTCTTTAAAGTGAGCGATACTCATTATGCTGCGACATGGTTACTCCATCCAAATGCTCCGAAGATGGAAATGCCAAAAATTGTCTCTGAGAGAATTAAAAATTCTCTTAAACACGGCAGAAAGGAGGCTAAATAATGTTTACTGAAGAAAAATTAGATATCAACGTTAGTGATATTGAAGAAGTCGAACCAGAACGTTTAGATGACGATCATGAAGACGCTAAACATTATGCGGTCGAACCTGATGATTTTGAGCAAGAACGTTCTTCCTATAAGAAAGAATCTCATATTGCTAAAAAAGATTTAAACGATGCTAAAAAGGACATCGAATCTCGCCGTAGTGTCGAACTCGCCGCTCTTAACGGAGATGAAGCGATGACCGATAATCCAGAGTTTGCTAAAATAAACAAAAAATACGATGCTGAAATCGCTGAAGCCGAGGCTAAATATAATAAAACCATCGAAGAATTAAAACACAAATATCACGATGAACTTAATTATCATATCAATCCTCGTTTAAAAAGAAGACAAGAACTCCTTGGTGATAACACTGATATCTTACTTAGTGTTAGAAACTTAAAACAATTCTTCTTCTTTGGAAATCGTATTTTCCATAGAAAACTCAAAGCCGTTTCCAATGTCTCCTTTGATGTTAAAAAAGGTGAATGCTTCGGTATCGTTGGTGAATCAGGATGTGGTAAAACCACAACTGGTCGTACCATTATCAGACTTTATAAACCAACATCTGGTTCTGTTTATTACCGTGGCTACCGTATCGGTGCGGGCCCAAGATGGAACCAAAAAGAAATCAAATACACTCGCATTAGAACAAAACAACATCTCGCCGAATTTAAAAAGGAAAGAGATGAAGCTCTTGCCGCTTTAAGTAAAGATAGTGCTTCTTATAACGATGATGTTAATCGCATTAATGAAGAATATAAGAATAAATGCGCGCAAGAGAAGAAATTCTGTCAATCAGTTGTTTCTACTCAAAGAAAGAAAATTCGTCAAATCAGATTTGATGAAGCCCACAATCCACGCAAATTAATGAATGAAATTCAAATGATCTTCCAAGATCCAGTTGACTCACTCGATCCACGTATGACCATTGAAGATATCATTCAAGAAGGCTTAAAGATTCAAGGCATGAGAAATAATAAAGAAAACCACAAGAAAGTGGTGGAAATGCTTGAAAAAGTTGGCCTTGTCGAAGAACACGCTTCCCGTTATCCACACGAATTCTCTGGTGGTCAAAGACAACGTGTTGGTATCGCTCGTGCCCTTGTCATGAATCCAAAGCTTCTCATTTGTGACGAACCTATTTCCGCTCTTGACGTTTCTATTAGAGCGCAAATCATTAACCTTCTTAATGATCTTAAAGAAGAAATGGGTTTAACTCTTATCTTTATCGCTCACGACTTATCTGTTGTTAAATATTTCTGCGATCGAATCGCGGTTATGTATTATGGCAAAATCGTCGAATTAGCGAGCTCTGATGAATTATTCAAACACCCACTTCATCCATATACTGTTTCTCTTCTCTCGGCTATTCCAAAGCCAAATCCATTAAGCGAAAGAAATAGAACACGTATCATTTATAGACCTTGGGAAGTGCATAACTATGAAACCGATAAACCATCACTCCGTGAAGTTTGTCCAGGCCACCAAGTGTACTGTAATGAAGCGGAATATCAAGAATATTTAAAGAGAATTGAAGAACTTGATAAACAAGCAAAATAAGGCAGTTTAATCTGCCTTTTTTTCTAGGAGAAAAAGATGACAAAAATAACATTTAAACCATCATTATTAGTAGTTATCTTTGTGTGTCTATTTTCTTCATGCGCTGATAACTATGCTAAACCACATTATCACGCTTTTGATTTTTGTAGAGATAATAATCATCATTGGCGTGAATCAAGATGTGGCCATCGTATTATTAGTAATTACTCACCCCATAATTACGATGCGCTCACTGACTCTAATCTTGAATACGTTGAAACAAAAAATGATGAGATGCGCACAGTAGAAGGACGCTTATATTGTCTTGGCTGTAGAGATTTCATCAAAAAAGCCAAATTAACTGATATTTATGATGACCAATTAACATTTAGAAAAATTGAAGTATTAGAAGATAATAATCCCAACCATCTAAAATATGAACCAATGAAAGGTTCCTTTAGTGTGTCTTCTCACGTGAGAAAAGAAGACATTTCCTATCTAGGTGAAGGACGTGATGCATATACCGTTGTTAATAATGATTATGGAGACTTTGTCATTCCTGATACTTATCAAGGTTTGCCCGTTAATCTCATTTTGCCTCACGCCTTTGAACAAAAGCATTTCACTTCATTAACGCTAGGCAAAAATATCGAAAGCATTGGTGAGTCCGCTTTTGTGGGTACGACATTTGATAATGATTTAATACTGCCTGATAATATCAAAGATATTGGCAGAGATGCTTTTTTAGGTTCTAATCTTAAAAAAATCGCTTTAAATGACGCCATTACAGAAATTAACGGTGGCACTTTTGAAAATTGCCGCCAATTAGAAGAAATAACAATAAACGATAACATCTGGCTAATTGATGTTTTTGCTTTTGCTAGCTGTGAAAATTTAAAAAAGATTACCTTTCCAAAAGCTTTAGAAGAGTTTTCGCCAACCGCTTTTAATGAGTGCTTTTCCTTAAAGGAAATAGTGGTCCCCAAGGATTGTATAAATTTCACCAGCGATGGGAACAATATATTGAGCAAAAATAAGCGCATATTACATATGCCTATGAAGTTAAACAATGAAGAATATAAAGTCCCTGATAGTGTTGAATCTATTGTTGAGTGCGCTTTTCGCTATATTGCTTACGATGTCAAAAAGATCACTTTAAATAATAACTTAAGATATATCGATAGATTAGCGTTATCATTTTGTTGGGATGTTGAAGAGCTTAAAATACCAAAAAAAGTGGAATATATCGGTGCAGGAGCCTTTACTAGATGTGTCGCTTTAAAATCTTTGACTTTACCAAAATCAGTTAAATATATAGGCGCTAGCTTACTTAATGATTGTGTTAATCTTCGTCGATTAACTTATGAAGGGACGATGTCAGATTGGAGAAACATCGAAAAAGACCCCTTATTATTCGATGGTTCTAAAATCTCTTTTATCGATTGTGTAGATGGGACAATTCATATTAGTGAAGCCTTAAATACAGATGAATAAAAAGCAATCTTTCATAAAACGGATTGTTTTTTTCTTTATTTAATAAATAAAAAGAGTAGAATACTAGACATATAGAAAAACTTGCCGTTTTTCATATATCCATGCGCCTGATTATCGCGTTAGTAAGTAATTTAATATAGCCAAAGGTAATCAATATTTAGAAAGGATATCTTACTATCGGCTATTAGTAAGAAAAGAAAAGATGAAAAAAGTTATTGCTCTATCTTTAATCTCTGCAGCGATGGTTCTTGCCACAGGTATCAATCTTAAAAGTGGTGTTAACGTCCAAAAAGAAGAACTTGATACCCGTCTTATCGTTACTTTAAAAGGTGATGTTAATGCCAAGAGTCAAGAAAGCATTATTCGTCAGCAAAATGCTGTCATCGCGCAAATTAGAGAAGGAATCACAACCGATTATCGTGTCTCTGACCGTTATTCTACATTAGTTAATGGTTTTAGCATTGATATCAATTCTAGTCACGTTGATGAAATTAGAAGACTTCCAAACGTTCGTCACGTTGACTATAACAAAATTCACGATGTTAAATTTGTCGATGATGGTGTGGTTACTGAATCTTTAGAAATCGCTATTAAAAAGAAACAAGAAAACGTTTCTAAATCCACAATGAATGTCCCAGACAAGACAAATGAAGGTGAAGGCGTTTTAATCGCTATTTTAGATACCGGTTATTTACTTAACGGACAAACATTTGATGAAGAAGGTAATGTTGCTAAAACAGGTGTTACTCATAACGCATTTACCGCTTTAAAGAAAGGCATTAAAGTTCACGATACTAAAGAATCCATTCAAGAAAAGATTTCTTTAACTAAAGGATTCCATGGTAAAAACGATGCTTCTCATTCTACTTATTACAACACTAAAGTCCCATTCTTCTATGATTATGGTGGTGAATCAACTGAAAGAGGTAAAGTCGGTCCTGAAGACTTCGATGTCTTTACAACCGCTAGTGAACACGGTACCCACGTAGCGACAATTGCGGCGGGTAATGATAATAACTATAAAGGTATTGCTCCTAAAGCCCAACTCGCTTTAATGAAAGTCTTTACCGTTTATACCCCAACTACAGCTGATGCTGCAGCGGGAGCCACAACTTCAACAGGCGCTTATGATGAAGCTGTTTTAAAAGCTTTTGAAGACTGCGCTATCTTAGGCGTTGATGTCATCAATATGTCCTTAGGTTCAGACCTTAATGACTTCGAAGATGACTGCGCTGTTAGACAAGCTATTAAACAATTAAACGAAAAAGGTTGTTTTGTCGACATTGCCGCTGGTAATGAAGGCAAAGATACATTTGATCGTTCCGCTTATGAATTCTGGACCACAGATAACGTTGAAACTGGTATTTTAAGTACTTACAGTAACTCTCCAGAAGCGATGACTGTTGGTGCTTCTCAAGCGGACAAAGAATTCTATACAACTGCTTTAGTTATTGGTAATAATACCATTTCCTTTAGAGACCAAGTCGAAAACTATAACTCCGCTGATGGTGAAGTTGTTTATAACCCAGAAAGACACATTACTGACTTATTAAACGACCACCCAGACGGCATGTTTGAATGGGTCAAAATCGGTGGTTGGGGCGAAAGCAAAGACTACGAAGGTAAAGATGTCAAAGGTAAAATTGCCATTGTTGATCGTGGTGAAACCACATTCGTCAGCAAGATTACCGCCGCTCAAAGTGAAGGCGCCATTGCTATTGGTATTATTGATAATGACCCAACAAACACTGACTTTACATTCCGTATGGATTTAAGTGGTTGGACTCCAGATATTCCAGTTATCTCCATTCTTTTTAGAGATAAAGAATTAATTGATAACGCTACCGACCATACCGCTAAATTATTAGTTAATGTCGAAGCCGAAAACCCAACCAAAGGTCGTATGGCGACATTCTCTAGTGATGGTCCAACATATAACATGGCCATTAAACCAGAAATCTCCACTCCAGGACAAAGTATCCTTGGTGGTATTCTTACTGATGCTGATGCCTATGATTATTTCGATGGTACATCAATGGCGACACCAAACTTTGCTGGTGTTACCGCTTTAATGATTAGTCAAAATAACACTCCTGAATATCGCAAAACAATTAATGATAGATTAATGTCTACCGCTAATCCATTAATCGATGTTAAGGGCGAAAATATTGCCTCTGTTAGAAAACAAGGTGCTGGTATGGTTGACGTTAAAGGCGCCATTGAATCTAAAGTCTATTTAGATGGTGCTAATAGTGAAGCTTTACTCGGTAAAGCCAAAATCGAATTAGGCAATAATGCTGATATTAAAGAAGGTAATGTCAAACTTGCTTTTACCGCTATTAATGAAGGCGATAACGAAATCGCTTATAACGCTAAAGTTTATGTCTATCGTCCAGATCTTGCGGAATTAGACAAAGAAAACTTCCCAGAATTTGAAGGCGTTAAATTACAAGCTACTTATAACCATTTAATCGGTACATTTGAACAATCTGTCACCGTTAAACCAGGTAATAACCTCATTAGTTTAAACCCATATGAAATTCCAAATGCTGAAAAACAAATTATCAATGATAATTTCCCATATGGTTGCTACGTCGAAGGTTATGTCGTTTTAGAAGCTGAAGGTCAAGAAACACTTAATATTCCTTATTTAGGTTTCTATGGTAATTTAGAAGATGCGATTCCAGTTGAACCATTCACTTTTGAAAGAGATCCAAATAAGACCTATGCTTCTGATGTCATGAATTCCGTTGTGGAAAAATGGAAGGGCTTACAAGAAGCTGACTTTGCTTCCTCTTGGTATGCTGGTTACTATGCTGGCTTTGAAGATCTCGATATGAGCAAAGTTATCCAAAATGAAAACTCATTTGGTGATTTAGTGGACGCTAATGGCAATTCCGTTGTCCCTGTCGGTATCAACCCATATACTGGTACTTCTAACGGTAAAGATATCTACGTTGGTAATAATGGTTTCACTAACACAATGATCATTTCTCAATTCGTTTTAAGAAGTGTCAAAAACAATACTATTACCATTACTAATAAAGCTAGCAACAAAGTCGTCTTAACCGACCACATGTTCGACTCTTTATTTGGTGCTACTGAAGATGAAGCTGAACACGATATCGCCTGGCCATTATTCAAATCTCAAGTTTGCACTAATTTATGGAGCTTAAGTTATATCGCTCATAGAGCGTATACATTAATTCCACTTTATGCCATGGATGATAGTAATAACAATCTCGGTAATTTCCCAGATGGCGAATATGAGATGAAGTTCTCCTATGTCACAACCGATGATAAAGTCTTTGAAAAATCTTATAACTTACATATTGATAGCAAAATGCCAACAATTAGTAAGACTGAACAAATTTCTAAAGACGGTGAAAGCTATTATCGTGTAAGATTTGATGAACAATTTATGAGCCGTTATGCTGTCGGTGGTGAATATGTCGAAGCTAATAAAGATGATAATGGTTACTATTATGACTTTAAGATTAGCGACTTCGCTAATGGCTATGGCTTCATTGAAAGTAATGACTTATCTTATGCTATTACTAAGACATTAGTTAAATTTGATGATCCTAATGGCATGAGCGTTTCTCATAATTCCTTCACTATGCAACATACATTCGATTACACCGAAACAGTTGATAGCGAAACAAGCCGCACCTATGAATTATCATTCAAGAAGAATGGTAAAGTGGCCGTTATTAAAGGCACATTTGCTATTTCTATGAAAGTTCCTGCTGGCTTTGATGCAAGTAAACTCATGGTTTATGGCGTTAATAATAAAGGCGTTGAAACAAGAGAATATTGTGTTGTTAAAGATGGCATTGCTTCATTCCAAGTCAACTCCACCAAGTTCCGTTTAGACGCTAGCGCTTCCAATAACCTTGATTACGCTTTAGAATCAATCAGTGCTTACTATAATTCAAGAGAACTCTTTGTTGGTGATACATTCGATGCTTCTCAAGTCGTTGTTATCGGCCATTATCAATGTGGTATCGTTGAAGAATTAACATCTGGCTTTACTGTTGATTCATCTAAAGTCGATCTCACAAAAGAAGGTACATATGAAGTTTCCGTTTCATATAACGGCAAATCTGCTTCCTTCAAAGTGAAAGTCAACTTAAAAGTTAATGAAGCTGTTCCAGAACTCGAAGATTCTCCAAAAGTTGAAGTTAAGCAATCAAAAGCGGGTTGTGGTGGTGAAATTGTTACAATGTCCACATTCATTGCTTTCTTAGGCATCGGTGCTCTTATGGCACTTGCTTCTAAGAAAAATAGAAAAGAACAATAATTTAATATAATTATTGAATAGGGTGATGCTTCGGTATCACCCTTTCTTTTTGAAAAAAATATAAATTTTATAAAAAAATAATGACTGATGAATAAAAATGTGTAAGAATATTTAAGCGCTAGGGGTGTAGCACAATGGCAGTGCAACGGTCTCCAAAACCGCTGATGCGAGTTCGATTCTTGTCACCCCTGCCACTTAATAAATAACATTCTGCTTTGGCAGGATGTTTTTGTTTATTTAGATATATAATTCTATTGCTAGGAGGAGATTATCAATGGCTAAAAATGAAAGCAAAGACTATTTCGGTCTATCATGGATTGTAAGCTTAATCCTTTGCATCATTCCTGTTACTTCTTGGGTCTTAGGTTTTGTTACCAGATTTAAAGAAGGTCACTGGGTGTGCGCTTTAATCCGTCTAATTTTTGGTTGGAACATCATCTGGATTTTAGATATCATCTTCATGATTCTTACACATCACATTTTCAAATTATTCTAATCAAATAAAAGACCCTCGCAAGAGGGTTTTTGTTACTTATAAATTATTTAATAAATCGATAAAGTATTGACGTTCTCTTTTACGTGGGAATTTTCTAAATCTAGGATAGCCCATAAAAGATAAAAAGCCTCTTGGAATGATATATGAATTAGGCTTCGTGTCGTTCTGCATTGCGAGCATCGCGGTTAATGCCGCTTTATCAGTGGAATGAGAGACAGTCTTTAAAAAGATATGCCCTAACTTTCTAATAACAGATGGGAACTCTCTAATAATATCGGAATTAGTAACGCCCGGTTCCACTAAATAGAAAGAGATGTTTTGGTTTTCATTCTTAGAATGATAATAGAACAAAGCCTCGACAGCGCTTTTAGAAATAATATATTGCTTTAAGGCTTTTTTGTTTTTGAGCTTAAGAGTTTTCACTTTTTTAAAAGACATCCCACCGACTACTGAACCTTGGATAACGATGCGGTGTGTTCCACTTAGCTTAGGTAGTAGTTCATCAATGATAAGTGATGTACCAATAAAGTTAGTGTAGATAGTTAAAGGAACATCATCGATATAAGTGGTGCCCTTTGTGGATTGAATTAATCCAGCATTTAAAACTAAAGCATAGAAGTCACTATGCTCTTTAATAATCACTTCACAAGCATGAACAATGCTTTCTTTATCGCTTTGATTGTATTGAACAAAAGAAACAGGGTTATCAGGATATATTTCAAGAAGTTTATTTTTAACCTCTTCCGCTTTAGTCATGTTTCTCGCCATGATAACGACTTTCGCGTTCTTATTTAATAGATGTTTAACTAGCGAAAGACCAATGCCAGAAGTTCCGCCGGTAACAATAACTTTTTTATCAGTCATGTCTTCTAATTTGTCTAGATAAGTTCTAATTTTCATAACTTTAATATTCTAAATTATATTGTTGCCTTTTTAAAGTTATCTTTAATTTTGCATTAATAATTGCTACAATAATATCTCACGTAAAGGAGGAAGACCTATGAAAAAGAAACACTTATTATTCGTTCTACTAGGGGTATTGTCCATATCTTTAACATCTTGTGATTTCATTTATCGTTTCTTTGATGATAGCGAATGGGGCATTCCAATTGGTCAACCTTCTTCCTCAAAACAACCAATAAGCGATGTTTCTACTCCTCCCGCTGGTGACACTAACGCTAATAGGGCATCTTATAACTATGGCCATTTAGTGGATAATAGTGTTTACGCTCTTTCGTGTACTCCTTCAACCGGCAACGCCAAACTATTAATCATTCCAGTTTGGTTTACTAACTCTTCTAACTTTATTAATGAAAGCAAAAAAGAAGATGTCCGTTCCGATATTGAAAAGACTTATTTTGGTTCAACTAGTGATACTGGTTGGCATAGTGTTAAATCATATTATGAAGCAGAAAGCCTTGGTTCTTTAACTTTAACTGGTACAGTCAGTGCTTGGTATGAATGTGGCAAAAGTTATACCGATTACGCTAGCGATCCTGCCAATGATGAATCAGGTGCACCTAAAACATCCGCTTTAGTGGAAACCGCCACTAATTGGTATTTTAATAATCATACTTCTGAAAAAAGAAAAGATTATGACTGCGATGGAGATGGCTATTTAGATGGCGTCATGCTTATTTATGCCGCTCCTGATTACGACACATTAAATAGAGATAGTTACGATAACTTGTGGGCATATTGCTTCTGGATTCAAGATTATTACGCTAAAAACACATCTAATCCAGGAGTTAACGCTTTTTTCTGGGCCAGTTACGATTTCATGTATGGTCAAGAAGTAGCCTTCAGTAGAACAGGTAAAACATATCACGCTGGCGATACGTCACACTGCACAATTGACGCTCACACATATATTCATGAAATGGGTCATATGTTTGGTTTAGAAGATTATTACGATTATTCCAATAATTCTTATCAACCAGCCGGTGGTTTCTCAATGCAAGATCATAACGTTGGTAGTCATGATCCATTCAGTTCATTTGCTTTAGGTTGGGGTAAAGCTTATGTCCCAACTGAAAGTACCACAATTGACTTAAAACCATTTGCCACGGATGGAGAGATGATCATTCTTTCTCCAAGCTGGAATTCATATAATTCTCCATTTGACGAATATCTTATTCTTGAATACTTTACTGATACTGGTTTAAACGAATTTGATGTCCATCATAAATACATGAGCCAATACGGTAAAAATTATCCTACAGGTAGTCAAGATTATGGCATTAGATTATGGCATGTTGATGCACGCTTACTATATACAACAACCGGAGAATTTAGTGCTAATAAAGTGACTACTAATCCAATTTATCCAGCGGGTGGTGTAGCTCTTATGATGTCTAACACATATTATGATGGCACCGAATATTCTGAAGCCTACGGTTCTTTGCTTGGAAGAAGTTATGCTAACTATAACGTCCTTCAAATGATTAGAAATAGTACTTCCGCTACCTATAAACCAAAAGATATGTTCTCTTCCTCTTCTTTATTTAAAGCGGGCGATACTTTCTCAATGAGTAAATATAGCAAACAATTTGTTAATGCTGGTCAACTTAACACTAAAAAAGATCTTGGTTTCACTTTTGAAATCAATGCTTGCAACAGCACCTACGCTTCAATCACCATTACAAAAGCATAAAAATTCTTGATTACCAAGAATAAAATTGATAATGTATTAAATGCTGTTTAAGCATGGGTCTGTAGCTCACCTGGGAGAGCGCCTGATTTGCATTCAGGAGGTAGAGGGTTCGATTCCCTTCAGATCCACCAGATTTAAATACAACAGAACCGAAATATTCGGTTCTTTCTTTTTTGCATTAAGCATATAATAGTAAAGTATGGAAGAAGTTAAGAAAAATAAACACTTGGCATTCTGGATTTTATTCCCTCTAGGATGGACATTAATCACTTTATTTCTCATTTTCTTTTACGATTTAACAAATGGTCCATTAGCGGTTTTTATTATTCAACTTATCGTCCTTGTGGCTTTCTTTGTTGTTCGTCTTCTTTTTGTTAATAAGAAATTTTTATATCGCATCTTAACATGGGCGGCTTTTTTAAGTATCACGATAGCGTTAATCGCTTTTGATCAGCCCGTCGAAAAAAGAAAAAGCGCTGCTTATTATAAAAACCCTGAATTAATTAATGAACCATTAGTGCTTAACGAAGGTAAAGTACAAGGTTTTTATAACGTCGATAAAAAAGTTAAAGTCTACGCTGGCATTCCTTACGCCAAAGCGGAAAGATGGAAAGAAGCCAAACCATATCATTGGGATGATGTGATTGATGGAAGGTATTTCGCCCCTAAAAGCATGCAACCAAAAGAAAACCCAATCACTAATACTTTAGTCACTATGTATAGTGAAAAAGCTTGGCATCCTAATTATTTAATGGAGATGCAACAAAATCGAAGTGAAGATGGTTTATATCTCAATATTTGGAGGCCAAATACCGAAGAAACAAATTTACCAATTCTTGTTTATATCCATGGTGGTTCTTTAACTAGTGGCAGCGGTGGCTTTGATGATTATAATGGTGAGAGTATGGCTAAACTCGGTGTCATCATGATCACCATTCAATATCGTTTAGGCGTATTTGGTTATTTTGCCCATCCTTTTTTAAAAGAAGAATCATTTAACGAAACAGGTCACGCGACCACTGGTAACTATGGCTTACTTGACCAAATATTCGCTTTAAAATGGATCAATGATAATGCCTCTAATTTTGGAGGAGATAAAAACAATATTACTATTGCTGGAGAAAGCGCTGGTAGCTCTTCAGTTAGCGCGATTTGTTCTTCTCCGTTAGCGAAGAATCTTTTTAAAAGAGCAATTGGAGAATCTTCTTCTTTAGTCATTAAAAAAGCTCCTCATACGTATCGCACCTTAGAAAAAGGATACGAGACAAGCGAAAATATCTTAAAAGAGTTTAAATGTAAAACCATTGATGAACTTAGAAAAGTATCCGCGAAGAAATTAACGGAAACTAAATACGCTAATTCAAGTATGACATTAGATGGCTATGCTTTGACCAAAGACCCATATCAAGTTTATTTAGATCATGAAAATAACGAAGAAGCTTTGCTTAATGGTTATAATCTCAAAGAAAGTGACGCTTTCGTGGTGCCAACTTATCTCACTTCTCCAACGAACAAAAGAAACATCTTAGGTCGATTAAAAGAAACATTTAACGAAGACATTGCTAATCGCATGTATGAACTCTATAAAGATAAAATCGAAAAAGATGCCTTTACTGCCTTTAACGAAATCATCTCTGTTTATTGGTTTATTATGCCTCATCATTCTTGGTCCAATTTAGCGATTAATAATGGTGTTAAGGTATACCGCTATTTATTCACTAAAGAAAACGGTTATCACGCTACTTATCATTCAGGTGAAATGGTGTATTGCTATGGCAATATTGCTCGACAAAACCGTCCATATGCCTATAACGAATCTGATTATAAGCTTCAAGATATCATGCTCAATTATTGGGCAAACTTTGCTAAATCTGGTAATCCAAACGGGGAAGGTTTACCAACTTGGAATGAATATCAAAATAACGGAGATAAAGTCATGGAACTAGGAAGTAATGTTGGTCCAATTAACGATGAATATCTTCCTTTATATGACATCATTAGTGACTTTATTGACGCAACTATCGAAGATATTTGAAAAGAATCGAAATTATATTATAATATTCAAGCATCAAAAGAAGGAGAATGGCTATGTTACAATATCGTTATGACACTCAATTGCTAATTGAAGGCAAAGGTTTAGATGAAGATGAAATCACCGATTGGATTTTAGAAAACATGAAAGGTGACTCCCTTATCTGCGTTGGCGATGATGAAATGATTAAGATTCATTTCCACACTAATGAACCATGGGATTTATTATCTCACTGTGCCACTTTAGGCGAAATCTTTGATATCGTTGTCGAAGATATGGATAGACAATCTCGCGGCCTTAAAGGCTAATTTAACAAATTATTAATGCATTATTTTAGCGAGTTATGTTATAGTATTACTCGCTTTAACGCGGACCAGTAGCTCAAAGGAAGAGCCTTCGGCCCATAACCGAATGGTTGCAGTATCGTGATCTGCCTGGTCCACCAACCTGGAGAATTACCCAAGTGGTTGAAGGGGCTGGTCTTGAAAACCGGTAGGGGGTTTATAGCCCCGCTAGGGTTCGAATCCCTAATTCTCCGCCAAACGAGGAATTAACTGCTCAGTGCAGTTTTTCTTTTACTCTTAGTAGTGGTATTATTGATTTATGGGTATAGAAAAAGAAAAAATGCTGCAAGGCAAAATATATGATTCTATGGAAGAGGATTTATATAAACGCCGTCTAGAAGCTAGTGAATTATGTATCAAATACAACAATCTTCCAGAAGCTCATCCTGCTCGCTCTAATCTTTTAAAAAAGATATTTCCTCATTCTGATGAATCTTTATTTGTAAGAGGTCCTGTTTTTGTGGATTATGGAGAGAATACTTATTTTGGCAAGACAGTTTATTTCAATTTCAATTTAGTTATCTTAGATGTTTGCCCAGTTAAAATAGGTAATAACTGTTTCTTTGGACCTAATATTTCGATTTTGACTGCTCTCCATTCTCTAGTGGCCAAAGAAAGAAAACTTTATTTCGATAAAGAAAAGGGTTATATCACCGATATGGAATATGGTAAACCAATTGCCATTGGTAATGATTGTTGGTTTGGGGGTAATGTTACCATTCTTCCTGGTGTTACCATTCACGATAATGTCGTCGTAGGAGCGGGTTCAGTAGTGACTCACGATTTAGAAAGTGGCTATGTATACGCTGGTAATCCCGCTAAAAAGATAAAACCTATTACTAAAGAAGATTCAATCTATTTAAAAAAAGAACTCTGGTAAAAAGAAAAGGGCACAGCCCTTTTTTATTTGAGATAAGTATTCATTGAATTGATTCTTTTATTTAACCAGTTCACTAAAGAATCAACAGCATCTTTATGGACTTTAAATGACTTAACTGAGTCAGGAGTGTATTTATAAATAATTGTTCCAAGAGTTTGCCATTTTTCATAGTTATGAGCAAATTCATCTTTAAAAGCAACCGCTTCATAATTAGCCTGATTAATAGCCCCTGTTAAGATATTTGAATCGATAAAAACTTTATAATACTTTTTCACTAAGTCATTAAAGAAATCAGTTTTGGATAATAAATAGAACCAAGGATTTAAATGACCAAAATTAGTGCTATTATATGGACCTTGCGAAGTGGTGTATGGAGATTCATTAACATTACCGCTAGACCAGTCAAAATCCCAAGGAGCACCAAAGATGAGACGTGGATATTTAGAAGTAGAAGAGAAATCCACAAACATATAGAAAGAAGAAAAGCCTACATCTACTGTCTTGATGAGCTCATGCAAGACATACATCTTAAAGACTGATTCTAAATCAAT
>JAEEGK010005563.1_pt1 | contig 30459 bp, 22 predicted proteins | sample 8958771 | NCBI WGS metagenome assembly JAEEGK01 (sample SAMN16246547, study PRJNA631951) | gut metagenome | biome: gut microbiome; feature: rumen; material: SC-attached | host: Bos | place: Iran: Karaj | collected 2018-10 | reverse complement strand
GGCGCCGTAACGCTGCCGGCAGGCGGATACGTCTGGCTTTGGCAAACGCTTTAACGGAGGGGAACCATGAAGCAAAAACTGATTTTTCTGGACATTGACGGCACGCTGACTCCGGCGGGCAGCAACACGCCCCCCGAAAGCGCGATGAAGGCGATCAAAGCCGCGCAGAAGAACGGGCATCTCGTCTTTCTCTGCACGGGACGCAATCCCGCCATGCTCGCGCCGGTGCTGGCGCTCGGCTTCGAAGGCGCGGTCGCGGCGGCGGGCGGATATGTGTTCGCGGGCGATAAGGTGCTCTTCGACTGCCCGATGACGCCGGAGCAGCTCGAGACCGGCATGCGGCTTTTGAAGGAGAACGGCGTGTTCCGCACGATCGAGGCGAAGGACGCGACCTGGGGCGACGAGGACCTCGGCGATTTTCTCGCGAGCGCGGGGGAGGGCAACAGCGAGCTCGTGCGCTGGCGCAAGGCGCTCGCCGAAGAGCTCAACATCCTGCCGATGCACGAATACGACGGCAGACCGGTCTATAAGATCGTGTTCATGTGCACCGAGGCAAAGCAGCTCGTGCCCGCACGGGAAGCGCTGGAAAAGGATTTCAAGTTCGTCGTGCAGGACGTCGCCGCGCATCACTGCCTGAACGGCGAGCTCATCAACCGCAATTTCGACAAGGGCAAGGGCGTGCGCATCGTTGCGGACGCGTTCGGGATCGCGATCGAGGACACGATCGGCTTCGGCGACAGCATGAACGACCTCGAGATGATCGAGACCGTCGGGACCTCGGTCTGCATGGACAACGGCAGCCCGAAGCTCAAGGAGCTGAGCGATATCGTCTGCCCCGCGGTGGAAGCGGACGGGCTTGCGATCGCCTTTGAACAGCTCGGACTGATATAATGCGAAAGGACTGCACTGCGCAGTCCTTTTTCACTCCATGGTATCGCGAACGGAGAAGCGCCGTTCCGAGGGATCCGGATCGAGCACGGTGATCGTGCAGCGCGTGATCCGAATGTGCGGCTGGGCTTTGAGCTGCAGCACGAACCGGCGGAGATCCGTAACGCCGCCCTGCACCTCGGCTTCCACACGTCCATCCGGGAGGTTTCTGACCCAGCCGGACAGCGCGAGCTTTCGTGCAATGAGCCGCGCGGTATAGCGAAAGCCGACGAACTGTACGTCGCCTTCAAACAGGATATGCCATCTGGTCGGTACGCGATCTTCCATGCGCCGCTCCTTTCACGGACCAGTATAGCATGCGGGATGGCAAAAGAAAAGCGGAAACACGGACAAAACAGAGAAATATATATAAATCTGCGCCGATACAGAAATAGTGTTTGCGTTTTGTGAAAACATGCGATATAATGTATAAGAATACAGATCCTTTTCTTTCGGAACGGGATTTGAATACAAAAGGGGGAAGCAATCTATGGCACTGGATTACCGCAAGTGCGCTGAAGAGATCGCCAAATATATCGGCGGCGGCTCGAACGTCATCAGCGCGGCACACTGCGCGACCCGGCTCAGGCTGGTCATCGCAGACAACAGTAAGATCGATAAGAAAGCGCTGGAAGACGTCGAAGGCGTCAAGGGCATGTTCGAGTCGAACGGTCAGCTGCAGCTGATCATCGGAACGGGCACCGTCAACAAGGTGTACGACGAATTCCTCGCCGTCACCGGCGTATCCGCAGCAACCAAGGCGGACGTCAAGGCAGCCGCAGCATCGAAGATGCCGTGGTGGAAAAAGATCCTGAAGACCCCGGGCGATATCTTCGTTCCGATCCTTCCCGCGATCGTCGCATCCGGTCTGATGATGGGTATCGTCGAAGCGATCCCGAAGTTCTGGCCGGCGTTCGGTGAAACCGACCTGTTCTCCTTCCTCGACCTTGTCGCGAACACCGCATTCGCGCTGCTGCCGGTTCTGGTCGCGATCTCCGCGGCGCGCGTCTTCGGCGGCAACATCTTCCTCGGCGCCGTCATCGGTCTGATGATGGTCCATCCGGCGCTGATCAACGCATGGACGGTATCCGGCATATTGGCGGATGGCGGAACCATACCCACATGGAACATCTTCTTCTATCCGATCCAGCAGGTCGGCTATCAGGGACACGTCATCCCGGTCATATTAGCTGTCTTGCTCATGTCAAAGCTTGAAAAGCTGCTGCACAAGATCGTGCCGGAGATGATCGACCTGTTTGTGACGCCGCTCGTCACCGTTCTGGTCACCGCGTTTGCAACGTTCACGATCATCGGACCGGTCTTCTCCGTCCTTGAAAACTACGTCCTTATGGGTGCGCAGTGGCTTGCGGGAAAACCGTATACGTCCTGGATCATGGGCGCGGTCTATCCGTGGACCGTCTTCCTCGGACTCCATCACATGTACAACGTTATTGAGGCAGGCATGTTGGCAAGCGCCGACAAGCTGAACACGTGGATGCCGATCGCTTCCGCTGCGAACTTCGCGCAGTTCGGCGCGTGCTTGGCGGTCGCGATCAAGGCGAAGAATGCAAAGACGAAGGCAGTTGCCGTGCCCGCTTCGCTCTCCGCGTCCCTGGGCATCACCGAACCTGCGATCTTCGGTATCAACTACCGTTTCATGAAGCCGTTCCTGTTCGGTATGATCGGCGGTGCAGTCGGTACTGTGTTCGCATCGATCTTTGGATTGGGCGCAACCACCATGGGCGTTACCGGTATCCCGGGTATCCCCGCAGCCAACAAGACGCTGCTTTATATTGTTGAAATCCTCATCGCTGCGGCAGTAGCCTTCGCGCTTACGTTTATTCTTTGGAAGGAAGACAAGCCGGAGGAGAAGGCGAAAGAGCCCGAGCCCGAAAAGCCGCTTGAGCTTCCGACGGTCTCCGTCATCCGCTGCGCGGCCGGTACGGTCATGCAGCCGGTCAAGGGCAACGTCATCGCGCGCGAAGCGATCCCGGACGACACCTTTGCTTCCGGTGTGCTCGGCGACGGCGTCGGCATCGAGCCGACGGAAGAACTCGTCGTTGCGCCGTTTGACGGCACGATCAGCTCGGTCGCTGAGAGCAAGCACGCCATCGGCATCGAGGCGAACGGCATGGAGATGCTGATCCACGTCGGCGTCGATACCGTCAATATGCAGGGCGACGGCTTCGAATGCCTTGTGAACGAAGGCGACGAAGTCAAGCTCGGTCAGCCGTTGATCCGGTTCAGCCGTGAAAAGATCAAGGCGGCGGGCTACAGCGACACCGTTGCGGTGCTTCTTACCAACTCCGACGACCTTGAAGGCGTCGAATGCGGTGCAAAATAAATCACACAGGAGGACATTACCATGAAGTCATTTGAGTACACCATCACCGATCCGGTCGGCATCCATGCGCGTCCCGCAGGCGTTCTTGTCAAGGAGATCAAAAAGTATGCCTCGACCGTGACCGTCAATAAGGGCGAGAAGTCCGTCAATGCGCTGAAGCTGATGGCGCTGATGGGCATGGGCATCAAGCAGGGCGACACGATCCGTGTGGACGTCGACGGCGCGGACGAAGAGACCGCCGCGGCGGAGATCGAAGCGTTCTTCAAAGCAAATCTGTAACACCAGCAAAAGACGGCTGCCGGATTGACAGCCGTCTTTGTCCATTCTGAATACGGAGGTAAAGTATGATCACGATTCAAGGCAAAGGCGTCAGCACCGGCGTCGCGCTCGGTCCCCTGTATTTTTATCAGCGCGTCAAGAGCACAGTGACCCGGTATGAGGTCACGGATACAGACGCCGAATGGGCGCGGTTCAAGACGGCGCAGGAAAAAGCGATCGCCGAGCTCGGCGAGCTTGCGGAAAAGGCGAGAGCCGAGGCGGGCGACGAAGCGGCGATGCTGTTTGAAACGCATGCGATGATGGCGGAGGACCTCGATTACGAGGAGGCGATCCAGACCGCGATCACCGAGAACAAGCTGAACGCGGAGGCGGCGGTTTCGGATACCGCGGCGCAGTTTGCGGAGATGTTCGCATCGATGGACGACGCGTATTTCCAGGCGCGCGCAGCGGACGTCAAGGACGTCTCCGGACGCATCCTCGGGATCCTCACCGGCGCGGTCGCGGGCGGCGTGGACTCGCCGGTCCCGGTCATTCTGGCGGCGGACGATCTGGCGCCGAGCGAGACGGTACAGCTGGACAAGAGCAAGATCCTGGGCTTCATCACCGAGGGTGGCAGCGGATCGAGTCATACGGCAATCCTTGCCCGCACGATGGGCATTCCTGCGATCATCGGCGTCGGCGACGCGATGAAGCCGGATATGGCGGGGCACGAGGTCATCATCGACGGTTCCAACGGCAATATTCTGGTCGACGCGGACGAAGCGGCGCGCACCAAGATGCTGCAGAAGATGGAAGAACAGAAAAAGATGCAGGCGCTTCTGGACGAGCTCAAGGGCAAGCCGAACGTCACGAAGGACGGACAGAGCGTCCGCATTTACTGCAACATCGGCAGTCCGGACGACGTTGCGGCGGTGCTGAAAAACGACGCGGGCGGCGTCGGTCTGTTCCGCAGCGAGTTCCTGTATCTGAACTGCGAGGACTATCCGGATGAGGACTATCAGTTCGAGGCGTATAAGAAGGCGCTGTCCGACATGGGCGGCAGGGAAGTCGTCATCCGCACGCTGGATATCGGCGCGGACAAGCAGATCGCGTATTTCAATCTGCCGAAGGAGGAGAATCCGGCGCTCGGCAACCGCGCGCTGCGTATCTGCCTGAACCGTCCGGAGATCTTCCATACGCAGATCCGCGCGCTGTACCGTGCGTCCGCGTTCGGCAAGCTTTCCATCATGTTCCCGATGGTCACGTCCGTCTGGGAGGTGCGCGAAGCAAAGAAGATGTGCGAGCGCGTCAAGAAGGAGCTCACGGACGAGGGCATTCCGTTCGACAACGACGTCGAGGTCGGCATCATGATCGAAACGCCCGCGGCGGCGATCATTTCCGACCGGCTTGCGAAGGAGGTCGACTTCTTCTCCTGCGGCACGAACGACCTGACGCAGTACACGCTTGCGTGCGACAGGCAGAACAACGACCTCGGACGCTTCTTCAATCCGCATCATCCGGCGGTGCTGCGCCTCCTCAAGATGGTCTGCGACAACGCGCATAAGAACGGCATCTGGGTCGGCATCTGCGGCGAGCTCGGCGCTGACCTTGCACTGACCGAAACGTTCCTTTCGATCGGCATCGACGAGCTGTCCGTTTCCCCGCGGTCGGTACTGCCGCTGCGCCAAAAGGTGCGCGAGACCGACGTGCGCGTCGTGCGTGAAAAAGCGCTCGCTGATCTGATGAGCGACGCAAACAACGAGATCTGACCGTTTCCTTACGAAAACAAGGGACTGCTCAAAACAGGAGATCCGTTTTGGGCAGTCCCTTTGTATTCCCGCTGTGTGCAGCGCAGGTCCGCGCCATCTGAGCAGGGCTTTTCGGCAGGATAGATTCCGCTTGATGCCGAAGCAGACGTATACGTTCATACTGAAATACAAAAGGGATGTTAAACGGAACATCCCTTTTGATATGAAAAAGGTTTTCTGCGGCGCAGAGACCGAGCGAAGAACGTTAGCTGAACAGCATGGTCTCAACGGCGCGTTTCATCTGTGCCTTGATGACGGCATCGTCATCGGACGGACTGCATTCATACAGCTTTCGACCTTGATAAAAGACGCTCGGCACATGGTAATAATCGTATCGATCCGCAATGTCCGCGTTCCGCCGTTCTTCGATCCAATCGATCCGATCGGCGGAGAAGGCGGGGAGCTCCTTTTCAAGCTCCCGAACAGCGCGCACCGCGCTGCGGCAATAGGGACAGCCCTCCAGATAAAAGACGGTGAGTTTGTTCATAACGACCTCCGATGCTTGCTGTGGTTATCATGGATCCCGTACGGCATTCCGGTTTTCCGGGCAGTCCGAGCCGGTCCGCAGATGCGCGCGCCCGCGCCGCTTCCGGACCGGGATTTGAAACGGCGCGATCCGGTTTTTCATTCAGGGTTGGTTGAAAAAGTTTCGCATCCACCTGTAACGCGGGTGCTCGCGCCAGCCATCCCCGGTTGAGTCGCGTACGGTGCCGTTGCAGACACAATTCGGCAGCGCTTCGCTGATCGCCCGGATTTCATCGGATGAGATGCCGTTCAGTCCGAACCACAGACGCTCAGCCTGTTTGAACTGATAGAGCGGCGCGGTATCGGTCAGGTGAATGTAGCAAACATTGATGTCGATCAGATTCTCAAGCCCGACCAACGGCGAAATATCCGGGATCCTGTTCATAAACAGCTCTACATACATCAGCTCTTTCAGCTGCGAAAGCGCGGAAATGTCGGTAATACAGTTATCGGCAAGGATCAGGATCTTCAGATGCGGTAAATACTGCAGCACCGAAAGATCGTCGTTCGTCAGATAGTTATGCCCGACGTCAAGCGCTTCAAGATCCGTGCAGTAGCGAAGCTGATCCAGATCGCCTTTCTTGAGCCGTACCGTCGTTCTGACGAGGTTGTTGTATTCATCGGTTGCATATGGGCTTGTATACTTGGACGGATTTTTCGTTGAAAAGCCGATCGCGTCGGTGCGCAGGGAGTGCTTGGCGATATGGAGCATCCAGACAAATTTGATCGAGGGGTGCGAATCGCGCAGCGCAGCCATCTGTTCGTTCGACAACCCGCAGTCGCACATGACAAGCTCCTTAAGAAGCGGGAGCTTTGCGATCTCCGCTTCGACCTGCTCGGGTGAATTGAAACGCATGCGAGACACGTCGAGCGTTTCGATATCATTGGACAGCGTTTGGGAAAAGGCAACCACGTCGCGCAGGAACAGCGTATCGGGATACGCCGTTTCAAACTGCAGGATCGCGTCCGGTTCGGAAAGCACGTCCGGGAGCCGGACAGTACGGAGCTTCGGAAACAGCTTCAGCCGTGCGGCGATCGTTTCGGCAGGATCGGTGCAATCGGAAAGATCAAGCGTTTCCGTGTCCGCCTCGATCGTGCCGTTCCAATCCGCGGCAAAGGAGAATGTGATCGACGGAAACGCTTCGGTCAGACGCAGCAGAGCGTCCGGATCCGTTACGGAACCGTGCAGATCGACCCTTTGCAGATCGTCGAAGCAGGAAAGCGCTTCCGAAAGCAGATCGGCGTCGATCGGGTCGGACAGCGTCAGCGCTTCGGATGCGGCGCTGAATTGCTGCGTACCGATCGTGACCGATCGAAGAACGGTCAGCGACGGATTCGCTTTTGCAAAGTCGAACGCAGCCTCCTGCGGCACGTCCGCCGCGCTCAGGTCTACCGTGCGCAGCGCGGGAAACGCGGGCAGCATGGCGGTCAGCAGGCTGAGATCGGGCGCGCCTGTCAAGAGAAGCGACGCGTCCTCTGTCGAAAGGATCTGATCGCCGACCGGCATGGTAAACACAACCTCGATACCGGACCGGGACAGCTCCAGAAGCGAATCATAGGCGTCGCTGCCGGTGGCGTCCACACGCGTCAGATCCGGGAAAAACCGGAGCATCTGCGCGTCGGACGGCGAAAAATGCGGAAGCGTCAACGAAGCGCTGTTACTGTCGAATACGTCGTCGGTCAAAGGCACGTTCCAGATCACCCTGCAGCCAGGAAGCGCAGAGCGGACAGCGTCCACATAGTCGGCTGTAACGTTTTTGTATTCACGCAGATCCAGTTCGGTGAGGTCCGCGTACTCCGGCTGCGTGTAAAGGACCGGATCCGGCAGCGAATCATCCGAAACGGAAGAGGGAGCCGGCGTTTTTTTAGACTTGTACCAATATGCGCCTATACCGCCGGAAAGCAGCAGCGCCGCAAGGATAAACAGAAAGATCTTCAGACCTTTCTTCTTTGAGATCAGACCGAATACGACTGCCGCAAGCGCGCCGACAACGAGGGCGATCGGCAAAACCGTCATAAGCAGGGCGTGCTTCTGCGATCCGTCCGCCGTATCGGATAAGACCGCCGCGGCAAACGGCGTTTGTGCATCGGAGCAGAGCTGCGCTGCGGGATCGGCTTGTCCGCGCAGATCGTCCCGTTCACTGCGCATCCGTCCGGCGGAGACGCTTGACCGGAGATCAAAGACCGGTACGCAGGATTCGCGGAGATCCTCTGCCTCAACTGCATCGGCGGATGCGGCAGCGATCATGAATCTTCCACATACCAGCAAGGCAAACAGAACGATCAGCATCGAAAGCCGGACAAACGTCGATCTCATGAGAATTCTCCTGTAACAGATTTCGACATTATTGTAAATGAAAGACCTTGATCTGTCAATCGACTGCGGCGGGAGAATCTCTTGCGGGCGACCTCCGAACGATCGGCAGCTTCCGGCGCAGGCGCTTCCCGATCATATGCGGGATCAACCTTGCCGTTTGCGAAGAAGGACCCTGCCGCCCGCAGAACGGTTTGTCCAAAGAAGAAGGAACGGAACAGGAAACTGGCGTCTGAACCCGCGCGCTGTGCGCTTTCTCCATGTTTCATCCGCGCTTCCGCCTCGCTGTATCCCGCGACTTTCGGCGCTCGGCTCCGCGCCGGTTTCAGCCGCAGCAAGCGTGATCGCTTGCGGAAAGGAATCGCAGCGAAACAAGACGCTGCGATGACGTGGCTCCACAGGTAGGATGCACCTACGCTTTTTGGGCGTATTTCCCGAAATACCCTGGAATACCTCAGCGCACAAAAACGCCCTAAAATAGGCGCTTTTTGAAAAAGTCAAATTGCGCAAAACACCTGTGCGTACCCCTGCGCACCTATCTGTTGCAACACGAGTTACGACACTTGCGACACTTGTGCCGGTTTTTGCCTCGCATGATCCGGCTTTTTCATGCTCTGACTTTAACAGGATTGTTTTTGCGATGATCTTTCCGCTATCGGCAAAAACATCAGCATCCTACGGCAACAAATAATGGAATTTTGCCGGTATCGGCAAGAACAGGCGGATTACACAGTACGTAGAAATGGTTTTTTGCCGATAACAGATTTGGCGTTGACTTTTGTTATCATTTATGATAACATTGACGCTGACAAAGGAGGTGATTGCGATGACGGACGATCGCTCTGTAACGGAAGATCGGCAGAAGATCATATCGATCCTGACGGCTGCCCGCATCGAAAAGGGGATATCGCAACAGGCGCTTGCGGACATGATCGGCACCAAACGCTCCAACATCTGTCGGATGGAAAGCGGCGTCCAGAATATCTCTCTGGATATGCTGCTCAAGGTTGCAAACGCGCTGGGAAAGGACGTCTCTGTGATTTTGAATGAAAAAGAAAAAGATATCATCGATCATTACAGCCTCCGCCTTTATGACGAAGAGCTGCTGACGTTTACGCTGCGCGACGGCGGATTGGAAGGCTTGAAAGCAGAGATCCTGTCCGTAAATGAGAGCCGAACAGCCGTTTTCCCTCTCGATCTGACGCTAACGGGAGAGGGAATCATCAAGTGGCTGGAACGCCGCGTGATCCCCAAAAATCGCGCATTCGTGGATGAAATTCTGAAAACGCTTGGGCTGAGCATCAACAACACCAAGGGGATCATCGACGTCTGCAAAGGATTGTCGCTGAACGACAGCTATTGGGTTGTTCCGCTCGGCTTTACCGGCAGATTTAGAGAGTACAACCTGTACGAGAATCGCTTTTCCAGTGTCCTTGCGCTTGTGGCATACACCGGCGTCGGGCGGAGCAGGGAAGTCTTTACAACGTCCCCTGAGCTGACGACACAGGGAATGCTGCGCAAGGCATGGCGATTCATTGAGGGCGACGGCATCTACCTGTACAAAGGCGGCACGGAAGGCGCAGCGAACACCGGCCGCGAACCGTACAGCGAATATTATGCCTGCCAGATCGCAGAGCGCATGGGACTGCACTGCGTCCATTATGATCTTGAGAATTGGAAGGACATCCTTGCGTCCAAGTGCAAGCTGTTTACGGATATCGACACCGCCTATATCCCGATCGGGCATCTTGTCAAGTCCGGCGGCATCAAGGCGTGTCTCGATTATTATGCGGACATCAGCAAAGACGCCGCCGAGGAATTGAAGAGCATGCTGGTATTTGACGCAGTGATCTATAACGAGGATCGGCATTTTGGGAATTTCGGCGTGCTGCGGGACAATCATTCCGGCAAAGTCATCGGTGCGGCGCCGATCTTCGATAACGGCATTTCGCTGTTTAACTTTGCTCTGGGGGACGATTATGCGCATCTTGACGAGTATGCCAAGACGCGATCCAACCCCTACGGAATTTCTTATGAAAACGTCTGCCGTGAGGTGATGGGGACGAAGCAGCGCAATCAGCTCCGGAAACTGATCGGCTTCCGTTTCACGCGGCACCCTTCCATCAACCTGCCGGAGGAGCATCTGCAGGCGATCGAAAAACACCTCGAACGCCGTGTCACGGAATTGCTGTCGCTCCCGCGCACAAAGAACAATTCATAATTCTCATACAATAAACAGTCATTTTTCGGCTAATCGACGATTCAATCGCAGAACAGCCGCTTTTTCGTTTTTTTATTTGCGGAGCAACCGCAGTTTTGGATGATGCGCTTATCATGAACGGTAGATTGTCATAATAAAAGAGAGAGGGACGCCACCGTGAAAACGGATCGAACTGCGCTCGTCAGGCGTTTCTCCATAACATATCGGTAAAAATGCAGTTCTCGGGCGCAGTTCGTTATGAATTATTATCTTTTCATCGGATTCGTCATACTACCTTTGAAAGGGAAAACAAGGTCTGCGTCGTTAGTTTTTCCTTTTCAAAACGTCATGAATGAATTTCTCCGGCGCAGACCACCACGTTTACACTCCATACGTCGTCGAATACCTGTTGCGAAGCGCTCCGTATATCCCTTGTACTGGGAGGCGGGGCGTTTTCGCTTTCAAGGATCGGTTTTTGCTTGAGTGTAATGAAGCGCTAAATCTACTTTATTCAGACTTCGAAGCCAGTTTTGCCTAAAAGGCGCATATCTCGGTTATTTTTATATTACGATATAAGAATAGCCGATTTATTATGACGAAATGACATCAAACGGTTATACTATAAGCGAACAAATACCAACTGAAAAGACGGTGCGAGATCGAGGATTTGAAGGAGATCTACGTGCGAAGAAAAGATCGCATAGGATCGAAGAAACAGAGTTCGGGACAGTGAGTTTTCCGATTTATAGGACAGATTGTGTGAGATGATCATAGCAAAGAATTGACAGACGACACGATGAAGCTGTGGCTTGGAGAGATAAAGGGGAAAATGTGTATGAAACTTGCGCACAGAAGAGAGAATCCGGACGGCACATACAAAGACCAAAGCATATGTGAACACTGCCGAAACGTTGCCGCTTTAGCATCCGACTTTGCAAAACCGTTTGAAGCGACGGCTTTAGCTCAATACGCGGGCTTGTTGCACGATATCGGTAAGTATTCAGATGCTTTCCAGCGTCGAATCCAAGGATCTCCCGAAAAGGTCGATCATTCCACAGCTGGAGCCCAGGTAGCTTGGAACACCAACACACCGGGAGGGCGAATCGCCGCTTTCTGTATCGGCGGGCATCACAGCGGGTTGCCGGACATGGGATCGAGATGGAGCGATGCGTCCGAAGGCACGCTGCAGGGAAAAATGCGGAGAACACCGGAGCCGTATGACGATTATCGGACGGAGCTGTCAGCGGAGGAGCCTTCCGTCCCGGAATGGGCAGGGATGGATATCCGCAATCTGTATTTCCTGACGAAACTGTTGTTTTCATCCCTCGTGGATGCCGATTATCTGGACACAGAAGCATTCATGTCAGAGGGAGCAGTGTCTCGTAATATCGGAGAAGACATCTCTGTGTTAACGGACAAACTCGATCGTTTCACGGCACCATGGAAGAATCCGAAAACGGAGCTGAATCGGAAACGTTCGCAGATCCTGAAATATGTTACAGCGCAGGCAAAGGAGAATAGAGGACTGTTTTCGCTGACTGTTCCGACCGGAGGAGGGAAGACAGTGGCGTCCATGGCGTTCGCGCTGCATCACGCGCTGACGCACGGAATGTCCAGAGTCATCTATGTGATTCCCTATACCCGCATCATCGAACAGACGCAGGCAGTTTTTGAATCAATCTTTGGAAAAGGCAACGTGGTTGCGCATTATTCGGGCGTTGAATACCCGCATGACGAAGGAAATGAGCAGGACAGACGGTACCTCGCGACAGAGAACTGGGACGCGCCGATCATCCTGACGACCTCCGTACAGTTCTTTGAGTCGATCTACCGGAACCGCACCTCCAAGTGCCGGAAGCTCCATAATATCGCCGACAGCGTTCTGATATTTGACGAAGCGCAGATGATTCCTGTTCCTTACATGCGGCCTTGTGTACTGGCAATCACGAATCTGGTTCGCAATTTCCGCTGTTCCGCTGTTCTGTGCACGGCAACGCAGCCCGCATTGACTCCGATCATTTCCGAGTTTGATCCCGATGCGCAGGTCAAAGAACTGTGTCCGGAAGATGTGTTTGCCGATCCGATCTTTGAACGCGTAACATACCGACAGGCCGGGAAGCTTTCCGATGAAGAGCTTGGAGAGAAACTGTCGGAAGAAACACAGGTACTGTGCGTTGTAAACAGCCGAAAGCAGGCGCAGGCAGTTTACCGCATGCTTCCGGAAGAGGGGCGATATCATCTGTCTACCGCGATGACGCCGGCGCACAGGAAGCATACCCTGGAAATCGTTCGGGAGAGATTGCGATCCGGGCAGGTTTGTCGCGTTGTTTCGACAAGTCTGATCGAAGCCGGCGTAGATATCGACTTTCCTGCCGTATACCGTGAACTTGCGGGCTTGGATTCTGTCCTGCAGGCAGGAGGCCGGTGTAATCGCGAGGGGAAGCGCAACAAGGCAGACAGTACCGTTTATATCTTTGAAACGGGGCGGAAGGTGCCGGAGGCGATCGGGCAGAACTGCTCGGCTGCCATGAGGGTCATAAGCCGCGGGAATGCGCTTGCGTCCAAGGAATCGGTTCATGATTATTTCGCTTTCCTGCTGTATACGCTGAAGGATCAACAAGCGCTGGATCAGAAGGATATTCTGAAAAAGATGCAGAATCTCGCTTTTGAGACGATCGCAAAGGACTTCAGGATGATTTCCGGCGTCGATTATGTTATATACGTACTATGCCCTGAAAGCGAGTCACTGCTGCAGCGGCTGAAACTGTACGGACCGTCGAAGGCATTGCTTCGTGAACTTGGGCAATATGCGATCAATGTATACGAAAGACAGTTCCGTACGCACCTGGAAGAAGGTGCTCTGGAGCAGCTGACGGAGAATGCCGCAATCCTGAAGGATCGTTCCAGATACGATTCAGAGATGGGGCTGATCCTGGGAAATACAGCGCAAGCTGATAACCATATCATCTGAAAGAAAGAAGGGAGTGAAACTATGTCGGTGAAACTGGAAGTATGGGGCGATTACGCATGCTTTACCAGGCCGGAGATGAAGGTTGAACGCGTGAGCTACGACGTGATGACGCCGTCGGCGGCGCGGGGAATACTTGAAGCGATCTTCTGGCATCCCGGAATGCGCTATGTGATCGATCGGATCCATGTACTGTCGCCCATATCCTTCACGAACGTTCGCAGAAACGAGGTCAAGTCGAAGATCAGCGCTTCGTCCGTTTACGACGCAATGACAGGCGGCAAGACGGAACTGTATCTGAATACGGCGGAAGACATTCAGCAGCGAGCAGCTATGGTCCTGCAGGATGTCCGATATGTCATTGAAGCGCATTTTGACCTTGTTCCTGAGAAGATGGGCGTGGGAGACAATGAGGGCAAGTTCTGCGAGATGCTGAGAAGGCGGATTGCAAAAGGGCAATGCTATCATCAGCCGTATTTCGGATGCCGTGAGTTCCCGGCGCATTTCCGTCCTTGGGATGCCGAAACGATTCCGACGGCCTATCCGAACGAAACGCGGGATCTCGGGTTTATGCTATACGACATGGACTATCGGGATCCGAAGAACATCCAGCCGATGTTTTTCCGTGCAAAACTCGAAAACGGCGTGCTGGATCTTCGGAATGCGGAGGTGCTGAAATGATTCTGCAGGCATTGACAGAGTATTATGCAGCGTTGGTGCGGCAGGATAAGCTGGACCGTCCAGGATGGAGCAAGGCAAAAGTCTCTTACGCACTGGAGCTGGATGCGGAAGGAAATCTCGTACGGATCCATTCGCTGCGGCGCGAGGTAACACAGGGCAGGAAGACGGTTGTTCTGCCTTCGGACATGACAGTTCCTGCGCCGGTAAAACGGACAGTCGGCATCAAAGCGAATTTCCTGTGCGATAATTCAACCTACCTGCTGGGCATTGACGGCAAAGGAAATCCGGAACGCGCATTCGACTGCTTCGCGGAAGCAAAGAAGCTGCATCTCTCGCTGCTGAATGGAGTCGAAACACCGTGCGCAAACAGCCTGAGAGCATTCTTTGAAAAGTGGGACCCGGCTTCTGCAGAAGAACAGCTGAAGGACAACCCGTATCTTGAGAAAATCAAAGCCGGAGCGAATCTCGTCTTTATGATCGATGATACCTTCGCGCAGACAGATCCGGAGATTGAAAAAGCATGGCAGAATGCGTATGACAATGTTGAAGAGAATCCCGATGAACTTGGGCGTTGCCTGATCACTGGGGTAGAAACCGTGCCGGAAAAGATCCATCCGTCCGTAAAGGGAGTTCCCGGAGCACAGTCGAGCGGTGCGGCACTGGTTTCATTCAATGCGCCGGCATTCTGCTCATATGGAAAGGAGCAGAATCTGAATGCACCTGTCGGTAAGTATGCTGCGTTTGCCTATACGTCTGCGCTGAATTATCTCATTGCGGACAGAACGCATCGAAAGCTGTTCGGCGACGCTGTGGTCGTCTACTGGTCTGAAAACGGCGAAGCGGAGTATCAGGATGCATTTTCCGTATTGATGGACTGTGGCGGAGAAGGGATGACGGATGCCGACCTGGATGACGCAATGCGTCGGATCTCGCAGGGCATGGCAATCACCTGGGAGGATCGTGACCTCGATCCGGGGGCGAAGTTCTACATCCTCGGGATTGCGCCGAATGCCGCAAGACTCTCCGTTCGGTTTTTCCTGCGGGATACGTTCGGAGAGATGGTCAGACATCTGTATCAGCATGCAAGGCAAACGGAGATCGTCCCGGATCGCAAGACCGAATCCTCGATGCTCCCACTGTGGCGTCTGCTGAAAGCAACGGTAAACGAGAAATCAAAGGACAAAACGCCTCCGCCGAAGATGGCAGGAGAAATGTTGCAGGCGATCCTCACCGGCGGACGGTATCCGGAAACGTTGTATCAGCAGGTTCAGATCCGAATCAAAGCGGATCGGGAGATCACATGGGAAAGAATGGCAATTGTCAAAGCATATCTGCTGCGAAACAGCAATGATGAAAAGATTAAGGGGGGAATGACAGTGCAGTTAAACGATCAGACGACTTATCAACCGTATGTATTGGGAAGATTGTTCGCGGTGCTTGAAGCGATTCAGGAGCGCGCAAACCCGGGCATCAATTCGACCATTAAGGATAAATACTTCTCTTCGGCGTGCGCAACGCCCGGCGTGGTATTCCCGATTCTGATGAGTCTGAAGGACAAGCACCTTCGTAAACTCGACAGCGGCGTCAGGGTTTTCTTTGATAAACAGGTGTCGGAACTGATGATGCTTTTAACAGAGGATTATCCGGTGCATCTGTCTCTGCAGGATCAGGGCGTGTTCCAGATCGGCTACTATCACCAGAAACAAAAACGTTTTGAAAAAAAGAATCAGGAGGAAGCATAAAATGAAGGAAGCAATCAAAAACCGCTATGAATTTGTCATTCTGTTCGACGTGGAAAACGGCAACCCGAACGGCGATCCCGATGCGGGCAATATGCCGCGTATCGATCCGGAAACGAATCTCGGCATCATCACGGACGTCTGCCTGAAGCGTAAGATCCGTACCTATGTCGAAACTGTCAAAGAGGACGCTGCAGGCTATCGTATCTATATCAAGGACGGTGTTCCCCTCAATCGCAGCGACAACGAGGCGTTTTTAAGAGAACTCGATATTCCGGATGCAGCCTCCATGAAGGCGGAGGACCTGAAGAAAGCGATCAAGAATTCCGGAAAGGATGCGGACGTTCTGGTTCGTGATTTCATGGTGGACAATTTCTTTGACGTCCGTGCCTTCGGTGCTGTCATGACCACGATGATGAAGGGCAACCTGAACTGCGGACAGCTTCGCGGGCCGGTACAGCTCGGCTTTGCGCGCAGTGTCGACCCTGTTATCCCGCAGGAGATCACGATCACGCGTGTTGCGATCACCACGGAAGCGGATGCGGATAAGAAGAACACCGAGATGGGCAGAAAGTACATCCTTCCGTACGGGCTCTACCGCTGCGAGGGCTACATCTCCGCGAATCTTGCCAGAAAGACGACGGGCTTTGACGAGGACGATCTGAAACTGCTGTGGGACGCGATCATGAATATGTTCGAGTATGATCACGCAGCGGCCCGCGGGAAGATGGCGGTGCAGAAGCTCATCATCTTCAAACACGATTCCGAGCTCGGCAATGCGCCGGCGCATAAACTGTTTGATCTCGTCAAGGTCGAAAGGAAGCCGGAAGTGCAGGTCGGCCGCGCATTTGCGGATTATAACGTGACTGTTGATACGGATCGTCTTCCGGACGGCGTGCATTGCGAGATCAGAGATTGATGGATTTGTCGCCCTTTCAAGAGGGCGTGGATTGAAATGGGTACTATCAGAACGCCGCGATCACCGATCCGAAGTCGCCCCCCGCACGGGGGGCGTGGATTGAAATTTGATGTCCGTGACCCACGTCGACGCCAGGATCCGTCGCCCCCCGCACGGGGGGCGTGGATTGAAATCACGCTTCGACGCTCTCGATCATCATGTCTACCGTCGCCCCCCGCACGGGGGGCGTGGATTGAAATTCCTCCCCGATTGGTTATGCAAGCGTGGGTGCGGGTCGCCCCCCGCACGGGGGGCGTGGATTGAAATCATCACAACGGCTTGCGCTGCACGCACGTTGGTGTCGCCCCCCGCACGGGGGCGGGGATTGAAATGCGTCCGTCACCACAAGCACGCCGCCGCCCGATGTCGCCCCCCCGCACGGGGGCGTGGATTGAATTATCGATGCGGGTACTGGCATCCGCAACATTGACGTCGCCCCCCGCAGGGGGGGCGTGGATTGAAATTCGACGTCTTTGAACCGACAGAACTCAATGCAAGTCGCCCCCCGCACGGGGGGCGTGGATTGAAATAATCGTGGTCGGAATCGGCGGGCAAGCAGTACGGGTCGCCCCCCGCACGGGGGGCGTGGATTGAAATCTGTCTGCGACTACGGCACAGGTCGTTGCAGCCGGGGTTTCCCGTGTGGGGCGTGGATTGAAATTGTATCACGCCAGTACGCGAAAGCGCTTTGCTGCCGTTTCTGTGCGGGAGCACGGATTTATCTCGTCAACAATCAGATCGCAAGAGTGCTCTCTGTTCGGTGGAGTGGATTGAAATACGGTGGACTATTACGGCAACATAACTGGAACAACGGTTCCCCCTGTGCGGGGTATGGATTAACAATACTATTTCATCAATACGGATGATACTCCTTAATTACGCTCGGGTAGAATGCATAGAGATGCTGAGATAAACAACAAATCCGAACCCATCGCCCACGAGCTTCAGGTTCGGATTTGTTCCAATTGGCTCCCCAGGTAAGACTCGAACTTACAACCCGTCCCATGGTGAAACATGGTCGAAAACCGCGCACTGTGCGCTTTTCTCCCTGTTTCACCCGCGCTTCCGCCTCGCTGCATCCCGCACAGCGGGCGCTCGGCTCTGCGCCGGTTAACAGCCGCGGCTGTTAACCTCGGGTTGTAAGCCGCCGTACAAGAGAAAGAAAAACGACCATCACAAGATGGTCGTTTTTCTTTGGCTCCCCAGGTAAGACTCGAACTTACAACCCTTCGGTTAACAGCCGAATGCTCTGCCATTGAGCTACTGAGGAACGCTGCAAGCGATATAATAACAGGACGGTTTGCTTTTCGCAAAGGCGAATACGGTTGATTATAGTGAAATACAATTAAATATCTTTGAATATCTCTTGAATACTGATTATTTTACGGTTTGATTGACGAAGTCGAAGAATTGTTGTACAATAGCCGCATGGAGCGAAAAATGCCGCACATCGTACATACGGAACGCACGGAACCGAGACACGGGCTGATCCGAACGGACGGCGCGCTGTATGTGATACTGCTGCTCGGTACGTTTGCGATGATCTCGCTGTCATATGTTTTTGCAAGGCGATTCGGCATGAACAAGCTGTATGTGCAGATTGGGCTGATCGCGGCTTTGCTTGGGACGGGATACTGGATTTATCGCGCGCGGCTGGTCGATTATCTGTACGAGCTGTACGATACGGAGCTTCGGGTAACCGAGATCGTCGGCAAAAAGCAAAAGCAGCTTCTGAGCGTGCCGATCGCGTCGGTCACGGAGGTCGGACCGTATCGGAAGACGGACGCCAAGAAAGAACAGAGATCGTTCCGCGGCGCACGGAAAAAGACGACCGCGGTTTGGTTTACCGTAAACGGAGAGCGGCGCGTGGTATGTCTGAATGCGTCGGACGCGCTCAGGAGAAAGCTTACGGAGGCTGTGCATGCAAAGGACTGACTGGATGGATCGGATCGAACGCGGCGAGACGCCGCACGCGATCCTCTTTGCAGGGGCAAAGGAGAGCGGCGAGCTTGCGCTTGCCCGCCGTGCCGCCGCACGGTTTCTGCTGCACACGGACGATGTGAAGGCTTTGGAAAACTGCCCGTTTTATCTTGAGCCTGCGGATTATCAGGTCAAGATCGTTCGCGACGCGCTTGCGGTGATCAACGCCGAGGCGTATGAGCGCGGGCGGCACTGCATTCTGTTTCCAAACGCGCACACGATGAGTGAAGCGGCGCAGGACGTGCTTCTGAAAACGCTGGAGGAACCGCCGACGGACACGCTGCTGCTTCTGACCGGCGCGGAATCCGGTTTTCGCCCGACGATCCTGTCCCGCTGCATGGTTTTACGATCCGAGACCGAGCCTTGGGAAACGATTGCGGACCGGCTTGTGAAAAACGGCGCGGATCGAAAAACGGCGGCGCTTGCGGCAAAGCTGTCGGATGGCGTATCCGGACGGGCGGAAGCGTTTTTGTCGGAGGAATCACTCGCGTTCCGGCGGGAAGCGATCGCGTGCATCCGCCGGTTTGCATCGAAAAGCAAGCCGTATGCGGCGTTGACTGCGCTTTGTACCGATACGGTGACGGAAGAGAACGAGGACGGCGCGCCGAAAAAGGCGAAAAAGGTCATCGCCGAGCGTCTCGATGCTTTTTTGGATATTTTTCTTTCGATCCTGCTGGATGTACTGCGTCTGAAAAACGGCGTAAAGGATGTACGTAACACGGATTGCACCGAGATCGAAACAATTTTCAATTCGACCTTTACAATCGGACAAATTCAAGGTATGATACAAGTTGCGGTCGACGCGAAGGAAATGCTGAGCTATAAGGCAAGTCCCGCCATGACGGTCGACTGGATCTTGGCAAAACTGCCGTAAGGGGAAACTATGGTTAAAGTTATCGGAGTCAAATTCAAAACAAGCGGACGCGTCTATTATTTCGATCCGCTCGATCTGCCGATTCAGGCGGACGACGGCGTGATCGTCGAAACGGCGCGCGGCATGGAATACGGCGAGGCGCAGGGCGAGCCGAAGGAGGTCGACGAAAGCGAAGTCGTCGCGCCTTTGAAGCCGGTCGTCCGCATCGCGACGGAGGAGGACAAGCGCCTGCGCGCGATGTATGCGGCAAAGGAAGCCGACGCGTTTGCGGTATGTCAGGAAAAGATCACGGCGCACGGGCTCGATATGAAGCTCGTGGACGTGGAGTATACCTTCAACGGCAGCAAGGTCGTGTTCTATTTTACGGCGGACGAGCGCGTGGATTTCCGCGAGCTGGTCAAGGACCTTGCGTACGCGCTGAAGACGCGGATCGAGCTTCGGCAGATCGGCGTGCGCGACGAGGCAAAGATGCTCGGCGGGCTGGGTCCGTGCGGGAGGCTCGTGTGCTGCAAGTCGTTCCTCGACGACTTCCGCCCCGTGTCGATCAAGATGGCTAAGGAACAGAGCCTTTCGCTGAGCCCCACGAAGATCTCGGGACTTTGCGGCAGACTGATGTGCTGTCTGCAGTATGAGCAGAGCGCGTACGAAGAGATCCGCAGCAAGATGCCGAGACCGGGCAAAGAGGTCAATACGGTCGACGGCGTCGGCACGGTCGTGGAGAACAACGCGATCACCGAGCGCACCAAGGTCCGGCTGACCATGGAGGACGGCTCGATCGACATCCGCGAATACCCGTATACGCATCTTTCCGCGCCGGGTGAACCGCTGCCGGAGGAAGCGCTTGCGGCAAAGAAGACCGAAGCGGCAAAGGAAAAGGACGCGGACACGCAGTTTAAGAAGGAAGCGGCAAGCAACATGCGCCGCAATAACCGCGGCGCGCAGCAAAAGCCGGAACAAAAGTCCGCGCAAAAGCCGGAACAAAAGTCTGCGCAGAAGCCGAACGAGCAGAAGCAGGAGCAGAAACAGCAAAAGCCGAACGAGCCGAAGCAGAAGCAAAATTCGCAGCCGCAGAAACAGCAGAAGCCGAACGAGCCGAAGCAGCAAAAACCGCAGCCGCAGAAGCAGCAGAAGCCGAATGAGCAGCCGAAGCCTGCGCAGAAGCAGGAGGGCAGCGGGGAAGGACAGAAGAAGCAATTCCGCCGCCGTCCGAACCGCCGCCGCCCGAACAACGCGAAAAAGCCGGACGCGCCGAAAGCGGATTCCTGATCCAAACAAAAAAGCTCTCGAAACGAGAGCTTTCAGGCTGTCGTAAAAGAGGTCAGACCGTTTGCGGCGATGTTTTATGAAAGAAACACCAGTCGGAGGAAAAGGCAGATTCTGCCTTTTCCTTTCATTATTTCGCCGCAAACTATCCGCGTTTTCACTCGGTCCACTTCGTTACAGAGGCAGATCGTGCGACGATGCGCTGCATCGTCTACCGCGTACCATCGCTCCTCAGGAGGACAGTTTGAACATTTTTAACGGTCCCTTTTTATAAAAAATTGACGGTGTTCCGTCAGACGGAAGGCGCGCAGGGATCCTGCCCGCTTTGCGACTGCAGCTTTCGCAAAAAGTTGTCGATCTCCCTACGTTCGATGATCCAATAAACGACGCCCGCTATGACCGCAGCGATATGAATCAGCATAGAGGGAACGCCGGCAACAAACGGATTTATCATAAGAAGCATGTCAAGAATCAGGTTCATTAAAAGGTAAAAGCTGACCTGACGCAGGACGCCCTTTTTCGTCATCTGAATCAGCTGCAGCAGAGCGCAGAATCCGATGGCGCCGTACGCAAAAGCGATTCCCGAAATCCCTGCGCCGTGCGCAGTTTCTCCCTTCGGCGTCATAACAAATGCGATCACATAAAAGAGGATCAGGTTAATGAGCCAAAGGAAAAGCGAAAGAATGAGGAATTTCCTGCTTCCGATTATTTTTTCGACCATGATGCCGAAGGGAAGAACCAATATGAGGTTAAACAGCAGATGCCCGATGCTGCCCAGAAGCGGCAAATTCGGTGAGCCATGGAGAAACAGCCCGCTTATGAACTGCCAGGGATACTGAATCGGTAACGAAAACGACAGCGCGTTGTAATACTTCGGAACAATAAAATAGATACCGGTGACGATTATACACAAGGCTGCGATACAGATGGATACGATCGGTGTGGTTTTGCTTTTATAAATGTCCGCGATTTTCAAAGTATGGCGTCCTTTCGGTTCCTTGTTGCAGTTGAAACAGGAAAGCGGTTCTCAATGTATTACAGCACGCTGACGCGCTCGATGCCGTAATAGGCAAGCGCGGCAAGCGCCGCTTCGTCGATGCGTTCGCCGGGCATCAGGATCGGCACGGCGGGGGGACAGCCGACGTCGGGTCTTGCGAGCACACGATTGAGACATTCCGGACGCGGGAGCACAACGCGCGGACCGAGCATCGCTTTGCGGATCGAACAGACGCGTTCCGGAACGGACGGACGCGGGGGAAGTGCTTCGATCGGCGCTTTTTCGGGGATCGCCGCAAGCGCGCGTTCAAGCCGCGCAAGATCGGTCCCGCCGTTGTCCGGCGTGAACATGCAGACCAGGAAATCGGGATCGGCAAACTCGCAAAAGATCCCCTGCGCTTCGAGAAGCTGCGCAAGCGCCGTTCCGGAACAGCCGCGGCGTTTCGGAAGGAGCGTCAGCTTCAGCGGTTCGTTTCCGAACAGCGTCCAGCCTGCGGCAGTCAGGCGCGCTTTCAGCGCGTCGAGCTGCAAAACAAACGCGGAAAGCCGTTCGGAAAACGAAAGAAGGATCGGGTTCAGCAGATCGAGCGATTGCAGGATCAGATACGACGGGCTTGTCGAACCGAACAGCAGCAGCGCATCCTTCGCTTCGTCCGCAAGTGCGGAGAGGGCGGGGGATACATGCAGATACGCCGCGCCGGTCAGCGCCGGCAGCGTTTTGTGCGCGGAATCGCAGCAGAGGTCGGCGCCGAGGTCGATCGGATGCTGCGACGGCGTGAGAAACCGGAGATACGCGCCGTGCGCGTTGTCGACGAGCAGCAGCACGCCGTTTTTATGGCAGACGCGCGCGATCGGCGCAAGGTCGATCCGGCTGCCGAGATAGTTCGGCGAGGTCAGATACAGCGCCGAGGGATGCGTCCGCCCGATCGCTTCCGCGACCGCTTCGGGCGAAGGATTCGCCGAAAGGTACGACGGCGCGGGGTCGAAGAGCCACTCGACCTCCGCGTCCAAAAGCGCGGCGGAGGACAGGAACGTCTTGTGCGCGTTGCGCGCGGCAAGGATCCGGAAGGGCTTTTTTTCGCCCTGCGCATGCCGCATCGCAAGATACAGCATCGCGCGGATGCACTGTGAGCTGCCCTCGGTCGAATAGAAGGTGGGACAGCCGAACAGCGCGGAAGCGTTCGCTTCGCTTTCCCGGATGATCCCGCTCGCTTCATACAGCGCGTCGGCGCCGGGGATTTCGGTAAGGTCGCGATCCTCGCCAAAAAAGCGCGAACGCCCCTTGTGTCCGGGCATGTGCAGCCGGACCGGGGAGCGTTCAATGTATGCGGTTACGAAATCGAAGATCGGCGTGTTCATGGCTTATTCCGCCTCTTTGAGCTGCCGCGCGACGGCGAGCATCAGCGCGCATTCCATACGCTTTCGGAACAGATCGCAGCCATAGGCGTAGACACCGTTGATGCGTCCCGTGGCGTGGTATGCGTTTGCGGCACAGCCGCCGGAGCAGTAGAGCCGCGCCCAGCAGGTGCGGCATTCCTCGCGCGCGTAGACGTTGCAGGCGGCAAACTGATCCTGCACGGCATGGTTCGATACGCCGTTAAAGATATCGCCGAGTTTGAACGCCTGTTCACCCACGAACTGGTGGCAGGGATAGAGATCGCCCCACGGCGTCACCGCCATGTATTCGGTGCCGGAACCGCAGCCCGAGATGCGCTTATAGATGCAAGGACCGCCCCGAAGATCGATCATGTAGTGGTAGAAGGTGAACGGCCGTCCCTCTTCGTCGCGCCTGAGCATCAGTTCGGCAAGCTTTTCATACTGCTCCATGACGATCGGCTTGTCCGCTTCGGTCAGCGCCGAGGGATCGTCCGGCGCGCAGACGACCGGCTCCATAGAGAGCTCGGTGAAGCCGAGATCGAGCATCGTCTGAATATCCTGCAGAAAATCGGGATTCGCATGCGTGAACGTGCCGCGCATGTAGTAGCCCTTGCCGCCCCTCGCTTTGACGAATTTCTGAAACTTCGGGACGATCCTGTCCCAGCTGCCGTTGCCGGCATAGTCTTTGCGGAAGCGATCGTGGATCTCCTTCCGTCCGTCCAGCGACAGCACGACGTTGTGGCATTCACGGTTTGCAAATTCGATCACGTCGTCGTCCACGAGCATGCCGTTTGTGGTGAGCGTAAAACGGAAATGCTTGCCGGTTTCCGGCTCGATCGAGCGCGCGTAGGCGACGAGGTCCTTGACGACCTGAAAGTTCATAAGCGGCTCTCCGCCGAAGAAGTCGACCTCTAAGTTTTTGCGGCTGCCCGAGTGCTCGACCAGAAAGTCCAGCGCGCGCTTGCCGGTCTCGAAGGACATCAGCGCGCGTTCGCCGTGGTACTTGCCCTGGCTTGCAAAGCAGTAGGAGCAGTTCAGGTTGCACACATGCGCGACGTGCAGGCACAGCGCCTTTACGACGCCGGAGGTCTTTGCCTTCAGCGTACCCGCCATCGGCGCATAGTTGTCCTCGGTAAAGAGCTTGCCCGCGGTCTTCAGACCGAGCAGCTGTTCGTACGCGCCGTTCAGATCGTCCATGGTGACGCGGTCGGCGTATGTTTCACAAAGCGCGTTCAAAAGCGCTTCACGCGGTTCGTTTTCAAAGCCAGCGATCATGTCGTAGGCGACGTCGTCGACCGCGTGGATCGAGCCGGAGCAAACGTCCAGCACGATGTTGTATCCGCTAAGCTTATACTGGTGTATCATAATCCTGTTTCAAAAAAAGGCCGCCGAATCGGCGGCTTTTCAAGTGTGTGTTTATTTGTTCTCTTTCTTTTCGCAGTTCTGATTCGCGATGCCGCAGCTCGTCTTGCAGGCGGACTGGCAAGAGGTCTGGCATTCGCCGCAGCCGCCGTTCTTTGCGCTTTCGCAGAGATTGCGGGTCTCAACGGTTTTGATCTCGATCATGATGACGCCTCCGTACAGATTTTATAACAGAGTGAGCATAACACAACGCGTCCGCAAAGTCAAGAGATTTGCGCTTTTGGAGGAACGGTTGCGTGTAGGTGTTACAATGATCTGTAACAGGTAGCTGTGGGAATGGTGGAAAACGCCGGAAGGTTTCCCACCGTTCCCACAGCAAGGCAGCTACTACTGCCGCTGGAATAAAAGAATAGCGAACGAAGGACGATTGTGCTACTGTAATAGTCGCCAAACAATCCACAGAAAGGAATCGGCCTCGTTCGCAATGAAAAGTATAGCACAGATCGCCCGCTACAGACAATCCCTTATTTTATATGCCGAGAAGCACGGTGTGACTAAAGCCGCTCGCAAATATAAGGTCAATCGACAGTACATCTATCGCTGGAGGAATCGGTATGACGGCACCTTAGCATCTCTGTATGACAGGTCTCATCGTCCCCATGGGCACCCCAACCAGCACACTGAGGAGGAGCTGACGCTGATCCGCAACATGCGGAAAAGAAACCCCAACACCGGTATCGTCGTCCTCTGGGTCAAACTGCGGCAAAGAGGGTATACCCGCTCGATCTCCGGTCTGTACCGGGTCTTGATCCGCAGCGGACAGATGGCCGTCAAGCTTCCCAATCCCAAGTATGTGCCTAAACCCTACGAGCAGATGCTCTATCCTGGGCAACGGGTCCAGATCGACGTCAAGCACGTGCCGTCTGCCTGTCTCGTCGGCGAGGCAAAGAGAAAGAAATTCTATCAATATACCTTCATCGACGAGTATTCCCGCTTTCGCTATCTGGAAGCTTTTGACGAGATCAGCACCTACTCTTCGGCCGTCTTCCTCCGGCATTGTGCCGAAAAGTTCCCCTATGTGATCGAATGCGTTCAAACGGACAACGGTCCCGAATTCACCAACCGACTGAATTCAAATGCAACAAATCGCCTTACACTGTTTGAAAAGACCTGCCGGGAGCTTGGCATTTTTCATAAACTGATCAAGCCCTACACGCCAAGACACAACGGCAAGGTGGAGCGCAGTCACCGTAAGGACAATGAGGAATTCTATGCTTCTCATTCCTTCTATTCCTTCGACGACTTCAAAAGCCAACTCGCCGTTCGTCAGCGGCAGTACAACAATTTCCCCATGCGACCACTACTTTGGCACTCGCCCAAGGACACGCTCTTTTCATTCCCTCTCTTTGTCACATATCATTGACAAACCTACATGCCGCAAATTTACGGCAGCAGCCCTTCCTTTTCGAGGCGGACGACCTCGTTGTAATCGAACGGCTCGGTTGCGATCTCGGGATACTTCGAGCTGTCAAAGCGCCAGAAATACGGCTTGATCTGACACTGCTCATATGTCCACATGAAACACCGTGAACGGTGGGTCGCGCTGACGGTCGTGTCGAAATGGTACCAGCCGGTTCCGATGTTCACGATCGTCCAGAAATGCCGCGTTCTGCCGCCGAGCCGCGTGACGCTCATGTACTCGATCCCGAGCTCATCCAACAGCGCGCGCGTTACGGAATAGAACGTAAAGCAGTCGCCCTTGCCCGTTTTGAACCCGCGGACGGCTTCCTTTCGCCAGTCCGATTTATCCGAATCGCCGACGTAACGCACATGCGCGCGGACGTATTCAAACACCGCCAAGAGCTTTTCCGCCTTGACCATCCTGTCCGTCGTGATCTCTTTGAGCACATTCTGCGCAAGCGCGCGTACCTCTTCCTCGGAGACCGTCGCGGCGACAAGCGTAAAGACGCATTCCGCGCTCGTGCGGTTGCCCGCCTCATCCTCCGCGGTATAGACGACGCGGTATGCGCCCGGCTGATCGGTCCGGACCTCCGATTCCACGTCGATCCGGATCGGTCCGTCCGCATTGTCTTCGGCGTATACCTCGGCAAGGTACACGATCGGTTCGCCGACATAGGCGATCCGGTCGACGACGCCGTAGATCTCCGGCGGTTCGGTATCCGGCGCAAGCGTCAGCGTGAACGTCTGCTCGGTGCGGTTGCCCGCCGCATCCTCCGCGACCAGCGTTACGTCCTGGAGCTCCGCCGACCAATCCGGCTCCGTAAGATAGAAAAGCGTGACTTCGGATACGTCCGTCGCCGAGGCAAGCGTCTCCGCGGGCATCGGATGACGCAGGAATCCCGCCCTTTTCAACACTTCGATCGTCGGCGGGACCTCGTCCTTGACCCGGATCAACGCATAGTTTTCCCGTCCGTCCAGCAGTACGATGATCACATGCAGCCCCGGCACATTCGGGATAAACTGCCAGCTGATCTTCGCTTCGGCATATTCGCCTTCAAGCTGCAGTTCGGAAACCGTCAGCGGGTCGTTATGCGCTTCGATCTCCACCGGCGCGACGCCGGAGAACAGCAGCGTTCCGTAAACCTTCGTTTCGTTCCCGCCGAGATCCGTCAGAATGACGCCGATCGTTTGCGGCACAAGGCTCTCCGTGTCCGGCTGTGTTTCAAACGCCGCCGTGACCTCCGTTTCGTCCTGTATTCCGGAAACAAGATCCGTCGGTTCGACCGGCTCGCCGGGCGCTGCGACAAAGGTGACACCCTCCGCCTTCGGCGGGACCGTATCCGAAACGATCAGAACGCTCTCCGTTTCCGTGCCGTCCGCCATGATGCGAACCGGGTATCTGCCGGGCGTACGCATCATCCGGTCGGTGATCGGATCCATCCGAACGTCGCCGTACCGGTCGATCAGAAAATCCTCCGCCGCGGGCGCTTTTCCGCCCGCCTCCATCGTGAGCTCGTCGACCGCGATGCGGACATGGACCTTGACCGGAACGCGGGTCCGGTTGCCGCTTGCGTCCTCCAAAAGCACGACGGCGTCGTAATCGCCGATCGTTCCGTATTCGGGCGCAGTCTCGTATGTGACCTTGACAATGCTCTCGTCGCGCAGGTTTCTGATCAGCTTGTCCGGTGAAAGCGTTTCCAGCGTGGAGACCGTCGTCTCCTTGCCCTCTGCCCGCGGCGCGACCGTATCCGCGACGCGCAGGACGACCGGCACGGTCAGCGCGCCCGTTTTGATCCACAGACGGTATTTCCCCGCCGTTTTGATGAGCGCTTCCGGCTCCTTCACATAAGCGGCGTTCGATCCGTCCCGGGAAAACGCCGAGGCAAGCGGCGATCCTTCGCCGAGCTCGATCGTGACCGACGCGGAGATCTTGGTATAGGCAATGCAGAGAACGGCAAATACCGCTGCTACAAGCAGCGCAAGCACCGGCAGCGCCGCCGCCGCGATCCAGTACAGCGCCCGGCTTCGCGTCCGCGGTTCTGCCTTCGTATTATGTTTTTGTTCTTCGCCTTGAAGCGGTTGATTATTCTCGCAGTTCTCCTGACGCATACGCACAGTATACACGTTTCGCGCCAAAAAGTAAAATAAATCCCTGTTTTTGGAAGCAGTTTTCATTTTCTTCACATTCTTGTGACGCTTCTTTCACATAGATAACGCATTTTTGACGCATTTACGGTTTATACTAAAGTCGTCAAAAGGAAAGCGGGTTACCCCTCCCGCCGACCGATTGATCAATAAGGACTCCTCCTTATCATTACCCCCCTCTATCCTTGTCAAAGCCGCCCTCACCCCGGGGCGGTTTTGATTTTCGGATGAATCCTCAGAAACGATATTGAAAACGCTCTGCCGCTATGTTATACTGATTTTGCGCCACGAACCGAATGCTCCCGCGAGACCTGTTTGCTGTACGTTCTGTTGCGGATCGCGGCGGCTTTCGTGCCGCGAAAACAGGGGTTTGCGCAGCAGGAAACGAAGCGCGGCTTTTTCGGAATGCAGCTTCGCTGCGAATGAAATCCAAAGAAAGGCGATTCCCGGAATCGATTTATGAAAAGAAAGCTTATCAAAATCCTGGCGGCGGCACTTGCCTGCTTATGTCTGGCGGCATGCATGAACAGCGATCCTCTTTTCGATCTTTTGTCGAAGTTGGAAGATCCCAAACCGGATTACAGCAATTATATGCCGACGCCTGTCGCAAATACCGCTTCTCCTTCCGCAGACGATCATGTGGAGATCCTGCCGACGCTTTCCGATCCGAAATACCACATTGAACCGCTGGAAAACCTTACGGACGTTCCGCTCGCTGCGCTGCATGCGGACTGGACGGATATTCCGGTATACGCCTGCATGGCAAAGGACGGCGCCGTACGGTTTTATACCCATGCGTACGAGGAGCGCAGCGGTGTGTACGGAATGCTGGCGGTTTCCTTTGAGGACTCGACGCCGAATCCGATCGTCGTTGTGGATCGGGACGGCGGTTTTCAGACGCAGCCAGACTTTGCGTACGCTTATTCCTATGACCTTACGGAATTCGCGGACGTCGTATTTGCAGCGATCGACGGTGTTGACAACAGTCCGCGCATGTATTATATCATCCGCAATTCAAACGGCGACCAGATCGGCCTCGTGCCGGTCGTGATCCGGATAAACGGCGATACGATTGCGGTAACGGTATCGGTAACGAAAAACGCATACATGGTGATCACAAGATTGGAAAGCATTTCGGCAGAACCGACCGCGGAGTCTACGGAAGAACCTGCACCGTCCGCGACGCCGAGCGCCTCGCCTTCTGCGACGCCGAGAAAAACGGCGAGACCGTCCGGATCCCCGCAGCCTACGGAAATGCCTGTGAACACATCGACGCCCGAGAATACACCGACGCCCGAAAATACGCCGACGCCCGAAAATACACCGACGCCCGCGAATACGCCGACGCCCGAGAATACCCCTACGCCCGCGAATACGCCGACGCCCGAGAACACCCCTACGCCCACGCCGATGATAACGCCGATCAAGACCGTCTTGCCGTCCCGGCGGCCGAATTCATCAATGCGCGGCAACGCCCCGGCGAAGGTCAGCGCGCCGATCAAGGCGCCGCAGGGGCATTGGAAAAACGTATGGATCGTCGTCCCGTGCATTTGACACGCCGTACGGCACAATGAACGACACGCAAAAGGACCGCCGAATCTCCGGCGGTCCTTTTTATACGGTGATTCAGTTTTCTCCGCCCTCCCGGCGTTTCTTGGCGTCGGATTCGAGCTTTAAGAGCGTTGCCTGCGGGTTTTTGACCTTCGCAAGGAAGATCATCGCCGCGATGATATACGGCTTGAACGACGCCTGCTTGTACAAAGGATCGCGATAGCGGTCGAATACAGACGCCGCGACCTCGCCCGCTTCGCAGGAAACATCCGTAATGTCCGCGGGCAGGCAGTGCAGATACAGCGCTTTGCCGTCCTTGGTGAGCTGCATCATCTCTTCGGTGCACTCCCAGTCCTTGTGCTCCGCGTTCTGCGCGAGCAGACGCTTTTCGAGCGCCTTGATGCCCTCTAAATCGCCGTTGCCGTACAGCTCGGTGCGCTCCTCCATCGCCTTATACGGCGCCCAGGATTTCGGATAGACGATATCGGCGTCACGGAACGCTTCCTTCATGTCGTGCGTGATCTTAAATGAAGCGCCGGACTTTTTGCAGTTCTCCTCCGCGACCTTCACGACGTCGTCCATGATCTCGTAGCCCTCGGGATACGCGAGCGTGACGTCCATGCCGAACCGCGTGAACAGCCCCGCGACGCCCTGCGGCACGGAAAGCGGCTTACCGTACGACGGGCTGTACGCCCAGGTCATCGCGACCTTCTTGCCCTTGAGGTTTC
>JAEEGK010005562.1_pt1 | contig 30460 bp, 14 predicted proteins | sample 8958771 | NCBI WGS metagenome assembly JAEEGK01 (sample SAMN16246547, study PRJNA631951) | gut metagenome | biome: gut microbiome; feature: rumen; material: SC-attached | host: Bos | place: Iran: Karaj | collected 2018-10 | reverse complement strand
ATATTATATACCTCTTCATTTAAACTTTCAAGTATTTCAACAATTGAAACATTAACTCCATTTAAATTATCAATAAAAATTTGTTTATAATCTGATAAATGAGAAACTAAATATTGGTTTTTTAAAATTTTAGCTTCTTTTGCTATTTTTTCTCTTTTTTTTTCTTCTTCTTCTCTTTTTAATTGTTCTGGATTATTATTTTTAATTATCTTTTTTTGCTTTCTTTCTACTTCTTTTTCAATTCTATACAAATAAATAACAAAAACAAATATTTTATTATCATTTTTTTTTTTTCCTTTCTTTCTCATCATTTTCTATTATATTGTTAATTAAATTCATTTTTATACACTCATTTGGAACAAATTGAAGTAATAATACATTTTTCTTATTATCATCATAAAAATCTTTTAATAATGCTTCAAAATCATTTTCAGATTTAAATGATGATACTAATTTTTTAATAATAGATTCTTTTTTAATTTCAATTTTCGAATTGTTTTTAATATTAGTATTTACAATACTTTTTATTTCTATATCTTCATGAATATTTGAAAAAGTATAAATAATATTTTTTACTTTATTAGTTTTTTCCAAGAAATTTGAAATATTACTATGCTCATCTTTTTTATAAATATTAAAAATATTTTTTATATCTTCTGCATATTGTGATTCAAAATTAGATACTTTCATAGCAACTAAAATATCTTGTGAAAAAGTAGGAACAATTTTTTTTAAAATTTCATCTTTGATTAAATTATTTTTAACTTTATTTCTAACTGAATAAATTATTCCTTCAATTTCTTCCAAATCACAATTAATCAATTCTTTTTCTAAATCAAATTTAAAATTAGGAATTAATTCATAAGTTAATTTAACTATATCTTTTAACATTTTAGAAATATATTTTGATATTTCTTTTTGTTCGTTATTAATTAATGATTCAAATGAAATAATATGTTTTTCAAATCTATTTAAAAAAGGAGGTTCTTGTTTTTCAATATCATCTTCGTTAACTAAAATAATACATTTAAAATTAGGATGAACATATGATAATGAATTATTAGTTGAACCAAGGGCAATTCTTGCAAAATTTTTTTCTGATACTACTGTAAAATTTTGATTAAATAAGTCATATAATGAAGGATAAATTGTTTCTAAATTTTTTAATATTAAAATTTTCCCTTCTTCCATACATGATAAAATCTTATTTAATATTTTAACACTATAATATTCATTAAATTGATCATTTTCAAATGAAGAACCTAAATAAAAAAAATATTCTTTTTTTTCATTTTCATTATTTTTTAATTCATTTAAAAATTTAGTTATTAAATAAGGAGCAATTGAATTTTTAGATATAATTAATAAATATCTTCCATCCACACTTTTAATATTATTTTGAATATATTTACAAACATTATATTCAGATTTAATTTTAATACTTAAATATTTTTTTCTATAAATTTTTCTAATACAATAAATTGAATTATGATTATGCATATCAGCAAAAGGTAAACCTCCAAAATTTTTTACTAAAGCCTCTTCTCCAATTTCTTCTTCTTTTTTTTCAGAATCTGCAATTAATAATTTAACAGCATCTTTAATTAAACAATAATAATCTCTTGAACCATGAAAATCTTTAAATTTCATATTACCTTTTATTTCAATTTCTTTATTATTTTCATTAAACATTTGTTTATAATTATAATAAGTAAAAGCTAAGTTTTCTAAAAAAGTTCGAAATTTATCAGTAATATTTTCTTTTAATGATTCTCCAATTGTAATAGCAGTTTCAATTAAATCATCTTCTTTAGGTTCAGGAATACTTAAATAAATACCTCTATTCATTTTAGAAGCATCAAGTGTCCAATTTGATACACCAACAAAGGCAACTTTTTCTTCATTTTCATCATATTCTAATTGAGAATGAATAACTTTTAATGGATTATTTGGTGAAATTTCTGCAAGTCCCATTTCATCAAAGTATATCATTGATATTATTTTTTCTTGATCTTTTATATCTTTTTGTTTCATATTTCTTATAATATCTCTTGATTTATTAAATATTTTTAATACTCCTTTTGATGTACTTGTCTTTGAACCTTGATATGAATTCATTATTAATTTTGGTAATGTTTTAAATAAATCATTATCTGAATTTTCACCTTTCATTGAATTAAATATTAATTGAACACTTAATGATTTACTACATCCTGGTTTTCCACATATAAAAACTGGAACTTGTGTATTAATACATACAAATAATGTAAAAAGATTTTCTTTTAATGCAGTATTTTTTGCTATTCCTTTTGGAATATTTATATTATTTATTATATAATTTTGTTCTTCTTTTGGATAATTTTCAAAGTCATCATGAAATATTCTATCCATTAATCGTGAAAATATTTCTCTCAAACTTTTATCTGATATTCTCATATAATAACATATATAAATGCATAAATTAATTATTTTTTTTCCAATTTCAAAATTATATTCACTATTATTTGAAGCATCAGGATTATTTTTTTTATCATTAATATATTTATAAAAAAATTCAAAAAATATATTAAATCTCCTAATTTCTCTTAAAGAAACAGCAGAAATTTCATTATTATCTCTAATAAAATTTTGACTCTCAACAATAGTATCAACTGCTAATTTTTGAATTCTATTAAAATCTGTTTTATTTAAATTATTCCCATAAGTTTTTTTAATTGTACTAGATACCATACTTTCAATATATCTTTTTTCATCTTCTGATGTTAAATTACCAAAATCAAAGACAAAATTTAAAAGAGAATGTGGAAGTGGATTTACAGTATAAACTAAATTAAAAACTTTTTTATCTTTTTTTGCAACTAAACCAGAAACTTCTGGTTTTTTAGTAAAAGTTCTATATGGATTACATGCAGCAATAAATGTTACATTACTGAATATAGGGATACCATTTATTGTATGTTTACATATCATTTCACTTATTAAACCCATTGAATTACATGTATTTATTTCATCTAAAAATACCCAAATTTTTTCTTTTATATCTATAAATCTATTTTGTTCATTTTGATTATCTTCTTTTAATTTTTTTATTTGTTCTTTTCTTATTTTATATTCTTCAGCTTTTCTAATTAAAAATTCTTCATCACTTTCATTTGGTAATTTTGTTATTTCATCTTCAACATCAAAAACCATTTGTTCTAATAATTCTAATTGTTTTTTTTCTTCAATAACTCTCATTTTATTTCTTTTTTCTACTTCTAAATCTAATAAATTTTGATTATTATCTTTTGTTTTTCCTAACATAAATTCCAAAATATCATTATCATTAACTCCAGCATGAATATTAAGAATTTTCATCTTAATTCCCATTAATTGTGACATTATTCTAATTAATGAAGTTTTTCCACATCCTGTTTCTCCCATCATTATTACTGGAATTCCTGATTGAATTCTAAATAAAACTAATATTAATTTTATAAAATTATCTGCTGTGAATACATAAGATCCTACTATTTCTTTTAATTTTTTTAATTCTTCTTCTTCTTCTTTTTTTCTATTTTCTTCTATTTCTTCTTTTGTCTTTTTTCTTTTTATAACTTCTTTTTTTTCTTCTTCTTTTTTTTCTTCTTCATCTTCATTTTTTTCTTCTTCTTTATTAATATTTAATCTAATATTTAATACATTTTTTAACTCTTTTAAAAAATCATCAGCTGATAAATTTTCATAATCAATTAATTTCCTTTTATTGTTGTCTGAATCTGAATTATATAATTGTTTTAATTTTGTATATTCTTCTGAAGTTTTGTCACAAGTAGTAATAATAGTCAAAGAAGCTTTATCTAAATTAGCAAAAATTAAACTAGGTTTAATTTGTTTATATGAAATGGATATTTTATTTTTTAAAGACTCTATTGCAATTTTGAATTCTTCTTCTTCCTTATTTTCATTTTCATCACTTTGAATTTTTTGTGCGTTTGCTTGACTTTCAATTAAATTTGCATAAGCACCTCTTGTAAAATGTTTAGTATTTTTCACAAGAGCATCAATGAAATATTCTCTTATATTTTTTAAATCATGTTGGCTTTTTTTTTGTCCAACTTCAATTAATCTATCAACAGTTAAATAATAATTATTTGTAAAATTTCTTAATTGACTTGCTATTATATTAATAAAACATTTTAATTGATAAAAAGTTGGATTTTTAATTTCAAAATATTCTCTTATTATTTCTTCACATGTTTGTTGATTTAATGATTTTGCTTCAATTGATGGCTTATATTTTTCATATGATAAATTTTTAATAAAAAGATTATTATCACTTATTTTTTTCTCTTTTAATAATTTTAAATAATTACAAACTATTTGAATATTTGAATTTAAATCAGATTCAATTTTATATTTTGACATCTGTTCTATTTTCCTATTTTTAAATAATTTTAATATAGGAAATTTTCTTAAAAAATCTACAAAACCATTTGGAACTTCTATTTTAATATGAATTTTATCACCTAAAAAAAAAATATTTTCATTATATTTATATATTTTTGTTACAAGAAAAGAAAATAAAAAATCTTTCATTAAATCAATTTTATTACTATCAGATAAATCTATATGAAGAATACAATTTTCATTTAAATTAAGTGATCTTAATCTTTCTAAAACATCAATAATTTTAAAATCTCCTCCAATTGGAAAATATTTATATTTTTTATTTGAATTTAAAATTTCATCTTTTATTATAGTAGATTTACCTATTCCACATACATCTGATTGAATAATTTCAATAGTTTCATCATTTAATATAATATCTTCATTTTCATTTTCAATTAAAGATAAATTTTGATGGTATGGTTTTTTAATTAATTCTTGAATAAAATCATCTTGTTTATTATAATAAATAAAGACTAAACAAGATTTCAATTTATCTTTTTTATTAGTATATAATTTATTAATTAATTCAATTATTATGTCTTTTTTTTCAGTATCCAAAAATTCTAATTGAACAATTGAAAATAGAACATTAAATTCACATAAAATTGATCTATACATAAATGCAATTATTTCTTCTGAAGTAGTTGATTCATTACAAATTAAAATTGTTTGAGCTAAAGGAGGATTTTTTGTTAAGTTTTGATATATTTTAATTATATTTTTTTCATGTACATCTTTATAAGTAACAAAAGATTTTAAACCAATATATCCTTCATTAATAATTTTATTTTTTTTATAAATTTCTTCTTCATTAATTCCATTTTCTTCTAATAATGATTTTAAAAATGGTCCTGAATTTTTAAGTGAATTTTTAATTGGATCAATTAAAGGAGCTTTTTTAGTTACCTTATAAATATATTTACTTTTTTTTGTTTCATCAAAATGATTATTTATAATATATTTTAATAAATGTGTTACATCTCCCTTTTCATATCTCATAAAATTTGTTAAAGTATAAAAATGTCTTCCATATAAAAATCTAACAAGTGAATTATTCATATATTCATTTTCTTGTTCTGATTTTTGAATGTTTAATATATTTGATAATATTATCATTTCATTTTTTATTCTACATTCTTTTTTTTCATTATTTTTAATCTTTAATTTTCCATTTAATATATTAATTTCATATGATAAATCTTCTGGATAACCTTTATTTGAAATTTCATTTAATAATAGAATTAAATCTTCTATATTTTCAATAAATATTGAAAATTCTTCTACTATTTTATTAAAATTATCTTTTCCATCATTTTCATTTTTTTTTATTAAAGCCCTATCTCTAACTTCAAGAACTTCTTCAAAAGAAATTATTTTTTCTAATTTTTCTTTGTATTTAATTAAGGGATAAAACATTCCATTTTTACTATTAATTGTAAATTGAGAATAATTATAAATATCTTTAATTTTTTGAGTTGTGAATTCAGATTTATCTATATTTTTATTATATAAATCTTTAAGCTCAGTAAAATTTCTCTTTACATTTTCTATATAAGCTTCAATATTTTTATTTTTTTCATTTTTACATATTTTAATAAATTCATTATAAAAATCTTTATCTTTTTTTTTTTTAATTTTTGATAATTCATTAACAAATCCTACACATTTAATAAAATCATCTATATCACTTGCTTTAAGTGAACTATTATCATCTTCACCAACAAATTCACTTAAATTTCTAAGTCCTTCTACATCTTTATCTTTTAAAAATTTAATTAAATCTTTTTTCTCAGTTAATTTATTTATAATTTCTTTTATATGTTTTTTTAATATTTCCTTTTCCTCTAAGAATTTTACTATATTTTGTATTGATTCTACATTAAATTCATCATCTAAAGTATATATTATTTTATTTAATTCGTTATAAAAATCACTTTTTTCAATATTAAATATATCTAAAATTTTTTTGATTCCTTCAACTATTTTCTTCATTTTTTCTTTTTGTGAGAAAACTATTAATTGGCTTTGAATATTTTTTATATCAACATCATTTTTATTAAAGTAATTTTTTATAAAATTTAATTCACTTTCCAATTTTTCTTCGGATTTACTTATTTCAATTAAAATTAGATTAAATCTATCTTTATCAATTTCATTAAAATTATTTATATCTAATAATTTTTCTAATTCTAAATAATCATTTTCTGCATTCTCTAATGGTTTATTTGAATATTTTTCTTTTTCATATTTATAAAATATATTAAAAAAATTACTTTTATGTAATCTATTGTATTTTTTTGCATTTATTAAATATTTGTCAAATGTTTTAATTTCTTCTTTTATATCTAAATATTCCTTTAAAGTTATTTTTTTTATTTGTTCATTTAAATCATTTATTCTCTTTTTATCATCATTTTCAGGGAAAAAGTAATTAATATATTTATTAATTTCTGAAATATTATTTGAATCTGTAATAAAATTATTGATTTTAGTTATTAAGTCATCAAAAGGAATAATATTTTTATTTTTTTCATCGAAGCAAATTATATTAATTCTTTCATAAAAATTATCTTTAATATTTTTAATATTATTTGCTAATTCTAAATCAAAATTATAGTTTTTTAATTTGTTAATAATTGAATTAATAACATTATTAGTTTTTTTTAAATATTCGGTTTCATTTAGATATCCTTCAGAAATATAACCATATTCAATAATAGATTTTAAAATTTTTATTTTTTCAGAATCTTCTTTTTCAAAAAATTCATTTTCACTAAAAGATAAATCATTAAATTTTTTGAATAATTTTTGTAAAGCATTTTCATCGTTGATTCCACTTAATAAAACTCTAATTGTGGCATCATTTGCATCTTTTAAATCTCCAGAAATATATTGAATTAATTTTGAAATTAACTCCTCATTTTTTCCAGCAAAAATTTCAATGTATTTCATATATAAATTTTTTTTTGTTTTTTCGTTAAAAAGTTTTTCAATTTTATCTAATATTTCTTTTATTTCGTTTATTAAACCTATATCTATATATTCTTTGAAATATTTATTTGTTATTTCATTAAATTTTTCATTTTGTCCTTTTGAAATATCTAAAAAATGTAAAAATTTTTTTTGAAGATTTTTTAATATTTTTTTTTCTTTATCTTTAAAACTAATAATTGGAAATATTATATTTAAATCATCAAATCTTTTAATTTTTTCTATTAATCCATTTATAAAATCAATATATTGTTTTTTTGGTAAAATATTTTTGAAATTTATTTTATTAAATAATTCAAAGAAATTATCTATAGTTTCTTTATTTGATTTTTCTAATTCTTCAAAGTCAATTTTATCTAAAATTAATTGAGTTTGTTTTAATTTATCTATTTCATTATTTTTGTCTTTTGGATGACCAAATAAAGGATCATAAGTTATTAATTCTAAAATTTTATTATTTTTTTCATTACTTTCTTTGATAGATTTTTGAATTAATTCATGTTTTTTTATTTCAACTGATAAATATAAAGATTGTTTTGTTTTTTCATCTTGCCATGTTTGAATAATTGAATTTATATTTTCAAAATTACTATCAACTCCAATTTTATTAATTAAATCTTTACAAAATTCAAAATTTAAAGTGAGAATACTGAACTTTTTTTCATATTCAAAATCTTTAATGTTTCTTATTTTTTCGATAATATCATTAATGTTTTCTTCTTCTAAATTTAAGGGAATATCTTTTATTTCTAAATGTGTTTTTTCTTTTTTACAAATTAAATATATTCTTTTAATATTTTGATTAATTGCATTTATACAATTTAAAAAAGTTGAAAATTTTTTAATCAAACATTTAATTTGATTAATATTTTTTACAATATTAAACATTATTTTTACACATTCATCATTTTTATTTTTAGTAAATGCATCTTTTTTATCAAAAAATAATTCAAAAAAATCTATTCCAAAATCTCCATTTTTCATTTTAATCATCTTTGAAAAAGAATCTGAATCAAAATAATAATAAATATACATTATAATAAAATAAAGTTGTTCTAAAAATTTTTTTTTATCACCTTCTACTTTTTGAATTATAATATTACCTTTTTTTAAAAGTAAATTTAAAACTGCTGAATAATTTTTAAATTCAAAATTTTTTTTATATAAAATAGTTGTTTCTTTAAAAACTGCTAATAAATTTTTAATATATTTAGTTCTAAATATTTCTTTAAAAACATCCATATAAAAAACTAAATCAAAAGGTTTAGAAAATAATTTAACAACATCTCTATTAAAATTCATTTTCACTGGATTTTTATCCTTTTTCATACCATTATCTTCTAAATAATGAAGAAAATAATTAAATTGTTCATGTTCTTTTAATTTTATTGTTTTAGGAGGTTTCGAATTTTTTCCAAACCATCCTTCGTAATCTTTAAAATAAATATTAAAAATAAAATTTTCTCCTGATAAAACTTTGATTTCATTAGTTTTATACTTATTATCCAATATTAATGTAATTTTATCAATTGAAGAATCAAATTCTAATGACAAAAGTAATATTGAATATTTTTCTTTTTCAAAATTTTTTTCTAATATAAAATCTGGATCTTTTTCTTTTGTAATTACACTTTTGAATTTTTTAAAAATTGTTTTTAAAAATGTTTTTTCTATTTTGAAATCCTTTTCATTTATATTATTACCTTCATCTTTCCCATAAAGGAAAAGAATTTTTTTTGAAACATTTTGCATTTAATAGTTAATTTAAATAAAATCAAAAATATTTAAGAAAATAAAATAAAAATTCATAAAAAACAGTTTATTTTAATATTTTAAAACTTGAAAAATAAGTTTAATAAAAGTGCAATCTCCATTTGTTTCTTCGAATTTAAAAATATTTTCCCCTTCCGTTTTCTTAAGAAAATATTTTTTTCCATTACAAAAAACACTATTATCATTACCAACATTACTAACATTTATCTTATCAAAATTAGGAATTTTTTGTCCAGATTTAATATTTTCATCACTTTCTTCAATATATTTCAAAGCAAAAATATTATAATAACATTTATAAAACCCTACAGTTTTAGCTTGACAAGGAATTTTACACATTGGACAAATCATCTTACCATTTTCTTTAACTAAATCAAGTTCTTTTATATTTTTTTTCATATCAATAACTTCTTTATCATAAGCTTCACATTTTTTATTTTCACAAGTACCATATAAATTAATTCCATGTGTTACATATCTCCAAGGCTTTCCTTTATTAGTTCTACTTACTTTTATTTGTCTTATTTTTTCCTTTGTTACATCATTAAATGATATTGCGAAACCTTCTAAATTTGCGCTATTTCTTAAAGTGAATGATTGATTGTTTATGAAATTATATGTTTTACCAATTTCAAGTTGTTTTCCATTTGTTAATATAATTGATTCATCTGGAACATTTATTCCTTCATCTATTATTGTTGCAATTAAATTTTCAAATGTTCCTTTTCCACTATATGATATTTTATATGTTTTTGCTGTATCTTCATCATATACGTTTAATTCCATTTTTTTTATTTAGTGTAGTATATTATTTTTATTGGTATTTTTGGATATTTTATTTCATTATTTATTAAATATATTTTCACTTTTTTATATTTAAAAAAATTTATTTTTTTAATTATTCATTTCAATATTTAAATTACAGTTATCTTCTTTATAAAAAATTTCTAAAATATAATATATAATATTTTTTAGTTTTTCTTTTTTGCTGTTTTGATATTTTAATAAATATTCTTTTCCTCCTTTTTTATTAAATTCTTCAAAAATAATATTTTTATTAAATGTTTGTTCAGAAATTATTTTTCCAGTATTTAAAAAACAAAAAAAGCATTCAAAAACATGGCAAATAATATCATTTTCTCTTTCAAATTTTTCAAGTATTACAAATAATTCATCAAAAAATCCTAATTCACCTAAATAAATAAAATTATTAATTGATATAAAATTTATTAAATTCTCAATTAAAATGAGGATTTCTTTTATTTCATTTTCATATAAATCATTTTTTAGACAAACAAGAATATATTTTATTAAATCTTTATTTTTCATTAATTTTTCTGCTATTAATTGTCCACAATTAATTAAATTTGAAAATATCCAAAAACAATCATTTTTAATCTCTTGATGATTATTACAATTTGATAAAATATTATATTCTAAATTTAATATTTTATCAACTAATGCAATATTATTTAAAATTATTTCATCATCATTTACTGCTATAAAATTACCAATTATTCTATTAAATAATAATATTATCTCTTTATTTGAAAACATTTTTTTTTCATCTATTAAATTTTCAATAAATCCAGTTGAAAGAATTTCTTTACTATATGAATTATTTTTCATATCACTAAAAATAATAATAGAGTCTAATATTTTAGCATAATTATTTTCATCATTTGTTCCCATAAAATTAATTAAAATTTTTATAATTTGATATTTAAGTTTTAAAATTTCTAAGTCTTGTACACAATCATATATTTTATAATTCATTAATAGTAAATTTCTTAAAAATTTGATTCCTTCTTCAATTATAGTTTGGAATATACCATTTTCATTAACATTAATTATAAAAATTTCTTGTTGTAATAATTCAATAATTTTATATTTAAATAAACTGGAAAGAATTATATTAAAACAAGTTTCATTATCATTTATTGTAATATTGTTAAATAACCAAAGTAATTGGGAAAATAAATCTAAATCATTTGATAAAATAATTCTTTCATATATTCTAAAACAATTTGAAGTAACTAATAAATGATTTAATATATAATCTCCTCTCATACAAGAATAATTAATTATAATCCAAATTCCTTGATAAATTATTACATTATCATTTAAATATTTATTTAAACATTCAATAATATCTGTTATTATATTTAAATTATAATATGTTATTAAATTTTCTTCTTGACTGAAATAATTTCTTATTGATAATATACCAAATTTTACTTCTTCATATATATTTGATTTTAAATATTGTAACATATCAATAAAGAATAAATCTGAATTTGTATATTTTTTATTTTTTTGTTCTTCTGGTAAGTTTATATCTTTATCATTTATTTCATATTTTGATTTTATTTTATTATCATCCCGCTTTTTCAAATTTCTTTTATTAGAAATAAATTCTGAAAGTTTTTTTTTTCTTAATGATAATTTATAATCTTCACTTTGTTTTTTAAGATCATTTTTAATATACACTAAAAAAAATATTTAATTTTATAAAAATTTACCAGATGAAAAATTTTTATTTCTCTCTTGTAATTTTTTATCTTCCATATTAAAATAATTTTAATTTTAAAAATTAAAAAAAAAAGTTCTGAATAAATCAAAAAAATAAAATAAAATAAAACTCCTTTAGAAAAAGAATATAAACCCAAAAAAAAAATATAAAAAAAACAAAAAAAAAAAATAAAAAAAAAAAAATAAACTTATATTTTTTAAAAATGGACTCAAACACAAATAATTATGACACAACCTTATCAACAAACCAAAATCCATTAATACCAAATTTTCAAAATATAAACTATATTCAACTTCAAAATCAACAAGACCAGAATTTCAATCAAACATATAATCCTCAACCTCAAACAAATCAACAAAATATATTATATCAAAACAACAATCAATTTTCTCAAAATATTCTTCAACCAAAAAGTGAAGAAAACATAGATGAAAATTATGAAAATTCTCAAGAAAAAAAAGAAGACACACATAAAAGAAGATCTAAAAATGATACAGAAGGAAGAACATTTGTATGTCAATTATGTGGTAAAAGTTATTTATCATATCCTGCATTATATACTCATAGAAAACAAAAACATAATACTAATTTAAGTAGTGGAAGAGGAAGAGGAAGACCTAAAAAAGATATTAGTGAACAAAATATTGAAAGAATTAAATTTAATCCTTGTAATTTTAATTATTTTCAAAAAGAAAATAGAAAAGGTGAAACTAATGAATTTAAAAAAGTAATTTTAGATGCTTTTAATTTTTTATATAATATTAAAGATGATTATGAAAAAAGTGAAAGGAATAAAAAAAGAAAAATGAAAGAATATAATAATATAAATGAACATCCTTTATTTAATAAATTTTTAAATGATCCTCATAATAAAAATGAAAAAATAGATGAAAATGAAAATAAAATTACAGATGATGTTTTTATTGATTATTTAAATAAAGTTTCTGCTTATTGTAATGAAGATTTTTTTGAAAAAATTTTAATTTTTGTTGTTTTATTTAGAGAATATGTTAATCAAGTTTATAGTAATAAAGTTGAAAATGGAATTGAATTTACTACTCAAGAAAAAGCAGAAGATGTTCCTGACACTAGTAATGAGTTTATTTTAGATTTTATAGATCCTGATGAAAATAATAATGATTTTGGTTTTAGTAAAGATGAATGTATTGATTTAATTCAAAATCTTTGTCATTGGATGTATGAACATAATTTTACTTGTTCTAAATTAAGTATGATTAATATGGATTCTGCTAAATAATTTTTTTTAAGGAATTTTTAGTAATTAATTTATTTTAGTCAAAATTTAAAATTATTTTTATAAAATATTATTTTTTAATTTTTTTTAAATTAATATTTATTATCAATTTTTAAATTGAATTTATAAAAAACAGAATATTTATTAATTTAAATAATATTAATATTATAATGTTTATAAATTATTGATATAAAATCTCCATTTCCCTTTAATTAATAAGTAAATTTTAAGTGAAATTTTAATAAATAATAAATTTAAATTAAATAAAAATTATTGAATTTTATTTAATTAAAAAAATTTTAATTATTTATAAGAAAAAATACAAAATATAAATTTTATTCAATAATATCTGATGAGGAATCAGAATCATTTATATTTTTATTTTTAGAATTATTTAAAGAATAATATCCAATTGTCTCCTCATTACTTTCTTCTTCATTAGAATCATTATTTTGTTCTGATTCAGATGATAAAATTGATATAGAACTTATAAAATCTGGATTTTCATTTTCTTCTGGAGTTTGATAATTATTTCTTTTTTTATTTAAAAATAAAATGTCTTTATTTTTATATAATTCTTTTTTCATTTCATTTATTTCATCATTAATACTAAATTTTTCCCAATTATTAATATGAATATTTTTTCTTTGAATTTTTTTCTTTAAGATTATATATTCTTTTAATATACTTAAATCTCCAATCCATAAATTAATATTTTTAATTATTTTTCTTAAATTTTTTAATTTATGAATAATATTTGAAATATCACCAAAATATATTGAATCAAAGAAAAAATCAAGAAATCTAGCAGATGCATCTTTTTCAGATTCTTTTAATATATAAAAATTTTTATTTTCTAAATTATTTTTTTTAATTATTAATTTATTATTTCTTATTTCTTTTGCTTTTTGAAAACATTTTAAATCTCCATTAATTGTAAAAAATTTTTTAGGAGAATCTTCATAATAATCTAATTTAAATTTTTTATATCCAAAAAGTTCATTTAATAAATTTTTAATTACTATAATAGAATTATCATAAAGTAAATCTTCATTTTTTTCAAATAAAAAATTATTAATAATTTCATCTTCTTCTTCTTTTTTTTTATTAAATGTTTTAAATATTTTTCTTTCATTTATAACAATAATACCTGTTAATTTATAATTATAAGTATTATTATTAGTTCTATCTGTTAAAAAAATAAATGAATTTAAAAATTCAGTTAAATATTCAATTACCATTTCTGGAGATAACATATTAAAAGTATAAGTAGATTCATTTTCATAATAACCTATTCCACAATCTAATAATAATAATGGATAAAATAATAAAGAATCACCGTTTAATTTTTGAATTAATTCTTTAATAAAATTAATTGAAATATTATATAAAGGTGTATTTTTTATTTTTTCATTATTATAAATTGTTAAATTAAAATTATCTAATGTTTCTTTTATATTTGTTGAATTTTTAATTTTATCTTTTAAAGCATTTGTTATTGATTTTAATATAATTATTTTTTGATATAATTCTATTGTAATATCATTATTAAGTATTGTATAATATTTTTCTAATTTATCTATTGCTAATTTAATAATGTTTTTTTCATATTTTGAAATTTTTTTATATAAATAATATATACATATATATAAATGATTATTAAAGTTTTCATTTTTGAAAATATTTTTGAAATGTTTATAAGGTATTTCTTTAAAATATTTTTTTATTTCATTTTGTAATACTTCTTCTTCTTTTATTTGATTTCCTAATTTAAAATCATTATAAAACTTTTTAAATAATTCTATTGAAATCCTTTTATTAATATTTTCTTCTAGATATATTGGTTGAGTGACAATTTTTTTTTTGTTTAAATTATATATTGATAATTGAAAAGAATTTGTATCTCTATTATCTTTTAAATATTCAAGATTTTGTAATGAAAATATATCATTATTAATAAAAATTTGAGTTGGAGAATTAATAATTAAAACTCTTCTTCTGTCAATTGTAGAGCCAAAAAAATCATAATAAAAATTTATTTTATCAAAAAAGAATAATTGATTTATTTCTTTAAAATTTCTAAATAAAAATTCATATGTTTTAAAATATTCCTTAATTCCTAAGAAGCAATTTGCAACATTATTTCCATAATAAATATTAAAAAATGAAGTAATTTTAAAATCATTTTTTTTCATTATAATTTTAGTTACTATTCTATCTTTTCTTCCATTAAAAATTGAAATTGGAATTTCTATTTTATATTCTTTATTAGGATTTATTTGAATAATATTTTCAAATATTTCAATTTGAGTAAAACTTTCATACTCATTTTCTTCTATGAATTTAAAAGTTAAAAATAAATCATTCTTTTCCATTTTTTTTATTAATTTATTTTGAGTAATAATATATATATAGATTAAAAAATAAAAAATTTATAAAAAAATAAATTAAAAAAATTTATTAATTTATTATTAAATATTTTTTCAATAAAATTAAAATTACAAATATATAAAATAAAAAATAATATTAGCCAAAAATAAAAATAACTACCATCTACAAAAAAATTAAAAAAAAATATCTTACATAAAACATCCAGTACAACAACTAGAATCATTATTTTTCCTTCCTTCATTATTTTTATCTTTATAAAATGTAATTCCATTTATATCACTAGTAAATTTTTTTTTATAAATCCAAGGTTTTTTTTTATGATTATCATTATAACTATAATCAGTATTTTTAGAAATAAGATCTCTCTTCATTATTTCTTTTTCAGTAGTCCAATCATAAACATAATCAAATTTAATTTTTTTTTTTTTCATAAGATTTAAAAATAAATTTCTATAATTTTCATAATTTGGTTCTTCATCAAATTCTAATTTTTTAACATATTTTAAATATTTTTCAAATTCTTTAGGACAACCTTTACATAAAGAACTTAAAGAAACTTCAATTTTAGTATTTAAAATTTTTTCAAATCTCTCTTCTTTATTTTTAGCTTTTAATCCCATCCAAGGTAAAAAACCTTTTAAAAAATAAATAAAAACATAACCTAAACTTTCTAAATCATCTCTTCTACTTTGTTCAAAACCTTTCATAGAATTAATTGAAGCATATCTTGCAGTTCCAGTCATAATAATATTATCATTAAAAGGATATTGTTCTTTAGTACTTATACTTCTATATTTTTTAGCAAATCCAAAATTAATTAAATAAACATATTTTGAATATTCATTTAATCCCATAACAAAATTTTCTGGTTTAATATCTCTATGAATTATACTTTTTTTATGTATATTTTCTAATATTGATATCATTTGATTAGATAACATTAAAACTGTTTTTAATTTAAATTTTCTTTTTCTTAACATTAAATATTCTTCTAAATTATTTCCTAAAAGTTGCATTACTAAAACATTTAAATTTCCTGAGTAACCATAAGTTTTTAATATTGGAATATTTTCTCCTTTTAAATGTGTCATTATTGCTGCTTCGTTTTCTAATAAAGTTATTTCGTTGTTTCTATTTTCAAATTTTAAAGCATAATATTCATTTTTATATTCACCTCTATATGTCATTCCATATGTTCCTACTCCTAATTTTTTTGTACAACGATATTTGTCAAAAAATCTTTTTGATAAAATTTCTTTTGACATTTTTTCCATTTCTGATTCATGTTCTTTTTTTTTCTGTTTTTCTTCATCGTTTAATTCTTCTTCTACTATTATTATTTCTTCATCTTTTTTTTCTTCTTCTTCATTTTGATTTTCTATTTCTGGGTTGTTTAAATAATTTAATTCGTCGTTTTCTTTTTTTTCTTCTTCTTTCTTTTCTTCATCTTTTTTTTCTTCTTCTACTTTCTTTTCTTCTTCTTTTTTTTCTTCTTTTTTTGAATCTTTTTTTGAATCTTTTTTTTCTTTTTTTTCTTCTTTTTTTGAATCTTTTTTATCTTCTTTTTTTGAATCTTTTTTTTCTTCTTTTTTTTTATCACTCATTTATTTCAATTTATTACATTCCTTCTTTAGTGATAATAAAAAAAAATTATGATAATCAAAATATTATTTAATTAAGAAAAATATATTATATATATAAACCAATAATAAACAAAAACTATAAAACAAAAACCATAAATCACAAAAATAACAAAATATAAGATACCAAAAAAAAAAAATAGAAATTACCCAAAAAAAAAAAAAAAGAAAATTAAAAATCCTCAAACCATTCTTCAAAAACCTGAATTTCTTTATTTTCTAAAAAACTTCCTTCTTGTTTTTTCCACTCTTTATACATTTGTATAGAAATTTTAGTAAAAGGTTCATTATTTTGATAATTAATATTTTCAATTTTAGGTAAAAACTCAGGATTAATTTTTAAAAATTCAACATCTTTAAAATTAAAATTACTAAACCAAGAATGACTTTGTATTAATTCGATTCTAGAATATCTTTTATAAGGTGATTTTTCTAGCATATTACTTAAAAGTGACATAAGACTAACATCATTAAAATCATGAGGAAATGATAACTTTCCATTAATAATACTAAAATAAACACTCATTGGATCATCTTCATTTCCATCAAAAGGAATATAACCAACAGAAATTTGATACATTATAACTGCAACACTCCAATAATCAATTTCAAATGAATATCCTTCTCCCATAATAACTTCTGGTGCCATATAATAAATATTTCCTATTATTGAATTTGTTCTATCTTCTATTTTTTTTGATGTTTTTAAATCTATTAAATTTAAATAACCATTGTTATTTATTATTATATTTGTTGGATGAATATTACGATGAATTATACTTTTTTGATGAAGGTGATTTATTATTAAAAGAAGATTTGAAAATAAAAATTTAAGTTGAGATGTTGAAAATTGTAAATGAGGATTTTTTGATATTAACTCATTTAAACATATTCCTGGAATGTATTCAAAAAGAAAATAAATGAAATTTATATCTTGAATTGTTTTTATATATGTTGAAATGAATGGATAATCTATTGTTGATATTATTTCTTTTAAGTTTTTTAATTCATTAAATGCTTTTTTATTTATTATTGATTCTTTTAAGTAACTTTTTATTACGTAAAATTGATCATTTGTTTTTGATTTAATTAAACTCACAATTGGATTAAAATGAATGTTAAAATGACCATAAAAATCAAAGTCTCTTAAAGTGAAATTTTTATGATTTTTTAATAAAATACTTTTTTTTAAATATGTTATTAATTTCTCACCTAAAGTTTCAATAAAAGTAAATTTATTTATATATAAAATTTCACAATTTGAAGATGCAATTATTGTATCATTATATATTTTATTAAATAATAAATTTTCTCCTATTGAAGATGAAATTCCTAAATCTTGATTTTCATTATTTCCATTTAAATTAAGTGATAAATTATCACTATGATTTAATTTCATTACAGTACCTTCTTTAATAAAAAAAATATATTTTCCTTCTTTTCCTTTTGTTACTATTAATTCATCTTGTTTATATTTTTTTCTTTCCATTTTTGATAATACTTCTTCAATTTTATCAAAATGAAATGTTTTTAATAATTCAGAATGAGATAAAATATTAATTTCATTACATTTATCAATTAATTCTTCAAAATTTTGAACATGTAAAAGTTTTAAAATTTCATAAGTTTCTGCTTCACAAATTAAACAATCAGGATAAGCAATTAAATCAGATGTTAAAGCATCATTTCCTTGATTAAATAAATTATTATCAAAAAGAATTTCTCCTCTTTTTCCAATAATTTCTTTATTAACATTAATTAAATTTCCATCAATAATAACACAAAGTGTATCACTCATATAAGTTCCTTTTTTATAAACTATATCATTTTTATTATAATTTCTCATAATAAATAAATGTGATATTTTATCAATATAATTTGAATTTATTTTATTAAAAAATTCACTTTTTGAAAAACTCATTTTTATCATTTGAGTTAATAAAGCATCTTTATAAGAAAAACCTAAAACTGATTTTAAAATATCAAAAGAAATTGTATAACAAATACAATCAGTTTTTGCAATAATATCTAAAGATCTTCTTGCATTTAAAAAAATGCTTCTTTCTCCAAAATTTTCACCTTCTTTTAAAGTTCTTATAATTCTACCATCTTTAATAAAATTAACTTCTCCTTCTTTAATTATATAAATACAATTTGCAAAATCACCTTCATTTGCAATTATTTGTCCTTTTGTAAATAAACTTTTATATAAAGCAAAACATAAAATAGAAATTTGATAATTTTCTAAAACTTGTAAAAATTTAATAGATTGAATAAATTTTTTATTTTCTTTAAAATTTTCAATTGTAGAAGCATCAATTATTTTTCTAAAAGATTCTCTTTCTAAAATCCAAAATTCACATTGAACAATTGATTTAATTGAACAAGTTCTTGGTGAATTATTTAATAAAGCAAATTCTCCAAATCCTTCTCCTTTATTTAATTGTTTTAATATTTTACTATTTTTAATTACTTCAACAAGTCCTTTTCTAATAATATAAAAAAATCTTCCTGGAAATCCTTCTTTTATTATTAATCTATTAGATGATATTTTTGCTAAACGAATTTCTGACATAATATCTTCTTTATCTTTATTATTTAAAGATTTTAAAAAATAATTTTTGGAAAAAATATTATAAATCATATTAATATCAGATTCAGTTTTTTTTGCATTTTTTATTAAAGTTAATTGATCTATTTCATTATTAAATTTTAAAGCATTGCTTATTATTGGTGGTGTAATATTTGATATATTTTTAATTGAATTTCTAAACATTTTTGCTTCTAATTTCATAAATTTTTTTGCAAATGCATTAACATTATAAATTGAATCTTTTTTTTTTGTAATTACCTTTTTATCATTTGTATTTATAAATCTTTGTGTATTTTGATTATTTGGATCTTGTGTGTTGTTTGATTTATGTGAAAGGTCAACTTCCAAACAACAATACATTTGCCTTCCACATTTTACACCCATTTTATTTTTTACTTATTTAATCAAAAATATAAATTTAAAATTGTTTTTTAGGTATTATTTAATTCATTTTTTCAAAATATTCTTATTTAATTAATTTTAAAATAAATGTTTTATCATTATATAAAAAAATATAAAAGAAAAAAAATATAATTTATAATTATATAAAAATTTAAATCTAAAAATACAAAAATGGTAGAAAAAATATCAGGAGTAATAATAGGGAAAAAATTAGATGAAATGAATCAATTTTTAAAAGTAATGACAGAAAAAATAAAACAAGGTACTTTCAATAATAAAATATATATATATAGATATTGATAAAAGATTTCCTCCAGACTCAAAAGATTATTACATTTATACTAGATTTGAAGAAAAAAATCACGAATTTAAAATATTTATTTGTTTACCATCTAATTCCAAATTTAATTCTAGACAACAAGAAATTTATTATTTAATTACAATTAATGAAGAATTTCCTCAAAAACCTCCTTTTGTTCAATGTTTAACAGATGTAAAAATAAATTTTATTTATATGTAATTATATTATTTTTTTTAGTTTAATTACCCTTCTTTATATGATTGTAGAAATTTTTTAAAGTTAATTTTTCCTAAATGGAAATCTGATAATAATATTTGTGATATAATTGAACAATTTCCTCATATTATTGATTTAATTGATGAAGAATATAAAAATGAATTATATTCAATTAATGGTGATTATTCTTTAAATTCTAAAATTTATAATATAAATGATTTTTTTGGTAATTTAGATAATAAATTATTTAAAATAAAAGAAATAACATTTTCAAAAAAAAATGAAATGGAATTAAATGAAAAATATCTTATAATAACAGATTCAAATTTAATTATTTGTAGTCCAATAAGTGAGAAAAATAAATCTAGAGTACAAATTAATTTTTATTCTTTATTAAATTATATTCAAAATATAATTGATTTTTATACTGATAATAAAAATAAAGAACAATTAACATGTTTTGAATTAACTTGGGAAAAAAATTCTCCTTCAAAATTTACTAATTCAATTTGTACTGAGCCAGACGAAAGAAGAGAAATAATGGATTTATTATTTACTAGAAAAATAAGATTAATTAGTAAATTTAAATATTTTTATTCTGAACAAATTAGTGATATTCAAGATTTAATAAAAATTAGTGAAATTAAAGAAAAAATTTTTTCTAAGTTTAATGATGATATTACTTTTCATTCTTTAAGTTTTATTTATCAAAAAATTATTGAATTATATTCAATGAAAAATGATGAAAGTTTTCAACCATATATGAAAAAATTAAAAGAGCTAATAATTAATTTTGATAATAAACAAAAAGAAAAAAAATAAGAAAAATTTAAATAAATATATTCAATTTTTTTTATTTATAATTAATTAATATTAAAATAGTATATAAAAATATCAATTCAAAAAATTGGAAAATAATTTAAATATTGATAGAAAAATTTTCTTTTAAAAGATAAAAATTAATTTATAATTGTTTTAAAATTATTCTATTATTAAAATAAAATAATCTAATTTTTTTCATATATAAAACAATAAAAAAAACAAAAATTAATTATTTTATTTTTTTGATTTTAATTTTAGTTTTTTTTTTTCATTAACAAATTAACATATATCTCACTAATTTTAATAGTAATTTGATTTTAATATTATTATTAAAAATTTTTTTATATTTGATTATGAACAATTTAAATCTAATATAATCATTTAATTTTCAATATATTAATTTATTTTCATTTAAAAAGATAAATATTTTAAAAACATCATATTATTTTACTCAATATTTATTTAAAATTTTATAATATTTTTCAAAACCAAAATAATAATATTACATAAAAAAAAACAATTAAGAAAAAATACCCAAAAAAAAAAAAAAACAATTTAAAAACCAAAATTTTCCCTTAAACCTAACCATAATTAACCCAAAAATAAAAAATTAAGGTAAAATTCCTTGAACATAATATTGAAATTTATCATACCATTTAGTTCTCCAATTATCAAGTGACAATGAAATTAAATAATCAACATGTTTCATATAATCTCTAATTTTCATATTATCTTTAGGGAAAAATCTTTTTTTTAATTCATTAATACAATCTTGTCCTCTTTCAAAACAAGGTAAATTATTACCATGACCACAAAACATCATTTCAACTAAAATTAAAATTCTTTCAGAATGTTTAACTAAAGAAATAAAACCTTTCCATAATAATTTTCTAAACTCATCAAAATTTTTATTATTAATTCCTCCAAAAACTTCAACTAAATCATTAGTTAATTTAAAAGGAGCTTTTTCAAATTTTAATCCTTTCCCAGGAGCATTACTTAACATAAAACCAAAATCAATATGAATTAAAAATCCTTCATTATCAATCATAATATTTGCATTATGTCTATCTTTAATTTGTAAAAAATAACATAATAAAGAATAACCTGCAAGACTTCTAATATAATTTTTAATTGCATTTTTATATCTTTTTGAATTTATTGGACCAAAATAATTTATATAAAAATCTTTTAATGACATTGAATTTGTTTTTCTTTTTAATTGATCAATTGATATTGAATTTGGTATTACTTCAATAATTCCTGCATTTTTACCAGTTGCTATTATTTCATATGGTTTTAAGTAACATTTTACTTTTTCTATTTTAAATATTTGAACAAATTCATTTATTAATTGTGATGCAAATTGTTCTTGTCTTAAATCTTCACCACTTTTTATTATTATATTAAATATTTTATATGATGTTAATTTATTAAATAGTGAATTTTGTTTTAAACGATTTGTTTGTTCTTCTCTTGTTTCACCAAATATATTTTTTGAATTTTCATTTATTTCTGATACTATTTTTGATATACCATTTTCATTTTCGTTTATTTCATTATTTTCATTATTGGAATTTTCATTGTTTTTTTCATTATTTGAATTTTTGTTAATTTTATTATTTTCATTATTGACATTTTTATTTGTTTCTATTTCATTATTTTCATTTGAGGAACTTTTATTTTCTGATTCTTCTGTTTTTATTGTTTGATTTACTGAACGATCTGATTCTGTTAAGGAACAATTATATGGTAAAGGTACAATTTTTGGAAAAAAAGGAAATTTTGATTTTTTTATTATTTCTTCTTCTAATTTTTGATATTTTGAATTTTTCAAATATTTAAATATTGAATTATTATTATTTTCATTTTCTGATAATTTTATATATGATGCATCTGTTTCATCTAAGTTTTTATTATTTAATTTTGTTAAATTTTTATATTTTGATTTTGAATTTTCCTTTCTTACAGTTTTTGAAAAATTTGATTTTGAATTTTTTATTTTTGCTAATTTTTCTCTTTTATTTATTAATTCATAATCTTTTTTTAAAAAATTTTTAATAGTAATTGGTTTAGAAAATTTAACTTCATTTTCATAAAGATAAATTAACTTATTTTTTAATAAAGGATTTTTTTCTTTTTTAATTTTATTTTCATTATCCATTTTATCATCACTAAATTTTCTTCTTCTAGGAAAATTATATTTTAAAATATTTTTAAAACCTTTATTTTTAATATCAGAGTCACTTAATCTTCTTATTCCTTTTCTAATAGGAATATTATTTAAATTTAAATTTTCAAGATAATAATTGATTTCATCTAATCTAAAACATTCAAGTGTAATCATATATGGTGCCCTAGTTTTAGTAGTAAAAATATGACATTCTGAAATTGGAATTGAACCAATTACATAATTTCTCATTGAATAATTTGTAAAAGGAATATAAACATTTGAAGGTAATATTTTATTAATTTTCTTTAATTCATTTAATAATACTTTTTTTCTATTATTATTTCCTGTATTAAGTAATATTTCACATATATTACATAAATGGTCAAAAAAATTTGTATTTGAAAGAAATGATGTTAAATTAATGTCATCTGGTGATATTTGTTTTGTATATTGTAAATTAATATTTTTTTCATCATTTGTTACATATTCATAATTTTGAAACAAATTTAAATATATTTCATTTGGTTCAATTGTTATTTGATTAAAATTATCATAATTTAAATTATTTGGTATTTCAATTTTTTCAATATTTTTATCATCTAAATTATATTTTTTAGCTTCTTTAATATATTGTTCATTACTATAAATATCAATTTTATAATGAAATTTATTTTTGGCAACAATAAAATTTTTAATAAATTCATTATCTTCATCTTTAATTTCTTTTCTAAAATAATCTCTTTGTAAATTATTATTTTTAAAATAATCAATATATTCACTTGAACCATTTAAATAAAAATTTTCAATGCAATTACTATCAAAATCACTTTTAAAAACAGTTTGAATAATATGAATAGCATCATCAATTTTTTGATTTATTTGATTATCAGTTCCAATTGAACTTTTTAAAAACCAAATAACTCTATGAGCAAAAGAAAAAGAAGAATAACAAGATTTACATAAAAAAGAAAAAAAACTTTGTACAATATCATTATCTCCAAAAAGTAAAAATGAACATAATTGTGGTATATAAAATTCTAAATCTGTTCTTATTTGTTTTTTATTTAATAAATTTGGATTTAATCTTATATTTTCTAATTCTTTTATTACGTTTTTATGTGCCCAAAGTAATGTTATTATTTCAAATGGATCGTTTAATTGTTCTTTTTTTTGTATTCCTTTTGATAAATATTTTCTCCATTTTTGTATATAGTATAATTTGCTTTTTTTCTATATTTTTTTTTATTAAGAAATATTTTTTTACATTTTTTGATTTGAAACATTTTTGAATTTTTATTTTGAATGATTGAATACCTATTTTTAATGTTTATTATTTTAGATTTATTTTTACAAGTTTTATTTTTTATTTCTTCTGTTGGGATGCTCATTTTTTTTTATGGAGCTTTATTTATTATATTTGAAATTTTTAAAATTTATTTTATTTTATTAATTATATTTAATTACTTATTTTTAATATATAAATATTTTGAAAAAAATGTTTTCTAGAACAATTATTTTCTATATAAGAAAATTTAAAATAAAATGATAAATAAAAAAAGAATTCTAGTAAATAATGAGAATTTTAAAAAAAAGAAATTTATTACAAAGTATATATGATCCTCAAAATAAGTCAAATTATTTAAGTAATACTTTGTTTAAGAAAAAGATGAAAAATTCAAATGAAAAAGAAAATTATTTTAATCCAATAATATATAAAAAAAATAATTTATCAAATTTAGATGAAAATATTGATATGAAGCCTGTAAATAATGAAACAAATTTTAGAAATTATATAATTAATGAAAAAAGAGACAAAACTGAGCTTTATAATAAAATAAATGAAATTTTAATAACAAATGCTTTAAAAAGTGAAGAGACATTATCTTATTTATTTAAAGAATTTAATCCTAGAAAAATTGAATATTTAGAAGATAAATCAAGAATGCAAATTGATTTAGAATAAAAAACAAATTTTTGGTATATATTTTTTGTATAAATAAGTATAGTAATTTAATTATTTAATATTTTCTTTTAAAATTATTTCTTTTGATTTATTTTATTTTTCCATTACATTTATTTTTATTTATTTAATAATTAATTTATTATTTTATTGAATGAAAAAAAATTATAATTAATTTTTACTCTACAAACTCATAACTTTATTTATTAAAGAAAAAAAATTCTCTTGCATTTAATACAGTTTCATAGGGATTTGGTGGCATGATATTACAATTTTTATTAAATTCTCTTTTTTCATTTTTAAAAAATTTAATTTTTATTTTTTCAAAATCATCAATGTTACTTTTTTGAGGAGAAAACAAAGTTTTTTTATTTATATTATTATTATTAAAAATCATTTTATTATTACTATTACTATTAAAATTATTATATCTATTATAAATAGGTGATAAAAAATCATTATTACTTTTTTGATATTTAGTTTCAGTTTTCTTATTATTAGTATAATGTCTAGGAATATTATAAATATTATTATTTCCTTCTTCTAAAACTTTTTGTCTTGGAGAAATATTATAAAAATCATCTGTATTAATTTTAAAATAATTACTTTTAAAATTATTGGAATTATTATTACTAGTATTATTATTTGAATTAAAAAAATGATTTGTACTTGGATAATGTATTAATTCTTTTTCAATTAAAGGTGAAAAAAATTTCTTTGTGGATGAATTTTTTAATATATTAACATATGACTGTCTTTGACTTTCATTTTTTCTTGAATATGATGTTAAATTTTCACTATTATCAAAGTCAATTGATGATATTTTCTTTTGTTTTTTTATATTTGTTGATAATTTATTCAGTTTATCTTGAAAAATTAATTTTTCAAAATTATCTAATATTAAATTATTTTGAATATTATTTGTAAATTTATCAATATCTTCATAATATTGTGTTCCTTCATCAAGCATAATTTTTTTATTTTTTTCTTTTAATTGTTGGAAAATTTTATTAGTTGGATTTCTTGTTGTATTTGAATTAATATTTATATTTATGTCTGATATTTTTTTATATACAGGTTTTTCAATTATTGTTTGTGTTTCAGAATTCTTTTTTGATATATTTTTATTGTTTAAATTATCTTTTATATTATTTTCTTTTTTAATATTATTATTATTATTTACATTTTTTATATCATTATTATTATCATTATTTTTATTATAATAAAAATCATTATTGATATTATTGTCTGTATTTAATATGGTATTATTTGATTGTATATTACTATTATTTTGATTGGTATTATTTTTATTAAAAAAATTACTATTATTTGTATTATCATCTTCACTTAATATATAATCATTAGAATATGTTAAATCATCATTTTGAGTATTTGTTTTTGATTCATTACTTTTTGTTTCAATATTTCTTATTGGTTTAATATTATTTCTATTATTTAAAGAAATATTATTTGGTATTGGGATTTTATTAATTTCTTCTTTATTATTTTTATTTATTTCTAATGATTTTCCATTAACTATATTATCATTACTTAATTGACAATTTTGATTTAAATTATTTTGATAATTATAATTTTCTAAATTTTGATTATTATTTTGTATATTATTTTTATCATCACTAAATGATTGATAATATTTTATTATTTTTTCTATATCACTATTTATTTTTTTATTGTCTAAAATATTTTTATTATTAAAATGTTCATTATTTTCTAAATTTTTACTAATATCATTTTTTGAATCATTATTTTTTATATTATTATCTATATTTTTATTTTTGATTTGATTATAATGAGAATCATATTTATTATCTTCTAAAATTTTCTTATTAATTAGTTGATTATTTTCCAAAATATTATTTTTATTAAATTTATCTATATTTTTATTGTTATTAAATTCTTCATAAATTTCTAAATTATTTTTATTATTAAATTCATTGTTATCTATATTTTTTTTATTATTAAATTGTTCTTTATTTTCTAAATGATTTTTATTATTAAATTCATAATTTTCAATATTTTTTTTATCATTAAATTTTTCTTTATTTTCTAAATTATTATTTTTATTGCAATTTTCATTTTTTTCTAAATTATTTTTATTATAATTTCCATTTATGTCTAAATTATTTTTATTATTAAATTCATTATTTTGTATATTATTTTTATTATTAAATTCATTATTTTGTATATTATTTTTATTATTAAATTCATTATTTTGTATATTATTTTTATTATTAAATTCATTATTTTGTATTTTATTTTTATTATTAAATTCATTATTTTGTATTTTATTTTTATTATTACTTTCTTTATTTTGTATTTTATTTTTATTTTTATTTATAATATTTGAATTAATATCTTTGTATTTTTGATAATAATTATTATTTTCATCAGCATTTGGTGTCAATTGATTTGAAGTTAATTTTATATCAATTGAACCATTTGATTCATTATTTTGGTTCAAATTTTTGTTCTTTTCTTCTTTTTGTTTTGATAAGAATATTATTTTCTCATTATTTAATTTTTTTTTTTCTTCTTCTTCCTTTTCATTTTCTTTTTTTATCTCTTCTTTTATTTCTAAATCTCTTTGTTTATTTGATTCCATTTGTAAGATTAATTCTTTTTTTTTAATTTCTTCTTCAATTCTTCTTTTATTTTCATTATCAATTAATCTTCTATTTTCATCTTCTATTTTTTTCCTTTTTTCATTTTCATTTATTATTCTTTTTTCATCCCCAATTTTTTGTTTCTTCATTTCTTCTTCTTCTTTTTTCCTTTTTTCTTCATTATTAATTAATTTATTTACTTCTTTATCTTTCTTATTATTTATTATTATATTATTATTTTTAATCATTTTATCTACATTATTACTATTAATAAATTTTTTATTTTCTTTATAATTATTTTGAATTTGAGATGCATAATCATTAACATCTATTTGATTTAAATTATTTTTATTAATAATTAATTTCTCTTTTTTATTTATTTCTTCATTTTGAGATTTTAAAGTATTATTTTTTATACTACCATTTAAATTATTCATACTTGCCTCATTATTTTTATTTTTATTATTAGTATTATAATTATTTAAATTATAATTTATTTCAGATTTTATTTTTTCATTTTCTTTATTTTGTAATAAATGATTTAATTTTAATTTTTCACTTATTCTTTTCTCTTCATTTCTTTCTCTATTATTATAATTATTAAAATTTGAATTTTGATTTTCATCATCAATTTTATAATTATTTTCTGAATAATTATAATTAGTATATTCCAAATTATTGTTTATTAACTTTGGAATATTATCTTTTGATGAATCATTATTTGCTAAAGTGTTATATTTGCCAAATAAAATTTCTTTTTCATTCGAAGAATTATCAATATTAGTGTAATCACTATTTCTTCCTAAATTAATATTATTTGAAGAATTATTTCCTTTATAATAATCACTTAATCTACTTTGTTGTTGTTTAACAAAATCATAATCATTTGAATTACTTCCTTCACATTCATATAAATTTGATTTTTTATGTATAATATTATTATATGAATGATTATATTTTAAATCTCTACTTTCTTTATTAGTCTTATTTAAATTTTGCTCAAATGAATTTGAATAATTTTTTTTATTGTTATAATTATTATCAAAACCATTTAAATAATTTTGTGAATTATTTAAATCATTAATTGAAAGCGAACGCCCATTTGGAAAAGATAAATTACCTTCATTTTGATTTAAAATATTATATTTATAAGATAAAGATATATCATTTTTACTTTTATCATCAATAATTTTACTATAATTTTTATTTATTGTACTTTGACTAATATTATCAAAAAATTTATTTGAATTATTATAATCTGATGAATTCTTATTATTATCAAATGAAAATTTTTTATTTTTATTAGATGAATTTATATTATTTCCTTTATCAGAATATGAATAATTAATTTCTTTTGAAGGTTGAATAAATTCAATATTAATATCATTATAATCATTTATTTCTTTATCATCATTTATTTTTTTATCATTATTAGAAAAATGAAAAGGACTTTCTGAATTTGTATTATATCTTGTATTATTAAAACTTTGAATATTATTTTGATTATTATTATTATTAGTTTCGTTATTATTTTTTCTTGATGAAGAATTACTTATTATATCCATTTGAAGACCTAAATATTGTTTTTTATCTGTATTTAAAAGTGAATTAATTGAATTTGTTCTTTTTGAATTTTCTTTATTTAATGAATTAATAAAGTTTTCATTTATATTTTTATTAAATTTTACTGAATTACTTTTTTTATGATTATTTAATAAATTTGAATTTAATTGATTATCGTTAAAAAATAATGTATTATTATTTTTCAAACTTTTATTAACATTTGAATTATTATTATTATACTTATTTTTAAGATTACTTTTTAAATTATTATTTGGTATTTTATTTTTTTTATTTGAACTATTTAAATTTTTAGTATTATAAATTTTAGAATATGTATTATTTAATTCATTTTCTTCTTTAATTTTTTTTTTAGATTTATTAAATTTACTTGGCGAAGCACTATGATTAAATATTTTATTATAATCTAATTTTTTTCTATTTATATCATTTAAATCTGTTTTTATTTTATTTATATCTTTTTCTATATTTTCAAATCTTTTATGAATTGTATTTTCTTCTCCATTTAATATCTTTGCTTTAATCATAATTTTTAGAATATCTAAATTTAATTCTTCATTAATTATTATAAAAATATTTTCTTCCAATAAAATCCAAGCTTCACCATCAAAATATCTTATATATTCATAAATAATATTATTAGAATTTATATCAAAAAAATCTTTATCATTATTATTTTCTTCATTATTAATTTCATATTTTTTTTGTTTTTCATAAAGAAAATATTCAAAATTTTTTTTAAGTTCTTCATATGATATTATATTTAAATTTATA
>JAEEGK010005561.1_pt1 | contig 30460 bp, 29 predicted proteins | sample 8958771 | NCBI WGS metagenome assembly JAEEGK01 (sample SAMN16246547, study PRJNA631951) | gut metagenome | biome: gut microbiome; feature: rumen; material: SC-attached | host: Bos | place: Iran: Karaj | collected 2018-10 | reverse complement strand
CATATTTAAGAATGAAAGGAAACTAATTATGGAAATCAAAAACGAAAAGCAAATGGTCGTTACCGATAACGAAGGTAAAGAACACTTAATGCAAATCCTTTTCACCTATGAAAACGAAGAAAGAAATACATCATATGTTTTCTTCTATGATACCGAAGATAAAGACGAAGAAGTTATCGTCATGCGCTACACAGATGATGGTGATTTAAGCCCAATTGAAGATGACGAAGAATACGAAGAAGTGGAAGAAGTTTTCAATGCTTGGCAAGACGATCCAAAAATCCAAGAATTGAAGCAATCCGATAAATAAAATAAAAACATAGCATTATTTATGCGATATTGATATAATATCGCTTGCAGAAATGAGGTAATTTACATGGCAGACAAACAAAAACTTACCAAAGCTGGTTATAAAAAATTACAAGATGAATTAAAGTATTTAGTCGATGAAGCTCGTGAAGAAGTTAAGAGACAATTAGCTGAAGCTCGTGCTCAAGGTGACTTATCCGAAAACGCTGACTACGACGCTGCAAGAGGCAAACAAGCCGAAGTCGAAGGCCGTATTAAAGAAATTGAAAACATTTTAGCGAATGCTGAAATTATTGAAGAAGGCAAAACAAATTCTAAAAGAGTCGGTTTAGGTTCTACTGTGACAATCCGTTTCTTAGAAAACAATAAAGAAGCTTCATACATGATTGTTGGTACAGTTGAATCTGACCCAGTCAACGGCAAGATTTCTAACTCCTGCCCATTAGGTGAAGCCTTAACCGGTAAGAGTGCTGGCGACATCATTGAAGTCAAAGCCATTAAGACTTACAAGGTTGAAATCTTAAAAATTGAAGTAAAATAACACAAATTTTCAAAAATTTAGGAAAAATTTCAATTTGACCTCCTACTTATTAATAGAGGAGGTTTTTTTATTTATGTTAAAAATTCTTATTGGTGTGACGATTGTTGCTTTCATTTTAATCATTGGTTTTTTAGTCATTGATCCAGACTTAAATCCAGCGACATCCGCGAACAGCAACAATATCACCGAAGTTAGTAACCAAAACGGTAGTAAGTACACAATTGAAGGTGAAGTTTACAAAGCTGGAACATACGTTCTAAGCGATGGAATTACCATGCATGACTTATTAGAAGCCGCAGGTGGAACAACCGCTAACGCAGACGATTTAGCGTACTTTGATAATGCCAAGCTAAAAGCTGGGACAACTTATTACATCGCAAGTAAGTTTGATGAAACTGATATTTGCTCTAAAAGTGAAATTGGCAAAGTCAATATCAATGAAGATGATGCTCAGACCCTAATGACGGTCAACGGCATTACGACATCAATTGCTACTTCAATTGTATCTTATCGAAGTGAAAATGGTATTTATAATACCATCGAGGATCTTTTGAACGTCTATGGTATTGGTAACGCTACTTATCATAAGGTTCGTAATTACGTCGTCTTACATAAGTGATTATTTTTCTATTTTTCATTGGTTTTTATTTAGGCAATGTTCTTACTAAATCACTAATCATTCTTTTAATAGTAGTCGCCTTATTTCTTCTATTTGTTTTTAAAAGGTTTAAGTTTATTCCTTTATTGATTTCTTTAGGAGGAGTAGTTCTAGGCTTTGGCCTATCTTTTGTGCATATTTCTTATAACAAGACCACATATTCAGGATTTGTTTATACCGCAAAAGAAAACTATTTCCTCCTAAACAGTGGAGGCGAAAGACTCTATGTTTATAGTAAAGGTCACGCCTATGATTTAGGCGATTACCTTTCTATTGAAGGTAAAAAGGAAGAATTAGACTTTGCAGCATTAGAGTCTGGCTTTGATTTTAAAGAGTATCTTAATAACAAAGGTGTCTTTCATGCATTAAACGCAAGAAAGATTAATGTGAAATGGCATAACTTTGTAAGAATTAACGAGGCAAGAAACAAAGCACTTAGTCATTTTACTAGCGAAGAACGCGCAATAGTGGGATCAATACTTTTTTCTGATGGAGAAGAAAGCGTCACGAGTGATAGAATTGCTAATCTGCATTTATCTAGGTTTCTATCCGCGAGTGGTCTTTACGTGGGCTTATTTGCTTTAATGCTTAATTATTTGCTTGGTCTATTCTTGAAGGATAAACATGCAGAACTAATAACCATCGCGCTTTTAGCCATTTATATGGTTTTTACGATACCTAAATTTAGTGTGATACGTGTAGTTTTCATTTTGCTTTTTAAGTGGATTAATAAACACCCGCTTAAAAGGAAGTTCACCTATTTAGAAGTCATCTCTTTTGCGGGCATCTTATGCTTACTTTTTGACCACTTTTTAGCGTATCAAGATAGCTTCATTCTAGGTTTCTTTATTCCTATTATTTCCTATTTAATTAAGGATATATATAACGATAATAAATATCAGGCTTATTTCTTTAAAGCTTTCACAATATACTTATTCTTTATCCCTTTTGAGATTGCTTATTACCATAAAATGGTAATTTTCTCTTTTCCTTTACAGCTAATAAGTACCCCGTTGTTCTTATTAATTGGTGTTACTTCTTTATTATGTTTCTTTAGGATTCCAATCTACGCTTTTGATCGATTATTTATCTTTTTATTAAGAGGATATATCACGGGAATTAAGAGTTTATCATTTGGACCTTATATTCCTGAACTCCCACAGGTTTTGCTGTTAGTTTATTATTTCTTATATATTGTTTATTTATATTATTTATCTATTGGCTTTATTCCAATTGAAAGAGGATTATCTATTGGATTAGTGAGTATTGTTTTGCTTTACGCTATTCCAATAAATAATAGGTTAACAAACGAAGTATCTTTTGTTAATGTTGGTCAGGGCGATTGCACATTTATTAGAGAACATAATAGAGTCACTTTAATTGATACTGGTGGTTTAGCTTATACTGATTTCGCTAATAACAATTTGATTCCATTTTTAAGAAAGAACCGTATTTATAAAATCGATAGTGTTTTTATTACTCATTATGACTATGACCATTATGGGGCTTTAGAAAACCTTAGAAAGCAGTTTCGTATTGAACATATTTATGACTATTATTCTTCTTTCCCCATCAGTGTTGGTAATCTCACATTCAATAACTACAATACCTATGGCGTAACGAGTAACGAAGAAAACGATCGCTCTTTAGTTTTGTCTTTTAATATTCTAAATAAGGACTTTGTCATTATGGGCGACGCTCCTAGTTGGGTAGAAAAGAAGATAATCAAAGATTATGAATCTATTCCTTGTGACATTTTAAAAGTGGGTCATCATGGTTCAGACACATCATCTTGTGAAGAGTTTATTACTTATATGAACCCAAAAACTGCGATTGTTTCATGTGGAAAGAACAACAAATTTGGTCATCCTTCAAAAAGTGTTGTTGAGACATTAAATAGACACAACATCAAAATCAGAAGAACAGATTTAGAAGGAACAATAACTTATAAAGCATCATCATTTTAAGGGAGGTTTTCATATGTCTAAAAAAGCAAAATTAATTAGAGGTAGATTCTATTCGATCTACACAACGGGTGGATCTCATCCTTCATTGATTTTCAAAATAAATAGAAGAAAAAACAAATATGTTGTTATAGTATTCGATTCTTCTGATGGAAGGCATAGGACAAAACTAGTTCACCCAATAAGCGAGAAGATTAAGGAATCTTATGTTCAAAATAGACCGTTACTGACCACTAAAAAGGACTTTGGAAATCACGAATTACAGGGTATAGCAATTAATAAAGAAGATAAGCCAAGAATAAAGATAGTAAAAAGTAGAAATCCGAGAATATCTAAGAAGTATCGCGAATATGTAGAGCGGAAAAGAAACAAATAAAAAGTCCGTTGCGCCTTTTAACAGCGGATTAACGGACTAAACTCATTAAACATTATTTTTCTTATATTTGTCAATAATGTGTAGTTACAAAATATAAAATATTTTATAATGATTTCATGATTTATCTTATCAGTGGCAAACAAAACATTCGTTTAAAGAGCCAAATGAAAAGCATCGTTAAGAAGTCTTTAAAAGAGATGGATGCGATGAATTTCGTGAAGTTTGATGCTTCTTTGACCCCAATACAAGAAATCGTTAGCGAGGCTAACTACATGCCTTTAGGCTACGACTCAAAAGCGGTCATCGTTGATTCTCCATATTTCTTATTAAAAGAAAAAAGTAGAAACAAAATTGAAAGCGAACAAGATTACGAATCATTGAAGAATTATTTAGCTAACCCTAATCCAGATTGTGATTTGATTTTTTTAGTAAACACTAGTGATAGTGATCTCGATAAAAAGAATGAAATGAATCAATTAATTGAAAAGAATGGCCAAGTAGTGGTCCTTACTGAACCAAAACAAGAGCAGTGGAATGATGTTGTGAAACATTACTTCTCTGAAAAGTGGCCAGATACCGTTATTGATAGTGATGCAGTAGCCGAACTTGCTAGAAGAACAGAAGGTGACTACGCTTCATTGTTTAATAATGGTAGCAAGCTAGCGCTATACACTAATCACATCACTTTTGGTGATGTCACGATGATGGTGACACGTCCTTTAGAGGAAAATGCTTTCATGCTCTTTAACTATTTAGTGGATGAAAGAAACATGGATGCGGTCGCTTTATTCCGTGACCTTAAGAGCAGCAACGTTGAACCAGTGACTCTTATTAGTATGATTGCTAATCAATTTAGATTATTAAATAGAGTTTCCTATTTAGCGAGACACAGTTATGGACCAGATGATATCGCTAAAGAATTAAGTATTAATCCAATTAGAGCGAAGATTCTTAGAAAGAATAGTTTTGTGATCTCTGGTAAACGTATATTACAAACTTTAGAAGATTTATATCAGTTAGACTGGCAAATTAAAAGCGGTCTTGTGGACCGCTATTACAGCTTTGAACTGTTTCTAATTAATTTTAAAAGAAAATAATTAATTATCTGAGTGCGTTGACTAAGCGAGAAAGTTCGCCTTTTTGTCTTGCAGCAGTATTCTTGTGTTGAATACCATCACTCACGGATTTATCAATTAAACGGAAAGCCGCATTCAATAATTCTTCGGCCTTAGCTAAATCTTTCGCTTCAACGGCTAATTTGACTTTCTTAATGGAAGTACGGATAGCGCTTTTGGCAGATGCATTTCTTTGACGAGCTTTTTCGTTGGTTTTGATACGTTTGATTTGTGATTTTATGTTAGCCATAAAGTTACCTCTTTTCTAGTGCCGAGTGTAATCTTAACAAAATTCGGCAAATAATGCAATTATTTATTTCTTTTCTTTTAAGATGCGAGCGATTTCTTCTACGAAATCGTTAACGCAGGTGAGCTTACCATATTGTTCTTCAGGAACTTCAATGTCGAATTCTCTATCAATTTCTTGGACCAATTCAACATAATTCATGGAGTCACCACCTAAGTCATTAATCCAGTGATCTTCATCATCAATCTTGAAGGCTGGTAAGACTAAGATTTTGGAGAATAAGGCTCTTACTTTTGGAAGGACATTTTCTAATGTTTCCTTAGAGAACTTTCTTACTTTGCTAGAAACTTTCTTTTGGTTAATTAATACATACTTATTAGAACCGTTTTCAATTTCTTTCTTAATCGCGAATCTCTTAACTTTCATGTTATTTGCCATAGGCAAACGGTTCTTTGCTAAGTAGATGTTGTCAATCTTTGTGTCGTGAGGAAGTTTGATTTCTTTGACTGTCTTTTCAATTTCCTTAAGTGCTTCTTCATCGGTCTTATCATCGAGTTCTAAGACTAAGACGATATCTTCACGTAAGGCCTTATCTTTATTGATAACACCTAAGACGGATAAGTTATTCACACTTGGTAAATCTTTGAAGTAGATTTCGAGTTCATCTGGGAAGATGTTTTCACCGTTCGCGTTGATGATGACATCTTTCATTCTACCTTTCATGATATAGCCAGTAGCTTCTTTATTAACGATATCACCTGTATGGAAATAACCATTATCTAAAGCGGTTTCTTTTTCCACACCAGCGATGATTTCTCTAATATGAATTGTAGGAGATTTCACTAAGAGTTCATTGTTCTCTTCACTAACTTTATATTCCACACCGTGGAGTGGTTTACCAATATAGCCTAATAATCTTTGTTTCACATCTGGAGAAAGTTCAACAGAAGTAACACCGATTTCAGTCATGCCATAACCATTATATAAAGGATAGCCTAAGCCATTGACCGCTCTTAAGGTTTCATTAGAGAGGTAACCGCCACCAGAGATACAGTATTTGACGTGTTTACCTAAGATGTTGCCTTTAACTTTATCATTAACAATCTTCTTGCTAGCAAAACCAGCTTCTTCAGCGCTCATTTCACCTAAGTTATAAGCCATCATCTTTTCTAAAAGCTTTTGTTTTTCAGGACTTTGCAAGGCAAATTTACGCTTAATGGATAAGGCTAAGGAATCCCAGAATAATGGGACACTATAGACGTGAGTAATACCGACTTTTTGGCAAATTAATAATAAATCGCTTGGGGTATTGCTCTTTGGGAAGACTAATGTTGTGCCATAGAATGTGTACCATAAGAAGACGGCTACGAAACCGAAAATATGGTGGAATGGAATCATGGCTAAGATCTTAATTTTGCCATATTTCTTTGGATACATAATATCCATACTTTCCTTAGGCATATCTAATGAGCAGCATACTTGGTTAACAAAGTTTTCACCGTTGAAAACCATGAGTTTGGCGTCGCCAGTTGTACCACTGGAAGAGAAGATAACTTCATCAGCCCAAGAAGGATTTGTCATACATTCTTTAGCGTTATGTAGGATATTATCCACTCTGACTTTATTAAGTGTATATTCGTGGTTATCATCACTAATAATAGCGATGGCTTTACCTTGGTTAGCTAAGTTAATAACGTTTTCTCTTGGGAGTTTAGCGTCAATGAGCATTGGGACAAAACCTGCCATTAATAAAGCCCAGAAGATTTCACCCCAGGCTGGGGAGTTAGCGACTTTTAAGATGACACGGTTTGTGCCTTCTTTCTTAATCTTATTAGATAAATAAAGAGCGTACTTTCTAACGTTCTCATCCATCTTGCTATACTTATAGCTTTTAATTCTGTTGTTCAAATTAAAAAATTCGGCATAAACTCTCTTTTTGTTTTGTTCCATCATTTGGTGATAGATGTTGCTAAAACGGCGTGAAGTTTTAAGCAAAGCCGAAGCACCCTGAACAAATTGGGTGACCAATTCTTTGTTGATTTTCATAGTAATGTTCCTTTTATTTTAACGTGTAGAACTTAACGTCTACATGATTAGAGTCAATATCGAGGATGGCGTAACTGCCATCATACTTATCCCGGGCATAGCTGATTGCTCCCGGATTTACATATAATATACCATTCTTCTTTTCATTTCTACGAGTATGTGTGTGTCCATGTATGACAATCTTAGCGTTATGTTCATCGATGGTACTTTTGGACACAAATGGTAAATGCTGAATAAAAATGTTCCCGTATGGTGAGGGAATTATTAAAAAATTCGGAAAGTCATAGTAGTGGTCACAGTTACCTCTTACCGATATAAAAGGCTTAATGCTCCATTCATCCTGCTCGCTATCCCCAGCGTGTAAATATAAATCCATATTTGGATACATAGCCGCTAAGCGATCTAAAGAAGCATAATCACTATGCGAATCACTCACTAACAAAATTTTCATGTTCATATAGTAGCAAATAATAGTCCATTTTTGTATAATATTTCCATATGGAAAAGAAAGACATTAATCTCTTATTTATGGGTACTCCCTCCATCAGTGCGGATGTCTTTGAAGCATTGATACTTGATGGCTATCACTTTGTGGGCCTTGTTTGTCAACCAGATCATCCTGTTGGTCGTAAAGGCATTATTGAAAAAGTTCCTACTAAAATAGTGGCCGAGAAATATAACATCCCAGTCTTTCAACCTGTGAAGATTCGTGATGACTATTCATTCATGAATAATCTTAAAGTGGATCTTGTTATCACTCTTGCCTATGGCCAAATCGTTCCTCAAGGATTCTTAGATATTCCTCCTATGGGCTGCTTAAACCTTCACGGTTCTTTGCTTCCTAAATTAAGAGGGGCTTCTCCAATTCAAACCGCTTTGATTCAAAATGAAAAAGTCACCGGTGTGACTCTCATGGAAATGGTTAAAGCGATGGACGCTGGAAGAATGTATGGCAAGAAAGAAGTTGTTATCACCGATGATGATAACTCTACTTCCTTATTTAATAAGATAAGAGATGCCGCGAAAGAATTAGCGATTGAACTATTACCTTTATATATAAATGGTGAACTTAAAGGCGAAGAACAAAACGAAAACGAAGTAACTTTCTGCTCTTTAATTAAACCAGAACAAGAAAAACTCGATCTCAATATGTCCCTAAAGGAAATATATGGTTGGATTAGAGGTTTAAGTGATGAGCCAGGTGCTTATCTATATTTAAATAATCAAAAGATTAAAATCTTTAAAGCCAATATGGCTAATGATTTAGTCACCGCTCCAGTGGGCACGATTGTCCAAGCGGATAAACGCGCCTTACTAGTGCAACTTAAAGATGGCCAATTAGCCATTCTAGAACTACAAAAAGAAGGCAAGAAGAGAATGGACTACCGTTCCTTTATTAACGGTAATCAGAACCTTTTAGGCGCGAAATTTGACTAATGGAGAAATACTTAACCCTTAGCGTACACCAACTAGTGGACTTCTTATTAAGAACAGGCGATATTGATAATCGCGTTTTTAATCGTTCCTCGATGACTGAGGGTAGCCGTCTTCATAGTGTCTATCAATCAAAGCAATCCTCAAATTACATGTCTGAGTTCCCTTTAAAGATGTCTTTTAACATCGATGAAGTGAACATCGTTTTAGAAGGACGAGCGGATGGCATTATCAAAAGAAGTGAAACCGAATATGTCATTGATGAAATCAAGACAACCGTGGAAGATCTTAAAACATTTCATGACGATAATCTTGAATGGCATCTAGGTCAGGCTAAGTGCTACGCCTATATGTTCGCTAAGCTCACTAACCTAGAATATATCGGTATTAAGTTAACTTACATTAGACAAGGAAAAGAAAAAGAACAACTCATTGATTCTTATCATTTTAATGTCCTTGAATTAGAGCAATTTGTCGTTAAACTTCTTAATGAATATCTTGCTTTCTATAATATCGTTTTTAACAATAATAAAAAGAGAGATGAGAGCATTGAAAAGCTCAAATTCCCATTTAAAAATTACCGTAAGGGACAAAGAGAACTCGCTAAATATGCTTACGCGATTACTAAGAAGCGTGGACGCTTATTCGTCGAGGCACCAACTGGTATTGGTAAAACAATGTCGACCTTATTCCCATTTATCAAAGCCATCAAGGATGATGAGAATAGTAAGATTTTCTATTTAACCGCGAAAACTAGTGGTAAAGAAGCCGCTCATAACGCGATTAAGGTCTTAAAAGAAAGTGGCTTATCACTTAGTGATATTGTTATTACCGCGAAAGATAAAGTATGTTTCTGTAAAGGTTCAGCCTGTAACCCTGAAGAATGCCCTTATACAAAACATTATTATGATAAAATCCAAACGGTTTTAAGGTACTCTTTGTTAACTTATGATGACTTTGATTTAAATCTCATCAACCAAATTGCTTATGAAAATCAAATCTGCCCATTTGAGTTTGAATTAGATTTGTCTTTATTTATGGATGTCATCATTTGTGACTATAACTATTTATTCGATCCAATCTCTTACATGAAGAGATATTTTGATGAAGATACTTCTTCTTATCTCGCGTTAGTGGACGAAGCCCACAATCTCGTGGATAGAAGTAGAGATATGTACAGCGCTTCATTATCCTACAAAAGTTTCTTAGAAGCGCGTAAGTCTATTCGTCATAGTAAACTTCATAAACTCAAACTAGCGATGTCTAAAATGAACAAGATGTTTAAAGAATATCTTGGTGATGAAGGCGACCATGTCTTAGATGATTTCTATGATTACACTTATAAAACAATCTCTTCGTATATCACGACTTTACAAGATGTGAATAAGAACGAAAACAAAGAGATGACAAAGGAGCTATTGAATTTCTACCTTGAAGTCAATCGCTTTAACAAGATGTTAGAATTCTTTAATGACCATTATCTTTGCTATTACCAAATCACTAAAGACGATATAATTCTTCATCTTTCATGTTTAGATGCTTCCTCATTCCTCGCTAGTTCTTTAAAGAATCTTAGAGGTAGTGTCCTTTTCTCTGCGACACTTTCCCCAATTGATTATTACGTTGATATGCTAGGGGGTAAGAAAGATGACGCACAGCTTATTCTTCCTTCGCCATTCCCAATTGATAATCTTAAGATTATAATTGCGCCTAATGTCTCGATTAGATATAAAAATAGGGCGACTTCATATCAAAAAGTTGCCGATTATATTAAGAGCTTTGTATCAAATAAAATTGGTAACTACTTTGTCTTCTTACCAAGCTATGAATATTTAAGCAATCTCATGCCTTATATTGACCTCGAAGGTATTGATGTCTTTGAACAACAAAAGGATATGAGTGATGAAGAAAAAGAAATCTTCTTAACTAACTTCAAACCTAACCCAGAAAAGACCACTTTAGGTTTTGTCATCGTCGGTGGTGCTTTTGGGGAAGGAATTGACTTAGTGAGCGACCGCCTTATAGGCGCAGTTATCGTTGGTATTGGTATGCCAAAGATTAACTTTGTGAGCAATCAAATATCCGCTTATTACGATAAAAAAGAACAATCTGGCTATAATTACGCCTACTTAAACCCAGGCATGAACAAAGTCATGCAAGCCTTAGGTAGAGTGATTAGAAGTGAGACCGATAAAGGGGCAGTTTTATTAATTGATGAAAGATACCTCAATAACGAATATCGTGATTTATTTAAAGCTGAGTGGCGCAAATACGAAGTAGCCTTCCAACCAAAAGAAGTCAGTGATATTTTGCAAGAATTCTTTATTAAATAATTATTTAATGGTAAGATATTGAGCATGAAAAAGAAATTAGACGCTTTAACAAAAGCAAAACTCATCTACAGTGGTGAGTTAATTATCATTGCCATTATCTTTTTAGTGGTGGCTATTTTAAAATTTACTGGAGTTATTCCATATAATTCCACTCGTCATTTGGTCTTTAACTGGATTACCCTTTTTGGTGGTACCTGGGTTATCGTTGATTTCTTCTGGGGCCTTTTATCCAAAAAAAGAAGACCAAAAATCTCCTTGCTTGATAAAGCTTTGCATTTACCAGCAGGCATCTACATGGTGGCTTTTGACTTATATTGCATTATCACAAAGCCAACCGATCCAATGATTTACCGTTTAGGTTTCCCAATTGCTATTTCTTATTTATGCCTTTGCTATATTTTTGAAGGCATTTATCATTTCTATCATCCAATTCCAGGTATCTTAGATGCTATCGTGGAAGTCGATGAAGAAGAAAAAGCAGAAGAGTCTTCTTTAGAAGAACAAGCTGAAAACACTCCAGAGGAGGAAAAGGAAAATGAGGAAAAGTAGTAAAGCTTTAATCGTTTTATCATGTGTTTTTGTGACAATCGCCGCGTTGTTTTTAGGTGGCGAAGCTTTGTTTGTCATGGTTTCATGTAATGCAATTTTTAAACCAGATGCAGATTTTGGTGACGCCTTAGGAAGCATCTTCGTCTTCATCTATTCAATCTTACTTGCTGGTGGGGCGATTGTTTCTTCCATCGTCTCTCTTCCTTTTGAAATCCCACTTTTCAAATTAGTGGGTAAAAAATGGTACAACATTGTTTTATTAGTTGTTTCCATTAGTATTATCGTTACTGCTGTAGTGTTGGTCTTTGTCTTCCCAATGGCAAGCAACATGGTTTCCTCTAATAGCAGTAGTTCATCATCTAGTATTCAATAAATATGGATTTTTCCCAGAAAAAAATCAGGAACTTCTCAATCATTGCTCATATTGATCACGGTAAATCCACTTTAGCGGATCGTATTTTAGAATTGACTGGCGCAGTCGAACTTAGAGAAATGAAAGACCAAATTCTCGACTCTATGGACTTAGAAAGAGAAAGAGGCATCACCATTAAGTTAAACGCTGTGACCTTGTCATATAAAGCCGATGATGGTGAAGAATATATTTTCAACCTTATTGACACTCCCGGACATGTCGACTTCACTTATGAAGTATCGCGTTCCTTAGCCGCTTGCGAAGGTGCGCTTTTAGTGGTGGATGCGACACAAGGTGTGGAAGCACAAACGCTCGCTAACGCCTACCTCGCAGTCGATAACGATTTAGAAATTTTACCAGTTATCAACAAAGTTGATTTACCATCCGCTAACGTTGAAATGGCTAAGCAAGAAATCGAAAAGAAGATTGGCATTCCTTGCGATGAGGCTATTGAAGTCAGTGCTAAAACAGGCTTGCACGTTCACGAATTGTTAGAAGCCATAGTGAAAGGTGTTCCTGCTCCTCATGGCGATTTAAACGCTCCTTTAAAGGCTTTAATCTTTGATAGCTACTATGACCCATATCGTGGTGTCATTGTTTTAGTGAGAATCAAAGATGGCTCTGTTAAAGTCGGTGATAAAATTCGCTTAATGCAAGCAAATAAAGAATATCAAGTTATTGAACTTGGTATCAGAACACCTAAAGAAGTTAAAACTGATGTTTTAGAAGCGGGGCAAGTTGGTTATATTGCCGCGCAGATTAAAGATATTAAAGATGTCCATCCTGGTGACACAGTCACTTCCGTGGATAATCCCGCTAAAGAGGCTTTACCAGGCTATCGTATTATGAACCCAATGGTTTACTGTGGTCTTTACCCAGTCGATAGTGATGATTATCAAGCTTTAAAAGACGCATTAGAAAAGTTAACACTTAACGATGCTTCCTTACAGTTTGTCGCAGAAACAAGCCAAGCCTTAGGCTTTGGCTTTAGATGTGGTTTCTTAGGCTTATTACATATGGATGTCATCCAAGAAAGATTAGAAAGAGAATATAATCTTGATTTAATCTTAACCGCGCCATCCGTTATTTATAAAGTTCATATGACAGATGGTGAAGTTATCAATCTTGATAACCCAAGCAAGCTTCCTGACGCTAGTAAGATCTCATTTATTGAAGAACCATATATTAGAGCCAATATCATGACTCCTAAAGAATATATTGGTCCAATCATGGAATTATGCCGTGAAAGAAGAGGCATTTATGAGAACTTAGATTACTTTGATGACACTCGTATGGTCTTAACCTATGAATTGCCATTAAGTGAAATCGTTTATAACTTCTTTGATAAACTCAAAAGCTACACCAAAGGCTATGCTTCATTTGACTATGATTTCAGCGATTATAAGCGCGCGGATTTAGTGAAACTTGATATTTTACTTAACGGCCAAGTAGTGGACGCTCTCAGCAGTATTATTTATCGTCCAGATGGTTATCATCGTGGCTTAGGTATTATCCGTAAGATTAAAACCGTTATTCCTCGTCAACAATTCGAGATTCCAATCCAAGCCGCCATCGGTGGCAAGGTCATTGCTAGATGCGATGTTAAAGCAGTTAGAAAAGACGTTTTAGCAAAGTGCTATGGTGGTGATATCTCTCGTAAGAAGAAACTTCTCGAAAAGCAAAAAGAAGGCAAGAAGAGAATGAAGAAAGTCGGCTCTGTTGAAGTCCCACAAGAAGCATTCATGAGCATTCTTTCCATTGACGAAGAAGAAGATAACTAGTTTAAAATTAGTAGTTTTTTAGAATAAATTATTTACAATAAAAATCACTTACTGTAAGATAAAGGTATAAAGAGGTACTTTTATATGGCAGGCAATGATTATGCGATGCGTTTTACTGAAGACAAATACGCCACCAAATTAGAAGTTGGTCGCGAACTTAAAGTCTCTTCAGTCGATCCATTTTGGAGTAACATTCTTTCATACCGCTCCAACTTTTATCATTATTTATCAATCAGAACTATTGAAAAGAACATGCTCTTGTTCTGTGGTTGTCCAGCCATCAATAGCTTAGTCAATAATTTAGAAGCCAAACTTCTTAGAGTGAACCGCGAAATCATGATGCTCGCGCCTAACACTAAGCAAACGAAGAATGTTGATTACACCTTTAAAAAAGAGGTGCTCAACATCTTAAATGAATTTGAACAATTACATGTAGGCGATGACTTTATCGATAGCGTCATGCGTAATGAAGTAGTGAGCGCAATTCCAACAAATATGCTCTTAGTGAATTATCCTAACGCTTTAAACTACATTAAGACAGCATACGTCAATAAAATCGATGAAGACTTCCTCGCTGAATTATACGCTAAGATTTTAGGCACAGAAGAATTAGTGACTTTCTATCGCACTAGTGAAGATAGAAATCCTGAAAACCGCGTCTTAATTGACCGTGTTTATACTTCTGCCCCTGTGAATCTTATTGGACCAATGATGAATAGTTTATTCACTTTCATCAATTCTTCCACACTGCCAACATCTTTAAAAGCTATCATTACTTTCTTCTATATTAACTTTGTTAAACCATTTGCTTCTTATTCAGAAGAAATGGCTATCTTAATGGCTAAAGCTGTTTTAGCTCACGAAGCCTATGGAGACACAATTGTCGCTCTTCCACTTGAAAAGCTTTTACTCTTACCAAAAGAAGAAGCGGCTCGTATTTACGTAGAAGTCCAAAAGACAGCTGATGTCACATACTTCGTTGATTACGCTTTCAAATACTTAAGCAAATACTGCGATACATTCTTAGATGATATTGCTGATGCAAAAGTTTCTGAAATGCGCGCAGACTTCTATCAAGTTGATGAAGATAAACCAATCCAAGAAGTCGAAATTCCAGAACCAACTAGAGTGGAAACGGTGGATCTCTTCGCTGAAGAGCAAAAAGAAGAACCAGTCGAGCAACCAGCTCCTCAACCAGCACCTGCTCCAGTTCAACAAGTCGAAAAGCAAGAAGAACCACGTGAAGTGGTGATGCCAGAAGCCCCAAAGAAAAAGACAGTGAAAGTGACTTATGTCCAAGAAGAACTTGCTGTCGCTTATATCCCAGTGGCCTTAGATGAAAAACAAGCTGTTCTTTTAGAACAAGATCTCTTAGAAAGAGACCCTGAGCTTAAAAAAGGCGAAGCCAAGTTCTACGCTAGACATTGCACTAAAGGTAAGAAATATACCATCGCGCAATATAAAAAGAGCCTCCGCTGTGCCTATGAAACAGCGCGTACATCAATGGATCATTTAGCAGAACTTCTTTACTATCGCAAAGAAAAGATTAAAAATAAATATGTTTACATTCCTGTTGAAAGAGAGTAGAGGGAAAAATCAATGCCACAATCAGTATTAATTCTCATTATCGTTATCGCTGTTACAGCAGTTATTGCCTTATTAGCGTACATTCTTTATCGTTTCTTACGTCCAAAACTCAAAGAAGATAAACCATCTGATGAACAAATCCTTCAAGATGAGATGAATCGTGTTCTCCAGGATGTGGAAGATCCAGAAGCCGCTAAACAAATTAGCGATTACAAGGAAGATGAATAAACCATCATCTTTATACATTCATATTCCATTTTGCGAAACTATATGCGATTACTGCGACTTTGCTAAGTTGCAGTATTTTCGTATGTTCGCTGTTAAATACTTAAAAGCCCTTAAACAAGAAATTGATTCTTATAACATTGAGGAATTAAAAACTATCTATGTCGGTGGTGGTACACCAACCGCTTTAGAGAACGATTTGTTTTTAGAACTATTAGAAATTATTAAACCATACACCAAAGGTGTACAAGAATATACTTTTGAGGCTAATCCTGAATCGTTAAGTGAAGAAAAGATTAAATTATTAAGCAAGTATGGCGTTAATCGTATTTCTTTAGGCGTCCAAAGTACAGATGAAAAAGTTCTCAAAACCATCAACCGTCAACATAGTTATGAAGATGTTAAAAGAGCGATTACCACTCTTAATAGATATAAGATAGATAACATCAATGTGGACCTGATACTTGGTTTACCACATAGTAGTGAGACTCTTTTAAGAAGAGATTTAGAAAACCTCACTTCCTTAAATATCAAACATATTTCATGCTACGCTTTAACCATTCATCCTCATACAGTCTTATATAACCAAGGATTTAAAGAGATGGATGATGATCTAATGCGCAAAAACTACGATATTGTGCATAATTTTCTAAAAGAAAAAGGCTTTATTCATTATGAGGTTTCTAACTGGTGTAAACCTAATTATGAATCTTTACATAATTTGACCTATTGGAAAAACGAACAATATTATGGCTGTGGTCTCGGAGCAGCGGGATATATTGATGATACCCGTTACAAAAACACAATTAATTTAGATAAGTATCTTAACGGTGAATTTATTGTTGAAGAAGAAAAACTCACCAAAAAAGATCTCGCTACATACGAAATCATGTTGACCTTAAGAAGCATAAAAGCGGGTCTTTCTTTATCCTTAATAAAAGATAAATACGGTGTTGATTTATCTAAAAAATCTGATGAAATCAAAACATTAATTAATCAGGGTTATTTAACACTTGAGCGTGATACTTTATTTACCACCTATGAAGGGATGATGATATTAGATCAAATCATCCTTAAACTAATCTAAAAAATAATCTAACGTGAGCGCTTAAAATATCAAAATAGAGCGGCAAAGCCAGATTATTTTTTATTTTAATAATGTTTAACAGTTAACAAATTCAAAAATAGTTCACTTATTATTTCCTAATATTGATTTTTATTTCGGTTAGTCTATACTAACTCTGTTTACATTGTTAACTAAAGGAGAATTAAGATGACCACAAAAGAGATGATAGTGGAAGTAGCAAAAAAAGAATTTATCACTAAAGGCTATACCAATACCACCCTAAGAAAGGTCGCCTCTAAGTGCAATATTACCGCTACAGCGATATATCGTCACTTCCAGGATAAAGAACAAATCTTTCAAACAATTATTCAGCCGTTTATTGATAAGTTAAACAAAGTCTCTAAAGAAATAGAACAAGTGGACTATGACTTATTATTTAAAAACAATGTGGAACAAGTCTGGGCATTTGAGGAGGAAAGAAACATTCATTTCGAACTTCTTTTCACCGATCATCGACCAATAGTCATGCTAGTGATTAAGGAAAGAAGAGAATGGCTTAAAAACATTCTTTTAGAATGCGAATTTACAGCGACGATGAGATATCTTAACAAAATGCGCGAGCTTGGCTACAAGCTGAAAGATTTTGATGAATTAAGTTACAAAGCAATTCTAGATTCATATTTGGAAGCTTATATTCATGTGCTTGAAATGAATCTTAATAAACAAGACTCCTATAACATTTGTAAAACAATTAGTGAATTCTATCGGGTAGGATTCAGACAACTATTAGGGTTTTAAGGAGGATATATGAAAAGAAGAGGTTTTGTACCAATCTTATTAGACTACGCTAGCGATAAGAAAAGGTATTATGTCATCAGTATTCTTGCAGCAGTTATCTCTGTAGCGTCAGGCATAGTCCCTTTTTATTTTATCGCTGACATTATTACAAAGCTGATTAATCATCAAGAAGCTTTTAATGATTATTTACTTGATATCATCATGATTTTAGCCTTTTTCCTTATTAAAGGTTTATTTCATGTTTTATCGACATCTTTGTCGCATATTGCGGCTTTCCAAATTATCAAAACAACAAGAAAAAGAGCCACTGACTCTTTGGCGTTAGCCTCTTTAGGTGATGTTAAAGATGAAAACTCTGGTTCACTTAAAAATACTTTGTGCGAAAGAATTGATTCCACAGAAACAACTCTCGCGCACATCATTCCAGAAGTGTCGTCAAGCATTTTATGCTTCTTAGGCACATTTGTTTATTTAATGATTCTTGACTGGAGAATGGGTTTATTCTCATTAATTCCTGTTGTAATTGGTATTATTGCTTATTTCACCATGACCATTGGTTATGAGAGATATTACAAAAACTGTATTGAAAAAACAAAAATATTAAACGACACCGCGGTTGAATACATCAATGGTATCGAAGTTATCAAAGCCTTTGGTAAAAGCGAATCATCCTATGAGAAATTTGAAAGAGCCGCTAAAGAAGGCGCTAGTTGCTTTGTGGAATGGATGCGTAATTCTAACGTTTCATTCACTATCGCGATGTCAGTAGCCCCTTATACATTGCTCGCTATCTTGCCATTAGGAGGCTTACTTTTCTATAACGGTTTAATTCCACTCAATACTTTTATCGTCAGTGTTTTAATGTCGATTGGTTTAATCGCTCCATTAATTAATGCCATGGGACATGCCGATGATATTTCTAAAGCGCAAGTCATCTTTAAAGAAATCGATCGTATTGTCTCAATTAAGCAACTTGCTAGACCAAAAGTCTCAAAGGCTTTACCAAAAGATTCTAGTATTTCTATACGAAATGTTTCATTTGGCTATAAAAACGAAGAAGTCTTACACGACATCAACTTAGAAATCAAAGCGGATAGCCAAGTAGCTTTTGTGGGTCCTAGTGGCGCTGGAAAATCAACAATTGCCAAATTAATTGCTTCCCTTTGGGATCCAAACAAAGGTGATATTTATATCGGTGGCGTCAACATCAAAGATTTAACATTAGAAGACTACAACAAAGAGGTCTCTTATGTTTCACAAAATAACTACCTATTCAATGTTTCAATTAAGGAAAACATTAGAATGGGCAATCTTAACGCCAGTGATGAAGAAGTCGTGGAAATATGTAAAAAGTGTGGTGTGCATGATTTCATCATGAATCTTGAAAACGGCTATGACACTGTCGTTGGTGATAGCGGCTCTCACCTTTCTGGTGGTGAACGTCAAAGAATATCTATTGCTAGAGCAATGATGAAAAATTCAAAGATTGTGATTTTAGATGAAGCTACCGCTTATACCGATCCAGAAAATGAATCGATTATTCAAAAGTCTTTAGCGGAATTAGTGAAAGGTAAAACCGTAATTGTTATCGCTCATAGATTATCAACGATTGTTAATAGTGATGACATCATCTTAGTTAATAATGGTGTGATTGAAGCGCAAGGTAAGCACCAAGAATTATTAGAAAAATCAGATTTATATAGAAAAATGTGGAACGCTCACATTCAAGCAAAGGACGGTGATATCAATGATTAAGATGTTAAGAAAGTTCTTTGGCTTTTGCTCTAAGAAAAGAAAAAGACAATTCTATTTAGCGATTATATTAACCATTATCATGGGTATATGCGAAGCTTCAAAACTACCCGCGATATGGTGGACATTTAAAAACATTTTCGAAGGAACATTTACTCCAATGGTGATTTTACAGTCCTTCTTAATTATGTTTATCCCATTACTTATTTCATGTGTTTGCCGCTATGCGTCAACAATGTTACAGTGCGATGGTGGTTATGGTTCAACTTGTGAAAAAAGAATTGAAATTGCCGAACATTTAAGATATGTTCCAATGGGCTATTTCAACGCTAATTCATTAGGCTATATTACTTCAGTCACCACCAACACAATGGAACAATTAAGTGATATTGCTACTCGTGTTGTGATGCTTGTGACCACTGGCTTAATTAACACTGTTATTGTCGTACTTGCTTTATTCTTCTTTGATTGGAGAATTGGCTTAGTCGCTTTAGTGGGTGTTGTTATCTATTTAGCGTTCAACACCGTGATGAAACGCTTAGGCAAGAAATTCGCTCCTATTAAAGAAAAAGCGGATTTAGATATTCTCAGTAACACTCTTGATTACGTTTTAGGTATTGCTGAAGTTAAATCCTATAACTTATATGGCCGCTATTCTAAAAGAATGGATGATGCTAATGAATACGGAAGAAAGGTCTATTCCAAAGCAGAATTATCAATGATTCCAGTCGGTACTATTCAAACTTATATCACTAGATTAATTGGTGTAGCGATGACTGTTGTTGCGGTCCTTCTTTGTACACATAACATCAACGACCTTGCGACCACGATGACTGTGATTATCGGTAGTTATATTATCTATGCAAGTTTAGATTCAATGGGTACTTTCTCAACCTTATCAAAGATTATTGAAAGATGCGTTGATAAAGCCAATAAAATTCTTTCAATTAAAACAATGAATATTGCGGGTGAGAATCATAAGACAAAATCTTCTGACATTGAATTTAAAAACGTCTCTTTCTCCTACGATAAGAAAAAGATTATCGATGATGTCTCTTTAAAGATCAAAGAAAACACTAAGGTCGCCTTTGTTGGTCCTTCTGGAAGTGGTAAAACCACTCTGTGTCACTTAATGGCGAGATTCTGGGATGTCCAAGAAGGTAAAGTTCTTTTAGACAATAAAGATGTCAAAGACTATAACATTGACTCATTAATGGATAATTTCACATTCGTCTTCCAAAACGTCTATTTGTTTAACGACACAATCGCTAATAACTTAAAGATGGGTAAAGAAACAGCGACTGAAAAAGAAATTGATGCCGCTCTTAAATTAGCGTGCTGTGATTTCGTCTATGACCTCCCAGATGGTATCAATACTGTCATCGGTGAAGGCGGATCAACTTTATCAGGTGGCGAACTTCAAAGATTATCAATTGCTAGAGCCATCTTAAAAGATTCAAAGATTGTCATCTTAGATGAGGCTACCGCCAACGTCGACCCAGAAAACGAAGAAAAGTTAATGAACGCGATTGACGCTTTGACTTATAACAAAACCGTGATCATGATTGCGCATAGACTTAAGACTGTGAGAGATTGTGATAATATCTTCGTCATTGATGAAGGCAAAATCGTGCAATCTGGTAAGCACGAAGACTTAATGAAGGAGGATGGCATTTATAGACGTTTCGTCATGGACCGTAAAGATGCTGTCAGCTGGAAAATCTAATTAAGATATATGCTAAAGATTGAGAACAAATAAACGTTTGAAATCTTTGACATAACTTCTACCAAAGAAAAATATCCTGGTTCTAAATCGGGGTATTTTTTGTTTGTAATCAAGATACAAGAAAGGCATTTCAGGCCTCATATTTAAATCCTTATTATAAATAAATATAAAAAATTAGCAGCCAATGCTTGACAGTGCTAATTATTTAGGTAAAATGTAGTTAGCACAAAAAGAGATAGAGTGCTAAAAAGGAGGAGAAAACCATGGCTCTTAACCGTAGCGATACGATCTTAAAACACATCGTTGAATACTTTATTAAGAATGCGCAACCAGTTGGCTCTCACACCCTCATCGAAGAATATAAACTTCCTTATTCTTCCGCGACAATTAGAAACGAAATGTTTGCTCTTGAAAAAATGGGCTTAATCGAAAAAACCCATTCAAGCAGTGGTAGAGTTCCATCCGCTCAAGGATACCGCTATTACTGTGAAAAATTAAGAGATGGTTCAGTTAATGAACAATTAAAAAACAGCATTCAAACTGTTCTTGATCAAAAAGTTAAATCAATTGATGCGGTTATTAAGGAAAGCTGTGAGATTCTATCTCATATGACTAACTTAGTCACCGTGGTCATGGGACCAGATGAGAATAAAGAAAAATTAGCGTCTATCCAAATGGTGCAGATTTCCGATAACACAATCACCGCTATCTTCGTAACTGATAAAGGCTATGTCGAAAACAAAACCTTCATCGTTCCAGAGAACTTAAAAGCAGGTGAAATTGTTAACTGCGTTTCCTTATTAAATGACCGATTAAAAGGCACACCAATTGTTGAACTCGTTGAAAAAACTGAAGCTCTTAAACCAGTCCTTAACGATTACATCGTAGGTCATGACCTTGTTTACCAAGCTTTGCTTGAAACATTCATGCGCTTCGCTAGTGACCGTTTAAGTCTCTATGGTAGAGATGAATTGTTCAATCACGAGGAATACAAAAACGATACTGAGAAACTTGAAAAAGTCTTCAAACTTCTCAATGACCAACAACTCCTTAAAGAAGTCAAAGATGAAATCAAAAAGGATGACGAAGGCCGAATCATTCGTATCGGCGATATCGAAGGCAATCCTGATGTCTCAATGGTGACAGCAAAAATCGACTTAGGCGAAGAAGGCAATCGCGCAATTACATTGCTCGGTCCAACTAGAATCGACTATGATCAAGCGTTAAGCGCTCTTGAGTATATCGCGGAAACATTAACCGATTACTTTAAAGGATTAAACAACAACAAAGGAGGTAAAGGCGATGCCTAATAAAGAAAAACAAGAAGCAAAAGAAGCCGTTAAAGAAGAAAAAAACAAAGATAAGAAAAAGATTCAAGAATTAGAAGAAGAACTTGCTAAAGCAAATGCTGCAGTAGAGCATTGGAAAAATGAATATTACCGCGCTTATGCTGATACCAAGAACTTACGTACTAATTTAGAAAAAGAACATTCCGAAGCGATGAAATATCGCGCAATGGGATTTATCGAAGAATTACTTCCTGTACTCGATAGCTTCCATATGGCGTTAGGTAATGAACCAGCGAGCCCAGAAGTGAAAAACTACTTAGTGGGATTCCAATTCATCTATCGTAACTTCGTAAGTGCATTAGAAAACGAAGGAGTGAAAGAAATCGCTCCAAACATCGGAGATAAATTCTCTGATAAAAACATGGATGCCGTTGACGTCACTGAACAAGAAGGCGAAGAAAACCTCGTCACTAAAGTGTACGCGAAAGGCTATGAATTACATGGACGTCTCATTAGACCCGCAAGAGTCTCAGTGAGCAAAAACAAAAAAGAAGAAAAAGAAACTAAAGAAGGCGTCAAAGGCGACGCCTAATAGGAGGAAATAAATTATGGCAAAAGAAATTATCTTAGGTATCGACTTAGGTACCACAAACTCAGTCGTCAGCTACTTACAAGCTGATGGTACAGTCAAAGTTATCCCAAACCCAGAAGGCACAGTGACCACTCCATCCGTTGTTGCTTTCAAAGCAAACGGTGAAGAAATCGTTGGTAATGCTGCCAAACGTCAAGCCGTCACAAACCCAGATACAGTTAGTTCCATTAAAAGAATTATGGGTAGTGCGGAAAAGGTCTCTATTAAATGCGTGAATAAACAATTCACCCCACAAGAAATCTCCGCGAAGATTCTTGCTTACATGAAGAAATACGCTGAAGCCCACTTAGGTCAATCAGTGCAAAAAGCCGTTATTACTGTTCCTGCATACTTCAATGACGCACAAAGACAAGCGACAAAAGATGCTGGACAAATTGCCGGCTTAGATGTTGTTCGTATTATTAACGAACCAACCGCTGCGGCCTTAGCCTATGGCTTAGAAAACGATAAATCCGAAAAGATTTTAGTCTTCGACTTAGGTGGTGGTACATTCGATGTCTCTATTCTTGACATCGGTGATGGCACATTCGAAGTCGTTAGTACCGCTGGTGATAACCACCTCGGTGGTGATGACTGGGACCAAGTTGTCGCTGATTGGATTAAAGCCCAAATCAAGATTCAATCTAACGTTGATATCACCGATAAGGGTTCCTTACAAAGAATTAGAGAAGCTGCAGAAAAAGCTAAGATCGAACTCTCTGCTTCTATGGAAACAGTTATCTCCTTACCATTCATTAGCATGACTTCTGCTGGCCCAGTTAACTTCGAAGTCACATTAACTCGTGCTAAATTCCAAGATTTAACAAGACATCTATTAAATAGATGCGAAGAACCAGTCAGACGTGCCTTAAGTGACGCTCATATGAGTGCTTCTGAACTCAACCAAGTCTTATTAATTGGTGGTTCCATCCGTATGCCAGCGGTCCAAGAATTGGTCGCTAGATTAACAGGCAAGAAACCAAACTTATCCGTCAACCCAGATGAAGCTGTTTCTATCGGTGCGGCTTACCAAGGTGGTGTGGTTTCTGGTGATGTTAAAGACGTTGTCTTACTCGACGTTACTCCATTAACCTTAGGTATTGAAACCTTAGGTGGTGTCATGACTCCATTAATCACAAGAAATACCACAATTCCAACCACAAAGAGTCAAATCTTCTCAACCGCTGCGGATAACCAACCAGCCGTTGACATCATGGTCTACCAAGGTGAAAGACCAATGGCCCATGATAATAAATTATTAGGCCACTTCCAACTCAATGGTATTAAACCAGCTAGACGTGGTGAACCAAGAATTGAAGTTACTTTCTCTATCGACGTTAACGGTATCGTTAAAGTCAACGCTAAAGACTTAGATACACAAAAAGAACAAAATATTACCATCTCCGGTAGCAATGGTCTTTCTAAAGAAGATATCGATAGAATGGTTAGAGAAGCCGAAGCTCACGCTGAAGAAGACGCAAAGCGTAAAGAAGAAATCGAACTCCGTAATAAAGCTGAAAGCTTAATTAACGATATCGACATCGCTATGCAAGAAAAAGGCGCTAGCATGGATCCAAACCAAAAAGAACAAACACAAAAATTACGCGATGAATTAAAGACTGCGTTAGATAATAACGACATGGAAACTTTAAGAAAACGTATTAGTGAACTTGAACAAGCTGCCGCTTATATGCAACAAGCGCAAGCTAACCAAGGTGCCCAACCAAACGGTCAAGCAAATGAACAACAAACCGCTGGCAGTAATCCAGACGATGTCGTCGACGCTGACTTCACAAGCAAAAACAACTAATTATTAAGAATATTTTCAAGCATATGCAGGGGCTTCGGCCCCTCTATGCGTGAATAGAAAGGAATATCATGGCAAACAAAAGAGATCTTTACGAAGTCTTAGGTGTTTCTAAAAGTGCATCTAAAGATGAAATCAAAAGTGCATATCGTAAACTCGCTAAAAAATACCATCCTGATAACCACGAAACTGGTGATGCAGAAAAGTTTAAAGAAGTACAAGAAGCTTATGACATTCTTTTCGATGACCAAAAAAGAAGTGCCTACGACCAATTCGGTTTTGCCGCCTTTGAACAAGGGGCTGGTCAACCAGGTTCTAATCCATTCGAAGGTGGATTTGGAGGCTTTGGTGGTGCGGATGGCGTAGACTTAGGCGATATCTTCTCATCATTCTTCGGTGGTGGCCGTCGTCAACAAAGAGCCAACACTGGTCCAAGAAGAGGCAACGACGCTATTGTGCGTGTCAAAGTTGACTTCATGGATACTATCTTAGGCCGTGATATTGAAATACCTCTGACCATTGATGAACAATGTTCATCTTGCCATGGTACAGGTGCAAGAACACCTAACGATGTCCAAACCTGTCCTAACTGTGGTGGACATGGCTATGTCAGAGTGCAAAGAAGAAGCCTCTTTGGTGTCATCGAACAACAAGAAACATGTTCCCGCTGTAATGGGTCAGGTAAGATTATTACTAATCCATGTCCTAACTGCGGTGGTAAAGGCTATAACCGCGTTAAGAAGAACGTTAAAGTTCACATTATCGCTGGTATCAATAACGGACAACAAATTCGTGTCCAAGGCTTAGGTGAAAGAGGCGCCAATGGTGGTCCTAATGGTGACTTATTCGTCGAAGTGAACGTCAAGCCACATCAATTCTTCAAAAGAGATGGCAATGATATCCACTTAACAGTACCTGTCGATTTTATCGACGCTATCCTTGGTACAAGCGTGGATGTCCCAACTGTCTATGGAGAAGCCACTCTTAATATCCCTGCGGGCACACAACCTGGACAAATCTTCAGAATGCGCGGTCAAGGCGTGAAAGATTTAAGAAGTGGAAAACCAGGCGATCAATATGTGCATTTAGATATTAAGATGCCAACTTCCTTAAATAGAAAACAGAAAGATTTATTAACGCAATATCGTCAAGAAATCGGAAAAGATGATTCCTTACTAGCGAAATTCAAAAAAATCTTCAAAAAATAAACCGGATTTATCCGGTTTTTTCTTTTATTGAAAACTATTTTTCACTTTTTTAGGAAAAATTCCATTTAGCGCCATTACTAATTTATAGGAGGTGTTAAATGTACTATATCCCACAATTAAGTAATTCAAGCTGTGGCATGGCATGCCTAAAAATGCTGCTTGCCATTGTGCACAAAGATGAAGGCTATCTTTATCTAAATGAAGACGAAAACCATGGACAATACTCTTATCAAGACTTAGTCGTCGAGGCACAGAGATACGATGTGACACTCATCGGGGCAAAATACGATGATAAAGACGATTTCAGACATTTTGATAACTTTCCTGTGATTTTAACCGTTGTCAATCCAAACGAGACTGTACACGCCCTTTTAATAAGTAAAAGAAAAGGTAATCGTGTGAAAGTTCATGATCCTGCTAAAGGAATCTACTGGCAAAAGCTCAGCCAGCTCCTACCTTTATGGGATGGAACTTTACTCGCAGTCAACGCTTTTGAGAAGAAACCATATCCTCATAATGTGATTGACACTAAAGATCGTAAAGGAACACTTGTTTCCGCCGTTTTTCAAACTGTGACAGCGCTTCTAATTGGCTTAGCCACATTCTTTATGAAGCCAGATGGTGGATATCTCTACCCAATCCTATTTATCGCTGGCAGTTTGGCAAGTGAAGTCTTGCTGCGTTACATATTACTCAAGCGCATGCAAAGGTACGACAGGTATATCAGGAGATTTTTGCCTTACGTACATAAAAAAGATTACTTTGAGTTTTATAAGCGCAGCCAAGAATACAAGAAATGCTCATTAAGCATGGGTCTGAATCTAGTCTTCTCAGTGCTCATTGTCATACTCATCTGCACAATTACCTTAATCAATTCCCTAAATTATCTCGTTTTGATAATTGCTTCCTTGTTAGGCGCTTACCTTGATGCGTTTTTCTTCTCCCCTTATAAAAACGCGATTGGTCAAGAAGTCTTACAAGAAGAAAACGAGCTCAGAACGACAAAAGATATGGATACAGTGGAAATGAAGGTTAAAACCATGGAGGTTAAATCCTACAGATACGCATACCTGGAATTCGCAAAGAAAGGTGTGGTGGGTTTCTTCATGTTAGCAGCAAGTGTGATTCTTTGTTTAATTGAAAAGAACTTTAGCCTCACTAACGTCATCTTTTACATGTGCTTGAGCGTGTTGCTCTATCAATCGCTAGCCCCAATATTCGGTTACGATAGTAGAGTGGAAGAGAACTTGCTTTGCAAAGCGAGAATTAATAATGTTGTTCATCTAGATGAAATTAATAGTAAATAGCGTGAAATAATGCTATGATTTCATCATGGAACTAGATTTTAATTCTTTCGACGAGTCATTGAATGATTATCAAGCGGTATATGAAGAGTTAATTACTAAGACACTTAATCATCTGGGTCTCCATTTTGATCCATATATTAGTGTGACTTTCGTGGATAATGAATTTATTCATAATATTAACCGTGATTACCGCCACATTGACCGTCCAACTGATGTCATCTCTTTTGCGTTTTTAGATGGAGATGAGAATAAAGATAAAATCTTTCAGTCAAACGCAATGGTAGTTCTTGGTGAAATTTATATTTCCTTTGATAAAGCTAGAGAACAAGCTTTAGCTTATGGCCATAGCCTCGACAGAGAATTAAAGTTCCTTTTTGTCCATGGCTTATTGCATCTTCTTGGCTATGACCATATGACTAAGGAAGATGAAAAAATAATGTTTGCTTTGCAAGACGAAATCTTGGCGTGAGGTGCATATGAAAAATAATGAACTAGCAAAAGTCGCAATTGAGGCGAGAAACTTATCTTATAGCCCATACTCTAAATTCAAAGTGGGCGCTGCTTTACTTTGTAAAGATGGAAAGGTTTTTAAAGGAGCTAATGTTGAAAACTCCTCCTATCCTTTATGTATGTGCGCTGAAAGAAACGCTCTTTATAGTGCGATGATGAACGGCTATAAGAAAGAAGATTTTGTTGCTTTAGCAATTGCCGCTGAAACAGATGAGCCATGTTCCCCATGTGGTGCGTGCCGTCAAGTCATTAGTGAATTATTCCCAAGAAACGGAGCAATTGTTCTAACAAACCTAAAGGGCGATCTTAAGGAGACCAATATTGACGAACTCCTTCCATTTGCCTTTTCCGGAGATGATTTAAAGTAATGAAATCCGGTTTTGTAGCCATTTTAGGCCGTCCTAATGTAGGCAAGTCAACTTTGTTGAATGGTTTAATTAACCATAATGTTTCTATTGTTACAGATAAGTCACAAACCACAAGAAACAACATCATTGGCATTTATAATGATGAAAACACCCAAATCGTTTTTCTTGATACTCCAGGAATTCATAAGCCAAAAGCCCAACTAGGTCAAGAAATGAACAATATGGCTTATAGTGCTGCCCATGACGTAGATGTCGCCATCTTAGTAGTGGATGCCTCTAAACCATTTGGCGATGGTGATAATTACATTATTGAACACTTAGATATTCATCATTGCCCACTTATTATTGTTTTCAATAAAATCGATTTGGCCAGATTAGATAAGACTGAAGAGCTTAAGAAAACTTATCGCGCTTTCTTTAAAGACGCGCTCTTTATTGATGCTGTTGCTAAAGAAGGTTTCAATATTGATGAAATCATCAAAACAGTTTCTTCTTTATTGCCTGAAGGTCCAGCTTACTATCCTCCAGAAATGATTACCGATAAAGATGAAATCTTCCGTATCAAAGAAATCATTCGTGAAAAGGTCTTAAAGACCTTAAGAGAAGAAGTTCCACATTCTGTGGCTATTTACATGGAACACATTGAATGGGAAAAGAAACCTTTATCAATTCTAGCTTCAATCATCGTTGAAAAGGATAGCCAGAAAGGCATTGTTATCGGTAAAGGCGGACAACGCATTAAAGAAATCGGTAGCAAAGCTAGACAAAGCATTGAAAGACTTTTAAACCAACACGTTTACTTAGAACTTAAAGTAAAAGTGGATGAAGATTGGAGAAACGCTCCTTCTTCGTTAAAAGAATACGGATATAAATACGAAAAATAAAAAATGAAGATAATTGTATTATCGATTAACCCTTATAAAGAAAAAGATGCGATTGTGACAGCGATTAGTGAAAAGGAAACAATCACCTTTTTAGCGAGAGGTATTAAAGATCCAAAGAGTAAGAATGCTGCTTTAAACAACATCTTAACTGTCGCTGATATCGAATTGATGGATGGAGATTTTAAATATCCCATCTTAAAAAGTTCTAAACCTTTGTTCTCTTCTTTGAAGATGGAGATGAACGAGAAGTATTTAGGGTGCATCGTACTCATGAACGAGATGATTCTTAATCTCTTTCCAAGCGAAGAACAATACATCATGTTTCCATATTTGGAAAAAGCCGTGGAAACACTTAAAGAGAAAAACGATTGGCTCATGACCTTACTTTTATTAATGAGTCACGTCATTCGCCTTGGTGGATTCCAACTCGAAGTGAATAAATGTGTCATATGCGGTAAAAGAAACGGCATTGTCGCTTTCTCCTTTACCGATGGTGGCTTTATCTGCAAAGACTGCTACGATACAGAAGTCGATAGAGATTTAAATAAATCACAAATGCTTCTCTTAAGAGAAATTGTCAATTGTCCTGACTTTAGTTTAATTGAAAAAGAGTATCAAATAGAGGACGCTAAGGTGCTTTTTGATAAATTCCAACACTATATTGAAGAAGCGTTTGGCTATCGCTTTAAGAACATACGCTTGCTTATTGAATAATAAAAGTCCATAATAACACTCATAATAGGTTGACAACAATTCACGGAAATAATAGCATTTTTCGTGCATGTATATTATCAAGGGAGCATATTATGAGTAAATTTGAATTCGATAAACTATGTAATCATTTCATTGTCTCTGGTTTCTATTTCCAAGGCTCAGAGATTTATGGTGGTTTAAGCAACACTTGGGACTATGGCCCAATTGGTAGTGAAATCAAACAAAACATCCGCAAGATGTGGTGGAAGAAATTCGTCCAAGAAAGCAGCACAAACGTCGGTATTGATGCGGCGATTATGATGAACCCAAGAGTTTGGGAAGCAACAGGTCACGTTGCCACATTCAATGATCCACTTATTGACTGTAAGCACTGCAAACAACGTTTCAGAGCGGACCAATTAATTGAAGGCGAGTTCCCAGACGCTGATGTTAACGGTATGACTAATGAACAAATGATGGAATTCATTAGAAATAATCACGTTAAATGTCCAAACTGTGGTAGCGAAAACTTCACCGATATTCGTCAATTCAATATGATGTTCAAAACACATATTGGTGTCACTGAAGACAGCAAATCAGTTGTCTATTTAAGACCAGAAACCGCTCAAGGTATGTTCGTTAACTTTAAGAATGTCATGAGAGCGACACGTCGTAAATTACCTATCGGTATTTGTAATGTTGGTCGTGCGTTTAGAAACGAAATTACTCCAGGACAAATGACATTCCGTACACGTGAATTTGATCAAATGGAAATGGAATTCTTCTGCAAACCAGGTGAAGACTTAAAGTGGTTTGACTATTGGAAACAATACTGTTTAGACTT